>ERZ827168.1131-NODE-1131-length-38680-cov-13.516298_pt1 | contig 38680 bp, 33 predicted proteins | sample MGYA00519868_ERZ827168 | MGnify/ENA primary metagenome ERZ827168 (study PRJEB31778, sample SAMEA3449271) | human gut metagenome | biome: human gut; feature: human-associated habitat; material: faeces | place: United Kingdom | collected 2010/2012 ...
GCGCGCATTGCGCGCCCGCGTTTTGTGCAGAATTTGCTTTTTGCTCAATTATTGTCTTATTTTCAAACCAACGGCTTTTCTCCCCAAGGGAGGCGTTGAACAAAGGCTCTATTCCGTCAAAGCCCGCTGCGCCGCGTCGTCCATTTCAAGCTCGCAAAGCGCAATCGCCAGTATGCTCTCCATCACCACGACCGCGCGCGGCACGATGCAGGGGTCGTGCCGCCCCGCGATTTCCAAAACCGCGTTTTCGCGCTTGGCCACGTCAACCGTCCGCTGTGCCCGCGCGATGGACGGCGTGGGCTTGATCGCCGCGCGGAAAATCACCGGCATCCCGTTGGTGATGCCGCCGGTCACGCCGCCGTTGTGGTTGCTTTCGCAGGTCACGCCGTCCCCGTCCATGCGCATCGCGTCGTTCGCCTCGCTGCCGCGCATCTCCGCCAGCGCCATGCCGTCGCCGAACGCAATCGCCTTCACCGCCGGCACGGAAAACGCCAGTTGGCTCACCACGCTTTCCACCGAGCCGAAGAACGGCGAACCGACGCCCGCGCGCACGCCGACCGCCGCGCACTCGATCACCCCGCCGACGCTGTCCTGCGCCGCGCGCGCCTCGGCCACCGCCCGGCGCATCGGCGCTTCCTTTTCGGGGTTCAGCAGCGGGAAACGGCTCTGCGCCAGCCCGCAAAGCGTCCGCGCGTCCACGCCCACCGGGTCAAACCGCGCGTCCCGCTCCCCCGCGATGGCGGCGATGTGCGCGCCGATCTCGATTCCCTTCTCCCGGAGCAGCAGCCGCGCCACGCTGCCCGCGAACACCAGCGGCGCGGTCAGCCTGCCGGAAAAATGCCCGCCGCCGCGCGGGTCGTTCATGCCGCGGTATTTGACGTAGCCCGCGTAATCCGCGTGGCCGGGGCGCATGCGCGCCGCCATGCTTGCATAATCGCCGGAGCGCGTGTTCGTGTTTTCGATCATCGCGCAGAGCGGCGCGCCCGTCGCCCGCCCGTTCATCGCGCCGGAGAGGATGCGCACCGCGTCCGCCTCTTTTCGCGCCGTCGCGGTCGGGTCGCCGCCCGGCGCGCGCCGCGCCATCTGCCCGGCGATATAGGCCTCGTCCAGCCGCGCGCCCGCGGGCAGGCCGTCCACCACCACGCCGATGGCCGGGCCGTGGGATTCGCCGAAGATCGTCAGCTTGAAGTGTTCGCCGAAGTTCGCCCTCATCGCGTCCGCCCTCCCAAACGTTCAAATTCCTGCCAGAACGCCGGGGCGGATTTCGCCGTCGCCTCCGCGTCCGTGATCGTCCATTCGCCGTCGGACAGCGCGCTTGCTATCGTCATCGCCATCACGATTCGGTGGTCGTTGCAGCCCTCAATTTTGGCCGCATGCAGCGTCTTCCCGCCGCGAATCGCCAGCCCGTCCGGCAGCTCGGCCGCGTCCGCGCCTGCCGCCGTCAGCGCCGCCGCCATCGCGCTGAGCCGGTCGCTCTCCTTGATGCGCAGCCGCGCCGCGCCGGTGATGCGGCTGTCCCCCTCGGCCGCCGCCATCGCCACGGCCAGAATCGGCACGAGGTCGGGAATCTGCGCGCAATCCACGCGCAGCCCGTGCAGCCTCGACGCGCGGGAGACGAGCGCGCTCCCCTCCCAGCGGATATCCGCGCCCATGTCGCGCAGAATCTCGACCACCGCGCGGTCGCCCTGCGCGCTCTGCGGGTCAAGCCCGGTCAGGCGGATTTCGCCGCGCCCGATCGCGCCCGCGACCAGATAAAACGCCGCGTGGCTCCAGTCCCCCTCGATGTGCAGCGTCCCCGGCGAGACCGCCTCCTGCCCGCCGCGCACGAGCAGCGTCTGCCCGCCGTCCCGCCACGCGCTGGTTACGCCGAATTCCCGCTGCACCCTGCGCGTCAATTCCACATACGCGCGGGATTCCAGCGGCGTGGTGACGACGATTTCGCTGTCGCCCTCCAGCCTCGGCAGCGCGAGCAGCAGCCCGGTGATGAACTGGCTGCTCACGTCGCCGGGCAATTCAAACCGCCCGCTTTTCAGCTCGCCCTCGACCGTCAGCGCGTCGCCCTCCTGCCGCCAGACCACGCCCAGCGGCGCGAACAGGTTTTGGTAGACCGTCAGCGGCCTTTGCATCAGCCGCCCATGGCCGATCAGGCGCACGGGGCCGCGCCCGTCGAGCGCCAGCGGGATGAAAAAGCGCAGCGTCGAGCCGGATTCCCCGCAATCCAGCTCCCGCAGGGGGCGCTTTTCCGCCTCGCCGCCGCCCCAGATCTCCGCGCGGACAAAGCCCTCCGTCTCGCCCGCCGCCATCGCCGCGCCGCACGTCAGCCCGAGCGCCTGCGCGCAGGCCAGCGTCGCGCCGATATCCTTAGAGAGCTGCATCGGTTCGAGCAGCGTCTTTCCCCGCGCCAGCGCGGCCATCATCACCGCGCGATGCGACGCGGACTTGCTGGGCAGAACGCGAAGCTCCCCATGCAGATAGCCCGGCGTAACCGTTTTATTCATCCACAGCGCTCCTTTTTTCTTTGAATCGCCTGCAGGGACATGCACGGCGCGTCCACATGCGCTTACAAAAGCGCTTCAAGCTGCGCCCCGCGGATCACCGTGCCGGTGCATGCGCCGATTTTCGTCAGCAGCACGCAGCGCACGCCGTCGCCCTCGGCCTTCTTATCCAGCGCCATCACCGCCGCCAGATGCGCCCGCGTCAGGCGCTCGTCCCGCTCGGTCGGCAGGCCATACGCCCTGAGCACCCGCTCGATGCGCGCGCCCGTTCCCGCGGGGGTCACGCCCAGCGCCTCGCCCCACCCGGCCGCCGCAACCATGCCGATGCAGACCGCCTCGCCGTGCAGCAGCACGCCGTAGCCCATCGTGTTTTCCAGCGCGTGCGCCAGCGTGTGGCCGAAGTTGAGCTGCATGCGAACGCCGTGGTCGTGCGGGTCTTCATGCACATAGCACGCCTTGATGGCGCAGCACCGCGCGATAATCTCGTCCAACTCCGGCGCGAGCGCCTCGCGCGAACCGAGCCGCTCGATTTTTTCAAACAGCGCCTCGTCCGCGATGCAGCCGTATTTGATGACCTCGCCCAGCCCCGCGCCGACCTGCCGCGCGTCCAGCGTTTTGAGCGTGTCGCAGTCGATCATCACCAGCTCCGGCTGATAAAACGCGCCGAGCAGATTTTTGCCGCGCGGGTGGTTGACCGCCACCTTGCCGCCGACGGAGGAATCCACCTGCGCCAGAAGGGTCGTCGGCGCCTGAATAAAGCGCACCCCGCGCAGATAGGTGCAGGCCGCGTAGCCCGCGATATCGCCGACCACGCCGCCGCCCAGCGCCACCACGAAATCCTGCCGCGTGATGTGCGCGTCGATCAGCGCGTCGTAGATGCGCTCGAGCTGCGCCATGCACTTGGTCGTCTCGCCCGCGGGCAGCACAAACGCGCTCGCCTGCGCCCCGGCCGCCTCGAGCTGCGCCTTCATCGCGTCCAGATACAGCGGCGCGACGTTTTCATCCGTCACGATCATCGCCCGATGACCCCGGCACCTTTCCAGCAGCCCTGCGGCCTTTTTCAGCAGCCCGTGACCGATGTGGATATCGTAAGTGTTTGCCTGTTCCGGCGCTTCGACTTTTACGATAGGCATAAGCTCCTCCTTGGGGCTCTGCCCCAACGTTCCCCTTACAATGATTGAGCAAACAGCAAGTTCCGCACAAAACGCGGGCGCGCAATGCGCGCCCCTACAGGTACGGCGCAACTTATTGCTTAGACGGAAAATAACCTGATCAAAGAGCTCCCTCTTCGAGGGAGCTGGCACGGCGCAGCCGTGACTGAAGGAGTTAGGCAGGTTACCGTCCTCACTTAAACAGCGGCTTCTGGCTCGCGTCCAGTCCGCGCAGCGCGTCGAATTTTTTCTTGCGGTCGCTGGAGACCGTCAGCCGCTCGAGCAGCGCCGCCCGGTCGTCGCCGTGCAGCAGCGCGCTGTATTCCGCCAGCCGCTCCGTCAGCTCGTCCGTCAAATTCGCCAGCGTCTCCTTGTTCGCCCAAAACAATTCGCACCAGAGCTTCGGGTCGAGCGCCGCCACGCGCGTCGCGCCGCGAAACGATCCGCCCTCAAAGCCGTAGCTGTCAAACAAAAGATGCTGGTCGCAGAGCGCGAGCGCCATCACGTGCATCAGCTGGCTGGTATAGGCGATTCGCTCGTCGTGCGCCGCCGGGTCGGAAAAAACCACGTCCGCGCAGCCCATGAACGTCACCAGCCGCTCCATCAGGCGGATGCTCTCCTGCGGCACGCCCGCGTCCGGCGTGAGGATGTAGTGCGCCCCGCGAAACAGATCCGCCGTCGCGTGCGCAAAGCCGCCGCGTTCGCGCCCCGCCATCGGGTGGCCGCCCAGATAGATGAACGTCCGCTCCCGAACCTCGCCGACGGCTTCGAACAGCGGGCGCTTCACGCCGCAAACGTCCGTCAGCAGCGCGCCCGGCCGGATGCGCCCGGCCTGCGCGCGCACGAAATCCGCCGCCGCCTCCGGGTGCAGGCAGATCACGATGATGTCCATATCCTCAACGGGCGCGTCGTCGGCGTTCGGCCACGCCGCGCGGACAACGCCGCGCCCCAGCGCTTCCAGCCGCGTCGGCTCGTCCCCATCGACGGCGTAACGCTCCAAATCGGGGTAGCCTTCCAGCGCCATCGCCATGCTGCCGCCGATCAATCCCAGACCCACAAACATGATTTTCATAACGTTCAGCCTTTCCGTTTACAGGGTGCGCTCCACAATCGGCGCGAGCGCGCTGATCTTGCCGACCAACTGCGCGTATTGATCCGGCGTGAGGCTCTGCGCGCCGTCGCAGAGCGCCTTCGGCGGGTTGTTGTGCACCTCGATGATCAGCCCGTCCGCGCCCGCCGCAATCGCCGCCAGCGACATGCGCTCCACCATCCAGTTCAGGCCGGTCGCATGGGAAGGATCGACGATCACCGGCAGATGGCTGAGCCGCTTGACCGCCTGCACCGCCGAGAGATCGAGCGTGTTTCGGGTATAGGTTTCAAACGTGCGGATGCCGCGCTCGCAGAGGATGACGTTCGGGTTGCCCGCCGCCATGATGTATTCCGCGCTCATCAGCCATTCGCTGATCGTCGCGGACAGGCCGCGCTTGAGCAGAATCGGCTTTCGGGTCTGCCCCAATTCGGTCAGCAAATCGAAATTCTGCATATTGCGCGCGCCGACCTGAATCACATCCACGCGCCGGTCAAATTCCTCCACCAGCTTCGGGCTCATAATTTCCGTGCAGATCGGCATGCCCGTGATCGCCTTCGCCTGCTCCAGCAGCGCCAGCCCTTCGAGCTTCAGCCCCTGAAACGCATAGGGCGACGTGCGCGGCTTATACGCGCCGCCGCGCAGGATGTTTGCGCCGCTTGCGCGCACCTTGAGCGCGGTATCGGTGATCTGCTCCACGTTTTCCACCGAGCACGGGCCGGCGAAGAGCGCCAGCTTGCGCCCGCCGACCTTCACGCCGCCGCAGTCGATCACGCTGTCCGTCGGATGGAATTTCCGGTTCGCCTTTTTGAACGGCTCGGAGACCGGCATCACGCGCTCGACGCCCGGCTGAATCAAAAAATCGTGCGGATCGAGCTTGGCCACGTCGCCCAGCACGCCCAGCACCGTGCAATCCACGCCCGCGTTGCGCTGCACCTGCATCCCCTGGCGGCTCAAATCCTGACAAAGGCTGCCGATCTGCTCCTCGGTGGCCTGCGGTTTCATAATGATAATCATACGTTTTCCTCGCTTTCTGTTCGGCGCGGCCTCAAGCCGCCGACGGAGGCCGATCGGATAGAAAAAGACCCCCGCCATGGTGTGGCAGGGGCCTGAAAATGGTTTCAGCCCGGCGAAGGGAAACACCCACGCCTTCTCATGCGCGCACGACAGCAAGACTATGACCAAAGCCGGTATAGCCGCTAAATCGCACGAAAGAGAAGCTCGTCATGGCCGTTTTCCTCCGGTAAGTTTGATGCGAGTATACCATAACGCCGGATGCTTTGCAAGATCCTTGCGCGGATTTCATGGATAAAACGTCAAAATAAACCCGAATTCATCCAAAGCGCGTCAAATCCTGCGCAGCAGCTTCTTCGCGTCCTCGCGGGCGGCCATCGCCAGCAGATGCTCGTTCCCGGTGAACCGATAGTCGCCGCCCGGCAGGGGCTTGAGCACGCCGCTTTCCTTCACGCCCAGAATGTTGATGTGGTATTTGTTGCGCACATCGATCTCGCGGATGCTGTGGCCGACCCAGTTTTCCAGCGGCGCAATCTCATAGATGGAATATTCGTCCGTCAGCTCGATGTAATCAAACACGTTCTGCGCGCTCAGGCGGGTGGCCATCCGCTCGGCGCTGTCCCGCTCGGGGTAAACCACCTCGTCCGCGCCGTTGCGCAGCAGCAGCTTGGCGTGGATATCCTGCGAGGCCTTGGCGACCACGCGCGCCGCGCCCATGTCCTTGAGCATGGAGGTAATCAGCAGGCTGCTGGCGAAATCCGACCCAATGCAGACAAAGCAGAGGTCGAAATTTTTCACGCCGAGCGCGCGCAGCGCGTTCTCGTCGGTGCAATCGGCAATCTGCGCGCTCGTCGCCTCGTCGGCCAGCGCGGTAACGGCCGCCTCGTCCCGATCGACGATCATCACCTCGTTTTTGAGGCTCATAAATTTGCAGCACAGGTGGCGGCCAAAGCGCCCCAAGCCGATGATGAGAATGGATTTCATATGATCTCCTTCGGCTTCCTCGAAGAGGGAGCTCTTTTTTTATACAATCATCGAGCAAAAAGCGAATGTTGCACAAAGCGCGGGCGCGCAATGCGCGCCCCTACGGGCACGGCGGCGTAATGCGCAGTTACTTTTTTCCGCAACATTGTAGGGGCGCGCATCGCGCGCCCGTTATTGGAATTTGTGCAAAATTTCGGATTTGCTCATTTACTGTTTCATAGTAACGAGGTGTATGCTCATATACCTCCCTCATCGAGGGAGGGGGACCGCCCGCAGGCGGTGGAAGGAGTTACACGGCGGAAGGCGTTTTCCTCGTTTATCCCACCAGAATCTTATCCGTCGGATACTGCACCGGCGCGGGCGGCTTTCTGCGGGTGAGCAGAATCATAAACGTCATGCTGCCCAGCCTGCCCGCGTACATCAGCAGGATCAGCAGAACCCGCGACGCGGTATTCAGCTGGCGCGTGATGCCCGCCGTCAGCCCGACGGTGTCAATCGCCGAAAACACCTCGATGAGCACCTGCTGGAGCGTGAATTCCGGCTGCATGGCGCAAATCGCCAGCGTCGCCATCGCGCCCAGCGTCAGATACACCACGACAATGGAGCAGGCGCGGCGCAGCAGGTCGTTTTCAATCCGCCTGCCGAAGATGTGCACATCCTCTTCGCCCCTGAGGATGGAAACCGCCGTCAGCACGACGAGCAGCAGCGTCGTCGTCTTCGCGCCGCCCGCCGTCGAGCCGGAGTTGCCGCCGGTCAGCATCAGCAGCAGCGTCAGCATGCCGCCCGCCGGGCTGAGCTCGCCCGTCGGCACGGTGTCAAAGCCCGCGGTTCGCGGCGTGACGGCGGAAAACAGGCTCGCCCAGACGCGCGTGCCCGTCGTCATGCCCGCCATGGTCGCGTTCCTCTCCGTGATGAAGAACAGCGCGGCGGGCACGAGCACCAGAAACGCCGTCAGTGCGAGCACGACCCGCGTGTGCAGGCGCAGTTTTTTCCAGCACAGGCGGTTTTGAGCCAGATCCTGCCAGACCGGAAAGCCCAGCCCCGCGACCAGAATCAGCGTCATCACCGTCAGGTTGATCAGCGGGTCGCCCACGAAGCACTCCAGCGAGGAAAACGACCCGCTGACCGGCCCCATCAGGTCAAAGCCCGCGTTGCAGAACGCGGATATCGCGTGGAACACGCTGTACCAAAGCCCCTTCGCCCAGCCGAGCATCGGCACAAACCGAAACGCGAGCGCGGCCGCGCCCAGCCCTTCGATGGTGGCCGTGCCGATCAGCGCCAGCCGAATCAGCCGAACAATGCCGCCGACGCTGAAGGAGGCCACGCTCTCCTGCAAAATCGTCCGCTGGCGCAGGCCGATTCGCCTGCCCATCGCCATGGAGACCAGCGCCAGCAGCGTCATCACGCCCAAGCCGCCGATCTGGATGGCGGCAATCAGCACAACCTGCCCGAAAAGCGACCAATGCGTGCCCGTATCGACCAGCACCTGCCCCGTCACGCAGACCGCGCTCGTCGCGGTGAACAGCGCCGTCAGCGGCGGAGTCACGGTGCGGCTCTGCGACGAAATCGGCAGCATGAGCAGCAGCGTCACCAACAGAATCAGCAGCGCAAAGCCGATGGCGATCATCAGCGACGGGCTCATCGGCGCTTCCCTTTTTTCCTTCATCCTCTACCTCCCAGCAAGCTCCACCATGATACGCTTTCCGCCCCCGTTTGTCAACGGCTGCCGCCGCGTTTTGAGCAATCCCTTAACGCGCCTCATCTCGCTTTCAGCGCCTCGATTCGCTCCTGCCAGAGCTGCATCCAGCCCCGCGGGAAGACGTAGCTCACCGCCCACGCGACCAGAACGCCGATGGTCGTATCGAGAATCCGATACAGCGCGTAGCTCACGTAGGATTCCACCGGCGTGTTGAACAGCAGGATGCACAGCACCACGCCGCCGGGCTGCACGCCGCCGACCCACACCATCTGGCAGAGCACAATCAAAATCACCGTGCCGATGAACGTCAGCGGCACGAGCCAGAGCGTATACGCGCCGTCCGGCTTGAAAATCAGGTAGATGCGGAACAGCAGCATGCCCAGCAGGCCGCCGATCAGCGTACCGAACAGGCGGTTGCCGCCGTTCTTGCGGGAATCCTCCATATCCGACCCCATGCCGAAAATCGCGCCGATGCAGGCGAACGCCGGGCTGCGGCCAACGAAATAATAGGCAAGCGCGCAGAACGCCGCCGCCAGCGCCGTTTTGACATTGCGCATTCCCACACCGGGAATTTTCACGGGTTTGATGCTCATACTCTATCCTCCAGCTTCACAAATCAAAAAAAGAGTCTGCGCGCCGCGCAAACTCCGATATTGTATCACAGGTTCCATGCTTTGTGTAGCGGCAAACGTCACGATTTTCCCGTCGTTCTTTGCCCGTTTCGCGTTTACGGGGTCAGCCCCAATTCGTCATAGGCCTCGTCGATCACGCTGTTCCACGCGGCGACGACCTCCGGCCGCTCCGGCGCGCCGCACGTCGTGCACGGGGAAAGCTGGTTATACGGATAGCTGCTCAAATCGCCGTAGGTGATGGCGGAAAGCGGCAGATACCTGCTCTTGACGCTTGCGCACCGCGCCGTGGTGTGGTATTTTTTGCCGCCGTCTTTGTTGTAATACATCGGCGTGGCGGGGTCGGTCTCCCTCAGCTTGCGGCCGTCGTCGTCCCAAATGATGATCTTGACGTCCTTCTGGCCGCGCAGGTTGTTCCACAGCCATGTGTGGCTGTAGCCGTCCGCGTTGTCCTTCCGCTGCACGCGCACGCAGCCGTGCGACGCGCGCCGCCCCAGCGCGCTCTCGCAGATGTCGTAATTCGCCGTGCCGACGGGGTTTCCGTTTTCATCCTGTCCGCCGGAATAGATGGCGGGCACCATGTGCATCAGGTCGCCGCCGTTGAAGCGAATCGCCTGATCGCAGTATAAATTGCCCGACCAGAAGCCGCCCGTCCAGCTGCACAGCAGAAACTCGCCGCTCGCCGTCTCGTTGATGGCCGAATTGCCGCCGCTGGTCGTGCCGGTGGAGCAGAGCAGCGTGGTCAGCAGCCGCCCCTCTTTGTAGAGATACAGCCGCTGGGTCATCTTATCGACGATGATGCCGTAGGTCTGGTTCGGCGTGACGGTTCGGATTCGGCTGGATTTCACCCAGCCCTGCTCCAGCTCGTCGCGGTCGTTGTAGGCCTCGATCTTCGTCCATCCGTCCTGCTCCTCGATCACCCGGACGGCGACCGACGCGCCGTAAAAAAAGCCGCGCCCCTCGTCATACGTCTTGCGCTTGCCGTTGGGCGCGTCGGAAAGATACACTTTTTCCTTTTGATCCGTGCCCAGCACGGCGATTTCCGCGGTCAGGCGCGCCCATGCCGCCGCCTCGTCCGCCGGGTCGAACTCGCCGAACCACGAAAACCGGATGGCTTCCTTGGCCGCTTCCAGATTTTCCTGCACCTTCGCCTGCGCGGCGGCCTCCGCCTGTGCCGCCGCGTCCGCGCGAAGGTCGCTGAGCTGTTCGTTCATGGATTTCTGGGTCTCCCAGTCCGCCGTGCCGGTGGCGTCCAGACCGCTGGCCTTCTGGAATTTTTTGATGGCCTCGACGCTCGCCTTGCCGAGCTTGCCGGCGCAGTCGCCGTCGTAATAGCCCAGCTCCTTGAGGTTCTTTTGCAGCGCGATCACCTGCGAGCCGGAAGCGCCCATGCCCAGCTCCCAGCCGACCAGCCCTTCCGTCAAAACGCCGTAGCCGCGGATGGAGTCGTCGTCGAGCCGATAAGTATAGCGCTGCACGACGGAGGGCGTCGGGCCGAGGATGTGGTTGTTGCCCTCGATGGTGTGGACGTAGTATGTGCCGTCCGAATCCTGCGTGACCATTTCCACGATGCCGACGTGATCGAGGCGGTTATACTTATACCACTCGATGTAGATCAGGTCGCCCTTCTTCGGGATATACGGCCTATCCGAAACGGAAACGCCGTCGCTCAGGTAGAACTGGCCTTCCTCGCCGCGCAGGCCGCCGTTCACGGTGACATACCGGCCGCGCTCCTTGTACCACATCGCGCCGCCCTCGCAGCTCGTCTGCAAGGGATAATCGTTGCCGAGCATGGACGCGCCGTAGTATTCGTCGGCGAAATTCACGCACCAGGAGACAAACTCCGAGCACCATTCGCCGTAGGCGCTGCCGCCCCACTCGCCGTATTTGCTGTAGCCGCCCTTTGTCGCGGAATAGCCCAGCTCGTTGACAGCCGCCGCGACGAGCATATCCGCGCGATCGTCCGCCAGCGCGCAGGCGCCCAGCAGCAAAGACAGAGCCAGCAGCAGGGTGATGATGTTCTTCATGTAAAAGCCTCCGAAAAAACCTTATTCCCATTGATTAGACGGGCATCCGCCGCCTTTTCTTCCCGCTCACAGGAAAATTTTGCCTTCCCGCGCCCAAACCGCCGCGTCAAACCGTTTCCACGGCTGCGCGTCCATCGGCGGGAGCGCTTCAAAGCGCATTTCCTCCTTCTTGGTCGGGTGAATCAGCCCCAGATGCGCGCCCCAGAGGGCGATCTGCTCGCCGGGCTTGCCGCCGCCGTAGCGCGCGTCGCCCCAGATCGGCAGACCGGCGTGGGAGAGCTGCACGCGAATCTGATGGCTCCTGCCCGTAAACAGGCGCACGCGCACCAGCGTCAGCCCGTCCGCCTCGCCGCACTTTTGATAGCGCAGCTTTGCGTCCTTCGCGCCGGGCGTATTCGCAGGAACGGCGCGAACCATGTTGGTTCTGCCGTCCTTGAGCAAAAAGTCGCAGAGCTCGGCCGCGTCCCCCGCGTCGCCCCGAACGGCGGCGACATACTGCCGGTGCATCGTTTTGTCGCGCACCTGCGCGCTCAGTCGGTCGGCGGCTTTGCTCGTCTTGGCCAGCACGACCAGCCCGCCGACCGGCCTGTCCAGCCGATGGACGAGCCCCAGATACACCGCGCCGGGCTTCTGATAGGTTTCGGCGATGTAAGCCTTCATGGTGCTGTGCAGATCCGCGTCGCCGGAATCATCCGCCTGCGTGGGCATGTTCGGCGGCTTGACGACCACGAGCAGGTGGTTATCCTCGTAGACGATGGATACGCCGCGATAGCTTTCCATCTTACGCCCTCTGCCAGCGGCCGCTCGCGCCGCACGGGAGCACGCCGCCCGCCGTCACGGGCAGGCAGACCTCGTCCGCGGTGATGACGCCGCCGAAACGGGGCTTGACGGTCATGTCGATCATGTTGCCCAGCACGCTGGCCTGAAAGCCCGTCGTATAGCCGTTGATGAGGAAGAACAGCGGATCATCGGAAAGCGCCTCGGAGCAGGCCTTCGCCAATCCGTACAGCTCGTTTTCCAATTTCCAGACCTCGCCGCCCGGCCCGCGCCCGTAGGAGGGCGGGTCCATCAAAATGCCGTCGTAGAAGCGGCCGCGGCGCGCCTCACGCTGCACGAACTTGAGCGCGTCGTCGATGATCCAGCGCACGCGATCCTCCGGCAGGCCGCTGCACTCGCGGTTTTCCCGCGCCCACTGCACCATGCCCTTGGCCGCGTCGCAGTGGCAGACCTGCGCGCCCGCCGCCGCGCAGGCCATCGTCGCGCCGCCGGTGTAGGCGAACAGGTTGAGCACGCGCACCTCTCTCCCCTGCTTCACGCGGTCGGAGACGAGGCCGGTCATCCAATCCCAGTTGGTCGCCTGTTCGGGGAACAGGCCGGTGTGCTTGAATCCGGTCGGGCGGACATAAAAGCGCAGGTTTTTATAATTCATCACCCACCGGTCGGGCAGCTTGGTGAAAAACTCCCACGAGCCGCCGCCCTTCTCGCTGCGATGATAGTGTGCCTGTGCCTTGCGCCAGAGCGACGGATCGCGCGCGGGCCAAATCGCCTGCGGATCGGGGCGGCGCAGATACACGTCGCCCCAGCGTTCGAGCTTTTCGCCGCCGCCGCAATCGAGAACTTCATAGTCCTGCCATTGATCTGCTAAAAACATGGTTACTCCTTCAGTCAGCTTCGCTGACAGACCTTCGGCATTCCGCTTACCTGCCTCCCGCACTGCGGGTGGCAAGCTCCACGCCCTCAAAGAGGGAGCCAATTCAGCATGTTTCCCCCTCCATTCAGCCTCCCTCTTCGAGGGACGTTTGAAATCGTCACCGCCTGTGGCGGGAATCTGACGATAAAAAACGCCGGAGGTTGGCACGCCGCAGGCGTGACGGAAGGAGTTAAACGCGCAATCCCTTATTCCCTAAAAAATCTCGGATACTTTTCCTTCTGGTTCTCCAGCATATCCGCCACAACGCCCTCGGCGTAGAGCAGATCAATGCCCGTCAGCGCCGGGTCGATCTCCAGCGCCTCGCGCAGCGTGTTTCGGCTGCCGGTCGCGGCGGCCTCGGCATAGAGGCGGTTGACCAGACTGAGCTGCTCCATCACATCCTCCAGCTCGACGGGCAGTTCCACCGGCTGACCGACGGGGCCGTCCTTCGCGACATGCGCCGGCCCTTCGACAAAGCGCCCGTGCGTCACACCGGGCACAGCGCCGTCGCACGGCATGACCATGCTCTGCACGTCGCATTCGCCCTCGCCCCACAGCGCGCGCAGGATTTCCACCGGGCGCACGGAGAAGAGGCCGCTGGTGCGGATCTGCCCCCACGCCTGCGCGCCCTGCGGCCGCATCGGCCCGTGCACCGTCAGCAGCGCCAGATTGCGCTTGCGCAGCTCGTAATCCGCCGCGCCCACGCCGGAAATCATCAGCGAGCGGCGCGGGCTCAATTCCGTATCGGCCAGCAGCTCGCACTGGGTCACGCGCGGCCCCGCCGGAATCGCGCCGTACCAGTCGATATACTGCGCGGCCAGCGCCTCGCGGTCGTCCTCTTTCATTTCTTTCTGGATGCGGGGGATCAAATCCTTCCCGCTCGGGCGTTCGCGGCACGAAACGACCCACGAAAAATCGTTCAGCCCCGCGCAGGTCACATCCACCTTTTCTTCCTTCAGCCCCAGATAGAGCGCCAGCCGCGCGCGGGTCTGCTCCGTCACGCCGCTCACGCCGAGGGTGCGCACGCCGCAGAAGCGCTGTGCCGCCTCGCACGCGCGGGAGAGCGGCAGCCCGCCGTATCCGCTCGAACAGAGGATCAGCGGCGCGCCGGGACATTCCTCGCGCATCTGATCCGCCAGATCGCAGACAAAGCCGACCGCGCGCATGGTCTGCATCGCGCCGTCGAGGCCGCCGCGCAGGCGAACCTGCTTGCCCAGCCCGACCGCATCCAGCGATTCAAAATCCTTTTTCCACGCTTCCTCGTCGAGGAAATCCGAACAGAGGATCACCGCGTCGGCGGAAAACGCCGCCTTTTGCAGCTGGGTCGTGTAATAGAATCGCGCCTGCACGCCGAAGGCGCGCGCCAGCGCCTGCGCCCCGCGCGCGGAAAGCTCCGCCATGTCGAGGTCGGCGTCCACCATCCAATATTCCGCCTCCATGCGGAAGCGGACAAACAGATCTTCGAAAATCGCGGGGGCAAAGAAATATGCCCCCGCGCCAGCGATTACGATTTTTTTCATGGTTTCCTTTTATGCTTCGGTTAGGCCTTGGCCACGCTCAGCGTCGCGTCCACGCCGTTGATGCTCCAGTCGCGGACATACGCCCCTTCCGGCGCGTCGCCCAGCGTCACGTCGAGCGCCAGCACGCCGCGCTCAATCGCGTCCGCGTTCGCCTCGACGATCTGCGCGAGCTTCTCGTCCGCCGTCTTGACGGTGACATGGATGCGATCGACGACCTCGAAGCCCGCCTCCTTGCGCATCGTTTGCAGCTTGGAGATCACCTCGCGGGCAAAGCCCTCGGCGATCAGCGCCTCGGTGAGGTTGGTATCCAGCGCGACGGTCACGCCGCGGTCGGTCGCCACGACATAGCCCGGCTTCTTCATCGGCGCGGTCAGCACATCGTCCTTCTCCAGCTCGATCATCGTGCCGTCCAGCTCAAAGCGGAGCATTTCGCCCTTCTCAAAGCCCGCGACGACGGCGTTGCCGTCCAGCGTGGCGAGCTTCTCGCCGATGGCCTTGAGCAGCTTGCCGTATTTCTTGCCCAGTGTGCGCATCTGCGGCTTGAGCTGATAGGTCATAAACGCGGTGGTGTCGTCGGTGAAGACGGCGTCCTTCACGTTCAGCTCGTCCTCGGCCAGCGCGCAGAAATCCTGCGGCAGGGTCGCGCCGCTGACGATCATGCGGGAGAGCGGCTGGCGCACCTTGAGGCCGCTTTCGCTGCGGCAGCTGCGCCCCAGCACGACGACCTCCAGCAGGTCACGCATGTGCCCTTCCAGCTCGGCGTTGATATATGTTTCGTCGCAGACCGGGAAATCCGTCATGTGGACGGAAATCGGCGCGTCCTTGTCCACGGAGCAGATGAGGTTGCGATACATGTTCTCGGCCATGAACGGCGTGAACGGCGCGGTCAGGCGGCTCATCGTCTCCAGAACGTGATAGAGCGTCGCGAACGCGGCCTCCTTGTCGCCGGCCATGCCCTTGCCCCAGAAGCGCTCGCGGCTGCGGCGGACATACCAGTTGGAGAGATCATCCACAAAATCCGTCATCGCGCGGGAGGCCTCGAAGATCTTGTATTCGTTCAGATCGTCGTCCACCTCGCGGACGAGGGAATTCAGGCGGGAGAGAATCCAGCGATCCATCAGCGTCAGCTCGGCCTTGTCAAGCGGATGCTCCTTCGGGTTGAACTGGTCGATCTCCGCATAGAGGATGAAGAACGCATAGGTGTTCCACAGTGTGCCCATGTACTTGCGGGTCGTCTCGTCGATGGCCTTGGCGTGGAAGCGGTTCGGCATCCACGGCGCGGCGTTGTTGTAGAAGAACCAGCGCACGGCGTCCGCGCCCTGCGTGTTGAGCACGCTCCACGGATCGACGGTGTTGCCGATGTGCTTGCTCATCTTCTTGCCGTCCTTATCCTGAACGTGACCCATCACGATGCAGTTTTTGAACGGGTTGGTATCGAACATGCAGGTCGAAATCGCCAGCAGCGTGTAGAACCAGCCGCGGGTCTGGTCAATCGCCTCGGAGATGAAATCCGCCGGGAAGCGGCGCTCGAACTGCTCCTTGTTTTCAAACGGATAATGCCACTGCGCGAACGGCATCGAGCCGGAGTCATACCAGCAGTCGATGACCTCTTTCTCGCGGTGCATGTCGCCGCCGCACTTCGGGCAGGTGAGCACCACGTTGTCGATGTACGGGCGATGCAGCTCGATGTTGGGATCGACGTTGCGGCCGAGCTTTACCAGCTCCTCGCGGCTGCCGATGACATGCACATGGCCGCATTTGCAGGTCCAGACCGGCAGCGGCGTGCCCCAATAGCGCTCGCGGGAAAGTCCCCAGTCGATGACGTTATCCAGGAAGTTGCCCATGCGGCCTTCCTTGATGTTCTCCGGCATCCAGTTGACGGCGCGGTTGTTGCGCATCAGCGCGTCGTGCACGGCGGTCATCTTGATGAACCAGCTCTGGCGGGCGTAATAGATCAGCGGCGTATCGCAGCGCCAGCAGAACGGATAATCGTGCTCAAACTTCGGCGCCTTAATCAGCAGGCGGCGCTCCCTGAGGTCGGCCAGCACGAGCTTGTCCGCATCCTTGACGAACACGCCCGGCCACTTGGTCTCCTCGGTCAGGCAGCCCTGCGCATCGACCAGCTGCACGAACGGCAGGTTGTATTTGCGGCCCACGCGCGCGTCGTCCTCGCCGAACGCCGGGGCGATGTGGACGATGCCGGTGCCGTCGCTCATGGTGACGTAGCTGTCGCAGACGACGTAGTGGAACTTCGCGCCCTCGCGCTCCACGTCGTAGAGCGGCTCATACTCCATGTACTCCAGCGCGCTGCCCTTCATCGTCTCCACGATAACGGGCTTTTCCTCCTTGCCGCCGAAGATGGACTCGACGAGCGCGCCCGCCATGTAATAGGTGTCGCCCTCGAAGGTCAGCTTCACATAGTCGTCGTCCGGGTTGACGCACAGCGCGACGTTGCTGGGCAGCGTCCACGGGGTCGTCGTCCACGCGGTGAGGTAGGTGTTCTCCGCACCCTTCACCTTGAAGCGCACGACCGCGGAGGTCTCCTCCACGCGCTTGTAGCCCTGCGCGACCTCGTGGCTGGAGAGCGCGGTGCCGCAGCGCGGGCAGTACGGCACGATCTTGTGCCCCTTGTAGAGCAGACCCTTTTCGTAGATCTTTTTGAGGCTCCACCACTCGGATTCGATGTAGTTATCCTCGTAGGTGATATACGGGTGCTCCATATCCGCCCAATAACCGACGCGCTCGCTCATCTGCTCCCACTCGGTCTTGTATTTCCAGACGGACTCCTTGCACTTCTTGATGAACGGCTCGATGCCGTATTCCTCGATCTGCGGCTTGCCGTCCAGGCCGAGCATCTTCTCGACCTCCAGCTCCACCGGCAGGCCGTGGGTATCCCAGCCGGCCTTGCGCAGCACGTCGTAGCCCTTCATCGTGCGATAGCGCGGGATGATGTCCTTGATCGCGCGCGTCTCCACATGGCCGATGTGCGGCTTGCCGTTGGCGGTCGGCGGGCCGTCGAAGAACGTAAAGGCGGGCGCGCCCTCGCGCAGCTTCACCGTTTTCTTAAAAACGTCTTCGTCGCGCCAGAATTTGATGACCTCTTCCTCGCGCTGAGCGAAGTTCATGTCGGTTGAAACCTTCTGATACATACGTTTCCTCCTGTGACAAAAATAAAAAGCAGCCTCATCCGCATGGGACGAGGCTGCTCGCGTTACCACCCAAATTGACGCCGAAAAGCGCCCGCTCAAAGCCGATGACGGGGCGAACCGTCCGCCCCTACTCCATTCAAGGCGGCCGCTGATACGGGTGATCCCCCACGCCCCGTCCGGCCGGAATTGCACCAGTTCTCCGGCTCTCTTTGCGGCAAAAGGCATGCGCGTCCCGCGTCATCGCGTTTCATATCAACGATATAATACCCGGTTTCGGGGGATTTGTAAAGAGGGAATTTCAAAAGAATCTCCAAATACGCATTTTGCCCTGTTCGACTTAAATGCAGCGCGCGTAAGACCCATGTCACAGCCCGAACGTATAAACCTTTTCATAATTCATATTCATGGCGATATCGACGCTCACAGCGTGCTGATCGTACACACAGGACCACTGCGTGCTGCTTTTCTTCTCCTCGCTGACTTGTTGACTGACGGCTTCAAGAAGGTTCATCGCCAGATCACCGTTTTCAAAAATACCGCCGTTCGCGTCAAGCGTTTCGCGAAGAGTGGCATACCGATCCTCGCCCTTGCCAAAGTCATATTCGCCCGGCGTGAGTAAGAAATTCGTCGCTGCATCGTCCTGCACAACGCTCATTTCATCGTCGATATACTCGACAATAACGCTGCCGCCGTTCGCATCAGCGATGTGGAAATGATAGCAGCTATTCGCAGAAGCATGCATATCATATTGGGACAGCAGTTCAATCGCTTCCTCAACCGTCGCCGCACGGTCAAGCAGCAGGCGGATTGCAGATGTCGTCGTGATATCGACCTTATCAGTCTGCTGGTTAGTCGGGGTCGTCTTAATCTGTAAAACGCCGACCGCTAAGCCCTTTTCGTTCACGCCGTCCAGCGGCGCATACGGCGCGGCCAGAGTCATAATTCCCTTCACCAGAGAAGTCGGAAGGTTTTCGCTGTTGTATCCGATGTACGCCAGATTGACCATCGAAATGGAAGCATAGCCATCCTTCGGACGCGTCGTCACAAGCAGCGCCGGAGAATCGTACATATCAAAATTGCGCCCGAAAATCGGCGTTCCGTCTGCCAGCTTTGCAGCAAACGTCGAGCATCCCAAATTCGGCAAATCAAATTTCAGTGGAATCCCTTTAAGCACCTGCCTGACAATAAATTCGATCAGCTCGGTATCCGTAGAAGCGCCGATTTTCAGAAATCGATCCAGCGCATAGTCAGCCTTATATTCCATCGTGAACAGATTGGCATCGTCCTCTACGCGGTTCAAAGTCTTGAGCGTTGAAAATTCGCCGCCGAAAAAAGCGAAAAACACAATCGTCAGCGCGCCAAGCACCGCGAAGATTGCTTTGACTGCGCGAGCTGCTCCATGTTTCCAAGCGGTTTTGTTCTGTACCATGAAAGTAGTCTCCTTTTTTTAGTTCATTTAGTGAACTTTTTATCTGTTAGAAAGCCGGGATTGTTCATCCCGGCACAGTCTGCTGACAGCGCTCCATTCCATCCGAACTATTCGAGCAGGAAGCGCCCGCGCAATTGGTTCACTTTTTTAACCTTCTTGGCTATCATACCGCATTTTCGGCTTGCCGTCAAGTGGTTTTCAATCATTCAATCCTCAAGCTTTCCAGCCGAAAGCCTTCCCTGCTGTTCAGCCCCAGCGCGCGGATGACGGCGCAGCCCTGAAACGGCGTGTTCGGGTACAGGAGCGCGGCCTGCTCCGGCAGGAGATCATATACGCCGTCGTCGTCGATGATTTCGCCCGCGCCGTAAACGCCGAAGTAGACCCGATACAGCCCGCCGCCGAGCGTTTCCACCTCGCTGGCGCAGACAAAGCCCAGCCCGATCGGCGCGCCCGGCTCGTGCATGTAATAATACGCGCCGTCGTAATCAAAATCCGGCTGATCGAGCAGAATCAGCGGCCTGCCGAAATAGCGCAGCACGTCGTCGGTCACGTTGCTCTGTTCAAGCCGACTGCCCCATTCGGTGACGTCCCATTGACCGGATCGGTTGAGCCACGCATGCAGCACGGCAAAGCGCACCAGCTCCGCGTCCGTCGTCGAGGCCGCGTCGTATCGTTCCATTCCTGTCTCGGTGAAATTCGTCAAAAACAGATTGACGTTGCGGCGCTCCTCCTCTGTGATGGCGAACGGCGTGGCGCGCGCGGTTTGGTTGCCCAGATATTCCGCCTTCACAAAGCCCTGCGTATCCCCATATTCCACCAGCGCGAACCCGTTTTGCGCCGGATTGAGATAAATCACCTGTTCGCCCAGCGGGATTCGGGCAAGCTCGGTCGCCTGCACGTTATCCGCTTCGCGCAGCGTGATATATTCCTTGCACTTTTTCACAACGGCCTGATCGCCGATGCGCATGGTTTCCGCCAGCGTCGGCGCGGCTGCGGCCAGCATCGCCGCCGCCAACAGAGCAGCTATCCGCCTTTTCACATTCGCTTCCTCCCTGCAATTTTTTTCAATCGTTTATGATGCATACGGATTTACAATTCGAGGCGAAGCGTTTTTCTCCTGCTGACCGCTTCAAAATGAGGGTCGTCACGGTCTCAGCCCCAACTCCGCCGCCTCGCCCGGATCGCCGCCGTCAAACAAAATGGCCATCAGCTTGTCGTATTCCAAACGCCGTCGCGCCTCATCCTCGTAGGCAAACGGTTCGCTGGTATAGCTGATTTTGATCGTGCCGTTTTTCGCGCGTCCGGCCATCGCCGTCAGCGCGTCGCCCTCAAACTGAATGGCCGCCTCGGAAAGCAGCTTTAATTCGCCGTCCGTCTGCCATTGATACAATTCCCAAATGCCCGTCGCCGCGCTGTCGTGCAGGTAATTGAGCACATAGCGCTTCTCCGGGTAAAACTGTGCGCGGTAGAAGGACAGTCTGTCCAGCCCCGGATGATGGACGAACTGCCCCGTCATCGGCTCGTAGAGGTAGTAGGACGCAAACCCGTCGGACGCGCCCATCGAATTCATCAGCGCCAAATCCGCATAGCCGTCCATGTTCACATCGCAGAGAACCGTCTCCCGCTGCCCCTCGTTGACATTTTCAGCCGTGAAGTTGATGGTCTGGATTTCATTGCCGTCCATCGTCACGCGGATGTCAAACGCGGTCTCGCCGTATTCGCTGCGGCCGATGACCTCGGACGTGACAACAAACGAATGGCTGTCCTCGCTGAAATAAAGCGCTTCCTTTTCGGCCGTCGCCGTCGTCAGCAGGCCAAAGAGCAGGGCGGCCGTGCCCAGCGCGCAGATCGTCTTCTTCATCATCGTTCCTTCTTTCTCTGCGGTATTCGCCCTCAATCGGGGATTCACCTTATAGACGATTGAGCGGGCGGATTTCTTCCCGTTTTTCGGCGTGTTTTCCTTTCGTTCGATTTGCCTTTTGGTTCGCCGCGCGATATAATAAAGGGAGCATTTGAAGGGGGATTGTTTCATGCAGGATTTGTTTTCATCCCAGGAAGCCGCGCTCAGCCCGCTGGCCGACCGCATGCGTCCGCGAACGCTGGATGAATTTATCGGTCAGGGGCATATCGTCGGGCCGGGTCGGCTCCTGCGGCGCGCCATCGAGGCCGACCGCATGACCTCCTCCATCTTCTACGGCCCGCCGGGATGCGGCAAAACGACGCTGGCCTCCATCATCGCGGGCACGACACATTCCGCCTTCGTTCAGCTCAACGCCGTGACCAGCGGCGTAGCGGACGTGCGGCAGGTCATCAAGGAGGCGCAGGACAGGCGCAGCCTCTACGGGCAGGCGACGTATCTGCTGCTGGACGAATGTCACCGGTGGAGCAAGTCGCAGAGCGACAGCATCCTGCCCGCCATCGAGCGCGGCGTGGTGCGCTTCATCGGCTCGACGACGGAAAATCCGCTCGTCTCCATGACCCCGGCCATCGTGAGCCGGTGCCGCATCTTTCAGTTTTATCCGCTCGGCGAGGCAGACGTGATGCTCGCCATGCGCCGCGCGCTGGCGGATCGGGAGCGCGGCTTCGGCGCCACCGCCGTGGAGATGGACGAGGAGGCCATGCGCCACATCGCCCGAATTGCCAACGGCGACGTGCGTTCCGCGCTGGGCGCGCTGGAGCTGGCCGTGCTGACGACCGAGCCGGGCGAGGACGGCGTGATCCACATCACGATGGAGGTCGCGGAGGAATCCATCCAAAAGCCGGTCATCCGCTGCGACGAATCGCTGTATTACGACATGCTCTCCGCGTTCTGCAAGAGCCTGCGCGGCAGCGACGCGGACGCGGCGATGGCGTGGTTTGCGCGGCTGCTCTACGCGGGCGTCGATCCGCGCCTGATCGCGCGGCGGATCATCGCCCACGCGAGCGAGGACGTGGGGCTGGCGAACCCGACGGCGATGCTGCAAGCGGTCGCCGCGTCGCAGGCGCTCGAGGCGGTCGGCCTGCCGGAGGCGCGGCTGTCCATGGCGCAGGCGATCATCGCCATCTGCGAAAGCCCGAAATCCAACTCAGTCGTCATGGCGCTGGATCAATCCGTCGCGGACGCGGAAAAGGGCGGCTTCGGCCCCGTGCCGATCCACCTGCGGGATACGCACTACGCCGGGCACGAGCGGCTGGGCAGCGGCGCGCAATACCAGTATCCGCACGATTTCCCCGGCCACTGGGTCAAGCAGGAATACATGCCGCCGGAGGTCAAGGGGCGGCGCTATTACATCCCCTCCGACCAGGGGCAGGAGCTCAAGCTGCGCGAGCGCCGCAAGCTGCGCGGCATAATCGACCCCTAAAGATACAAGGGATGCATTGACAGGGCTTTTTTGCTTTGTTATAATAATCCTGTTGATTGAAACCGGTTTCTCCTTTTTGCTCGGAGAAACGTCACACGCAGGACAAAGGAAAAGAGGTTCCCCCATGAAACGCCGGATTTCTCTCGTCTTTCTGTCGATGCTTCTGCTCTTTGCGGCGCTTCTCCCCGCGCAGGCCTGCGCGGCTGCGGAACTGTCCGCCGTCGCTCAGATTGAAACGCTTCGGCTGCAAAACGGCCGCTTTGACGTCTGCGACGCATTCAGGCAGTACGGGCTGAAGACCGTGGAAGCGGCCAACGCCCGCATCGAAACCATCATCGCGCAATCCTGCCGGATGGCCGAGCGCGCCGAATGTGACGCGGAGGTTCGCGCCATCATTCTCTCGATGCTCACGCGCACGCACACCGTTTCCTACACGGCCAGAGCGGCCGCCGCGGTCTGCGGGGTCAAAACCGTCTGCGAATATGTGGCGGTCGAAATCGGCGGCTATACCGTCATGGTCGATCCGATTCGCGTCGTTTCCGTGTAAGGCGCATGTCAATGGGCTGCTGCGGCAGCCCTTTCTTTTGTTCTTCTCTCTTTTTCGATTTTATTCTGTTTGATCTTTATACTAATTCGCAGTTAAAATGCTTAACAGAGCGCATCAGATTTTTTGTTCTGACGAAGCCAAGTGAAGTGAGGCGTACTGGAGGTACGTTGAACGGAACGAGGCAAAGTCAGAGCGAAAAAGATGGTGCGCGGATTAAGCCATTTTAACAAGAATTAGTATTACATCCGGAAGGAGGCTTTTCGGTTTGCACCATCTGTTTGTTTCCCGCGCGGGCGATTCTCTGGTCAACGTGACCCAAAACCGCAATACGTATCGCCTGCTGGCCAATTTCGACGGCACGAACGTCATCCTGCTGCAAATCGACGCGGGCTCTGTCGTCTGGCTCACGCCCGATCCCGAAAGGCCGGTCTATCTGGAATATTACACGCTGCTGACGGGCGAACTGACGCTGCACACCGACGAAGGCGAGGCGCAGACGCTCTGCGCCGGCGATTCGTTTTACACCACCGGCCTCGACCACGACATTTCCATCACGCCCAAGACGGACGTGCGGCTTCTGTGCTTCACATCCAAGCCGGTTTTCGATGATTTCATGGGGTTTGTCAACGATCTTAACGATTTGAACACGCAGATCGACCGGAAGGATCACTACACCTATCACCACAGCCGCCGCGTGATGCGCTTTGCGGAGGCCGTCTGCCAGCGCCTGCACATGTCCCCGGAGGCGACGCACGCGCTGCTGCTCGCCGCGCTGTATCACGACGTCGGCAAATGCTACCAGCAGACGGAGATCCTATCCAAGCCGGGGCGGCTGACCGATTCGGAATACGCCGCCATGAAGCGCCACCCCATCGACAGCTTCAACCTGCTTTCCGCCCGCTTCTCCCCGGACGTCGCCCGGATTGCGCGCGGCCACCACGAGCGGCTGGATGGAAGCGGCTACCCCGACGGGCTGACTGCCGACCAGATGTCGCTGGAAATCCGCATCCTTTCCGCTGTGGATACCTTCGACGCGATGACCTCCGACCGGCCGTATAAAAAGGGCATGTCCACGCGCAGCGCCATCGCCGAGCTGACGACGCTTTCGCATCAATACGACGCGGAGGTGGTTGCCCTGCTGAAAGCCATCGTCGAGGACGGGACGGCGGATCAAATCTGCCGCATCGGCGTTGAGGAAAAGCGATGACGGTCTATCTTGCGCCGCTGGAGGGCGTGACGGACGCAGTTTTCCGCCGGGTGCACCGCGACTGCTTTTCGGGCGTGGCCAAATACTTCATCCCGTTCGTCAGCCCGACGCAGAATCTCGCGTTCACCGCGCGCGACCTTTCCATCCTCGCGCCGGAGAACGGCTTCGGCGTGCCCCAGCTTCTCTGCAAGGATGCGGCGCTCTTCCTCTGGGCGGCGCAGGCGCTCGGCGACATGGGCTATGGCGAGGTGAACCTCAACCTCGGCTGCCCCTCCGGCACGGTGACGGCCAAGGGCAAGGGCTCGGGGCTGCTGGCGGACGTGCCCGCGCTCGAGCGGCTGCTGGACGGGGTTTTTGCCCGATCGCCGCTCCCCGTCTCCATCAAGACGCGCATCGGCTACACCCGGCCGGATGAATTTGACCGCCTGCTGGATGTGTTCGCGCGCTACCCCATCCACGAGCTCATCATCCACCCGCGCACGCGCGTCGAGTTCTACAAGGGAACCCCGCACCGGGAGGCGTTCGCCAAGGCGCACGCGGCGCTTGACCGGCCGCTTTGCTACAACGGCGATCTCTTCTGCGAGGAAGATTGCCGCGAGCTGATGCGGCAATTTCCGAATACCCGCGCGCTGATGCTCGGACGCGGGCTGATCGCCAACCCCGCCTTGGCGCAATCGCTCGGCGGCGGCGAGGCGCTCTGCAAGGCGTCCCTCCGCACCTTCCATGACCGGCTGCTGGAGGCCTATCAGGCCAAATACCCGGCGCATGTCACCCTCGGGCGCATGCGGGAAATCGCCAAGCATTTCGTCTACTGCTTTGACGCGCCGGAAAAGCCGCGCAAGGCCATCCGCAAGGCAACCCGAATCGAGGCCTATCTGGACGCGATTGACCGCCTGTTCGCGGAACACGAATTGAATGAAACCCCGCGGTTTGTCGCCGAATAACGCGCCTCTCTCATTCACCGCTGTTTTCGCCTCCCTCAAACGGGAGGCTTTTTTTGTAAAAATAGACCTCCCTCTTGGAGGGAGGTTGGATGCCGAAAGCAGACGGAAGGAGTCATAATAAGCCATGTCATTCTCGTCCCATCTGCTTATAGGCCGTGCACAGCATGGTGATATAGCAGGCCAAGCCGCCGACGATGTTGGAAATCGGCTCGGCGAGGAACACGCCGGTCGTGCCCAGCCCGACGACGGGCAGCAGCAGCGTCAGCGGCACGACGATGACCACCTTGCGCAGCAGGGAAAACGTGATGGCGTATTTCGCCCAGCCCAGCGACTGAAAGACGCTCTGGCCGCAGAACTGGAAGCTCTGGAAGAAGAAGCCCGCGAAATACACGCGCAGCATCCGCACGCTGGCTTCGACCATCGCCTCGTCCGGCGTGAAGATCCGGCAGAGCAGCCTCGGCTGGAACATCGCAAACAGCCACGCGCAGAACGTGTAGACCATCGCCGCGGCGGACATGAAGCGAATCCCCGCCCGGACGCGCTGCATCTGCCCCGCGCCGTAGTTGTAGCTGAGCACAGGGCGCGCGCCGTCGGTGATGCCGCTGGCGGGCAGGGTAAAAACGTCGCGGATGGCGTTGATCACCGTCATCACGCCGACGTACAGGTCGCCGCCGTGGATGGAGAGCATCTTGTTGCAGGCAATCTGCACCAGCGAGTTGGTGAATTTCATAATGAAGCCGACCACGCCGAGGCTCAAAATGTCCTTGAGCAGATACGGATAGATTCGCGCCTCGCGCCGCCTGAGCGGCAGAATCGACTTCGGGCCGGAGAGGAAGCGCAGCACCCAGATGCAGCTCACCGCCTGGCTGATGACCGTCGCCACGGCCGCGCCCGTCACGCCCATGTGAAACCCATAGATGAACAGCGGATCGAGCGCCAGATTCAGCACCGCGCCGATCACCGTGGTCATCATGCCGATCTTGGGGCGGCCCTGCGCGTTGATAAACGGGTTCATTCCCGTAGCCAGCATGGTGAACGGCGTGCCCAGCAGATAGATCTTCAGATACGCATCCGCAAAGACAAACGAATCCTCGCTCGCGCCGAAGAGAAAGAGCAGCGGCCGCTTGAGCAGATAGCAGAGCGCCGTCAGCGCCAGCGACGAGCCGAGCAGCAGGGCGAACACCGTGCCCTGAATTTGCAGCGCGCGTTCCTCGTCCTTCCGCCCTCTGGCCATCGCGAAAATCGGCGCGCCGCCCGAGCTGTACAGGCTGGTGAACGCCGCCACGATGGACACGACCGGGAAAATCAACCCCACGCCGGTCAGCGCCAGCGTGTTTCCATCCGGCAGGTGCCCCAAAAAGATGCGATCCACGATGTTGTAGAGCAACTGCACGATTTCGGCCAGGCTCAGCGGAATCGCCTGCGCCATGATGCGGGAACCGATGCTCCCCTGCGAAAAATCCGCCGCGTTCTGCTTGTTCAAGGGAATTCCTCCAGCTTTTGTGTTCTTTTTTGCATTATAGCACGGGCTTCCCCGTTATACAAGCTCAGATTGCGTCCGCCGGAAGCTCCGGCACAGCGGGCATGACCGCCTCCCACTCCCCGTCCACGCGGCGATACGCGCCGTCCGTGCCGAGCGCGGGCAGCTCGATTTCGTCGCTCGTCCTTCCGTCGGCGGCATAGAGATAGACGTGCTCCTCGTGCTTCGCGGACAGCCCGAAGGAGGCATAGCGCAGCGTGCCCTTCGCCCCGTGCTTGCCCGCCAGATACACCGTCAGGCTCTCGCCGGGGGCGAGCGTCGTCCCGCGCTCAAAGACGTATTTCACCTTGTAGACGCGGTCGGCCAGCCCCCAGCCCGTCAGATCCGCCGGCGCGTCGGCAAAGCTGGTCAGCGTGATAGATCCCATCGCGTAGCCGTCGGCGTTGATCTGCGTGCTGTGCGGCACGATCTCCGTCAGGCGGATATCGGGCAGGGGCGCGTCCTCCTCGCGCGTCTCCCCCGCCGTCAGCAGCACGACGGCGGCGATCAGCAGGATGAACAGCGCGATCAGCCCCAGATTCTTTTTGTTCATATCCGTCCCCTCCGTTTGGCGTCTTCTTCCATTATAAACGAATCAGCCGCAGTTTTTCTTGCCTGCGGCTGATTTTTTATATAGGAAGCTGCGTAAAGCCGCCCGCGTTTATGCATTTCTCGCGATTTCGATCAATTCCTCAAACGTCTTCTGCGTCTCCGCAGGCGAGAGCACCTTGCTTTCCAGCAGATCGTGAATGAAAAACGCCTTGTATTTCCGGCTGAACTCGGTCTGGGTAATCAGCACCTCCGAGTGCGCGCCGGAAAGGTCGTAATCCGTATCGGCCACGGTGAGCATCGTGCCCGCGCCCTCGTACAGGCAGATTTCCGTGCGCGGCTGACGATACCCCGGCTTGAAGAAATAGAGACAGAAATTCGGATTGGTTTCGTTCTGCTCCTTGAGATGCGTCAGAATCGAAACGCGCTCCGCCGGGCTGAACGGGCGGATGGCGAAAAAGTGGTCGCTTTCCAGCCCGGTCTGCGCGAACTGCTCCATCGCCTGCCGGGAGAAGATGGCGTGCGTCGGGCGGCGCTTTTGGAAATAGTTGTCAAACCGCTTCTGATGCACCTTGTAGAACTGCCCGATCATCTCCTCCAGCGCGTCATCCTGCGCGAACCCGTGCGCCGCGAAGCCGTCGCGCGCCGGGCCGACCAGCACCTCGGGCGCCACAAAATTGATCGGCACATCCAGCTTGATGTCGTAGATGCTGCGCCCCTGCTCCAGCCGCTGGAGACTCTTTGTATACGCCAGATAGCCCTCCGGTGAGCCGCTCGTCTGAAATTCTCTCTTGATCGGGTGCATCTTCGGCCTGTCCTCGCGCATCATCCGTTCCACAATCTCGATGTTGCGTTCATCCGGAGAGCCGATGGAGAGCAGCCGCTGCGGGTCGATCATCACCGCCATGAGCACCTGCTTCTGCCCCTGCGCGTCCTCGCAGTGCGCGGTGATCGTGTTGCAGCGGTAGACCTGCTCCCGCTGGATGTTGAACATGTTTTCGTCGATGCAGTAGCCCTTGTAGTCGGGCAGATAGAGCACCGGCTGAATGGCGGATACGCAGCCGATGATCTCGTCCCCGCCGGTATACAGATAGTGCTCGATGCTCATTTCGCAGGCCGACCCGGCGAACGCGGCGGCGATGCGCTCAAGCACCCTGCGGTAGCAGCAGCCCGTGATGACGAAATGCACGCGCTTTTGTTCGGCGGCCAGCCGCTCCATGGATTCGCGCAGCGTCGTCACCGAGCCGTCCCGGCTGCGATCCACGCGAAGGGAATCGTCCGCGGCGGCCTGCAAATCGACGTCGCCGAGCAGCCTGTGCATCGCCTGATTGGTCATGTAGCCCGCCACGCCGAAGCGGCTGACCTCCAGCGCTCTTTCCAGCTCGCGCTCCTCCTGCTCGGTCAAATGCAGGCAGTCGCTCGCCTTCAGGCTTTCAAAAAAAGCCGCCTGCACCGCCGGGCCGCCGGTATCATCCAAAATGCGGAACATGCTGTTCCGGCTCTTCTGCTCCATCATCCGGGATAGGGCGGAGGCCGACAGCTTGCGCGCACCAAGTATGTTTTTCAGGCACTGGCCGAAGGTGAGCAGCGGCTGAACCGTGGGCGCTGCTTTCATGGTGTCCCTCCAATGTATCCTTTGATACGGTATATTATACTCGACATTTCAGCGCAGCGCCATAAATAACAAGCGGCGTATTTCCTAAAAAATGTAGGAAATACACCGCCCGATTTATGCCTATTGTGCGTTTATTGCGCGCAATGGCGCACAATGTCCGCCATCTGCGCCCAGCTTTCCTCCATGCAGCGCACCAGCTTGAACTGCGTGCGCGCGCGGTCGAGATTGTGCCCTTCGCGGTGAACGCGGAAATATTTGTCCCCGTTCAGATAATCCGCCAGAAAGCGCATGCCGCATTCCAGCGTCATCAGCTTCGCGCCCATCGGCAGCAGCTCGATTTCGCGCGCGCCGAGCGTCTGCCCGGCCTCCTTCAAAAAGCCGCGGGTGAACGCCTCGAACATCGGCAGGGAGAATTGCACGCGGCTCAGATCCGGCTCGTCCTCGGCCGCGGTGCTCGCGCCAAAGCGGATGGAATCGCCGAAGTCATACGCCGCCAGCCCCGGCATCACCGTGTCCAGATCAATCACGCACACGCCGCGCCCGGTTTGGCGATCCAGCAGCACGTTGTTGAGCTTGGTGTCGTTGTGGGTGACGCGCAGGGGGATTTCGCCCGCCTCCATCGCGTCCAGCAGCGCGTGCACCTCCCGCTCGTACTGCCTGCAAAACTCGATTTCCGCCGTCACGCTGCCCAGCCGGCCGGCCTCGTTGCGCGCAATCGCGTCTTCGAGCTGGCGGTAGCGCGCCGGGGTGTTGTGGAAATCGTGGATCGTCTCATGCAGCGAATCCGCCGGAAAGCCGCCCATCTGCCGCTGGAATTTGCCGAACGCCTCGCCGGAAAGCTCGAACAGCGCGGGCGTGTCCGGCAGATCGCAGGATACCGTGTCCTCAACGAACAGATACATCCGCCACAGGCCGCCCTCCCGGTCGTAGGTGAAGCATTCTCCCCGATGCGTCTTCACAAGGGTCAGCGTCTCGCGCGCCGGATCGCCGCCCTCCCGCTCAATCTGCGCCTTGAGGAACGCGGTCACGCGCTCGATGTTGTCCATCACGTCCTCCGGCTTGGGGAAGACATAGCCGTTGACGCGCTGGAGAATAAAGCGCTTCTCCCCCGTCGTGACCAGATACGTCTCGTTGATGTGGCCGTTGCCGTAAGGCTCCGCCGTCCACGCGCCGTCCGGAAGATCAAACTGCATCACGACGTTCTCGATATGTGGATTCATGTTGTCGCCCTCTCTGTCTTAACCCTTCACGCCGCCGGAGGTCAGCCCCTCGGCGAGGTGCTTTTCAATGCACATGAACAGAATGATGACCGGGATGGTCGCCAGCAGCGCCGCCGCGAAGAGGTATTGCCACTCGATCATGTTAAACGAGCTGAACTGGGTGATGCCCACGGTGATCGGCTTGTTCGTCGGGGTGGAAATGAGCACGGTGGAGATCGTGTATTCGTTCCACGAGTTGATGAACACGAAGATCAGCGTCGTCACAATGCCCGGCGCGGCCATCGGCAGCAGAATGTTCCAAAGCGCGCCGACCGTGTTGCAGCCGTCGATGCAGGCGGCCTGCTCCATCTCCGGGGAGATCGAAACGAATGTGCCGCGCAGCAGCCAGATGGCGAACGCCTGGTTGAAGGCCGCATTAATCAGCATCAGACCCAGGATCGTATCGTTGAGGTGCAGCGCGTTCATCAGTTGGGAAATGCCGACCAGCAGCACCACCGGGGAGAACATCTGGCTCATAATGACGAAGCCGAGGAACAGGTTACGCCCCTTGAAATGCATGCGCGCCATCGCGTAGGCCGCCGGAATGCCGCAGAGCATCGCGATGGCCGTCGCGCCGGTGGAGAGCATGATGGAATTGAGCAGGAAGCGCAGAACGCCGCGGTCGCAGATATCCTTGAGGTTGCTCCAAATCCACTTCGTCGGCATCATGTGCAGGAAGTACATATCCGTCGTCTCCGCGTTGCTGCGGAAGCCGGTAATGAGCATCACGTAGAACGGATAGAGGATGAAGATGCACAGCGCAATCACGAACAGATACAGCCCGCCGCGCGCCAGCGTCTTTTTCAGCTCGCCGCAGCGCAGGCAGGTGATCGCGCACAGCAGCAGGAACAGCGCCGCAAACGCCACCCAGATCGCCCAGTTGGTTTTCACCGTCAGCCCGCGAAGCATCTCCATCAGGCCGTCGCCCGCCTGCCCGCCGTAGAGGAAGGCGTTGAGCTGCGCCAGCAGCGCGTCGTTCTGGATGTGCCCGCCGACCAGCAGATCCACCTGCCGGGCGAACGTGTAGTTAATTGCCCGCACGAACGCCGGTACGCAGAACCACGCGATCAGCGCAAACACGCCGGCGGCCGTATACAGCCGGTTGGCCGTCTTGGGCAGATCCGTGCGCGGCAGTTCCAGCGTCTTGTAGCTCGCGCACAGCAGCAGCACCAGCGAAACCGCCATCGAGCCGAGCAGCAGGCGCATCACGTTCGCCGGGCCGACGCCCGACATGCCCTCGCTGTGGCCGACGCCATGCAGCAGGAAATCCAGCCCGTTGCGGCGGACGGTTTCCTTCACCGTGAAGGTGACCATCGACGTGGTGACGCCTTTGGAGTTGACACGCTCGGTCACGCTCTCCTCGATCACCGCGCCCTCGTGCTGCGCCGCGACGGTCTCGGCCTCCGCGCGCGCCTCGACGTATTTCTCGTCGCCGACGAACGTGTTCGCGCTGCGCTTGACATAGATGCTCGTTTCAAAGAACGCCAGCGGCAGCAGCAGGATGGCCAGCGTGATGATCATGCAGTTGATGCAGACGAGCAGCGTGCTCTTGTTCTTCCTTTTCATCACGCCTGATCCTCCTTCCGCAGCGAGATCATCATGTACAGCCCCGCCACCACGCACAGAATCAGGAAGCCGACGACGGAAAGCGCCGTTGCCGGGCCCTTCTTCTGGTCATAGAACGCGAGCATATACAGATAGGTGATGAGCGTGTCGGTCTTGTTGGCCGGCGCGCCCTTGGTGATGGTGTAGATGATCGGGAAGGAGTTGAACACGTAGATCACGTTGAGCACCGTGCTGACCGTCAGCGACGGGCGCACCAGCGGGATGGTGATGTTCGTCAGCTTCTGCCACCAGGACGCGCCGTCCACCGTCGCCGCCTCGTAATACGATGCGTCGATGGATTGCAGCCCGGAAAGCACGCAGAAGGTGACGAACGGGATGGTGACGAAAATGCCCACGCCGCATTCCCACGCGAACTCAATCTGATACGTCGCGCGCCAGTTGATCGCATCCTGAATGATGCCCAGGTTGAGCAGCACGTTGTTCAGATTGCCGTATTCATACTTGATGATGTAATTCCACACGGAGGCCTGAATGACCAGCGAGGTCGCCCACGGGAAGACGACGACCGAACGCGCCAGCTTGCGGCCGTGGAATTTCTGGTTGAGCGTCATGGCGACGATAAAGCCCAGCAGCGTGGACAGGCCGACGACCGAAACCACCCACACCACCGTGTTGAGCATCACCGTGCCGAACACCGGCGCGGAAACGGCCGCCTTGAAGTTGCCAAAGCCGATGAAGCCGCCGACGATGCCCGCCTTGGAGATCTCGCTGAAAGCGAGCTTGAAGACAATGCCGATCGGGAAGACGACGAAAATCGTCATCAGCAGGATGCTCGGCAGCAGCCAGACGTATGGTTCCCATTTGTGACGCACGAGAATGGAATTCAATTCTCTTACCTCCCTATGTCGGATAACGCCTTTCCGCCGCCCCGAAAAAAGGAGGCTGTCGGAAAAGCGGACGAAAGGCGTTCAACGACGCGCAAATTGATTGAAAAACGACCGCGGCGGCACGCGCATCAAGGCCGAAAAGAAGGGGGTCGGATTTTCCAACCCCCTTCCCTCATCGGTTTGCCTTGATCGGTTTGCAGCCATCCGGCCTGCCGATTTCTTACTTGGCGACCTTCGCCTGAAGCTCGTCGAGCAGCGTCTTGACGTCGCCGCCGGTCAGCGCGCTCTGCTCAACAGCCGCCGCGCCCTGCTTCACGTCGATCCATTCGGTCTTCGCGGTCGGGTAGAACTTGCAGCCGTCCAGCACCTTCAGCCACGCCTCAAAGGACGGGTTCGCCTCAACCAGCGCCGCCACAGCGGAGTTCACGGCCGGCAGGAAGTCTTCCATGCTGACCCAGCCCACGTAGTTCTCCGGATCGTAGAAGAACGTCAGGAACTTGCCGATGGCCTCGTTGCGGGCGGCCTGATCCGGCGCGCTGTCGTCCTTGAACGCCATGATGCGGTCCATGACGCCGACGGAGCTGGAGGACTTGCCCTCGTTGTGCGGGATGTCGGCAACCGCGTAGTTCACGTCGGTGTAGCCCTTCGTGGCGATATAGGTCGGCAGGGAGTTCGGGGCGATGACCATCGCCAGCTTACCCGCGCCGAACATATCCTGCAGGTCGTAACGGGTCTGGGTCGCCGGGTTCGGGTTGGTGTAGCCCTTCTTGTAGAGGTTCACCGCGAACTCGACCGCCTCGATGTTCTCCGGGGAGTTGATCGTCCAGTTGCCCTCGTCGTCAACGAAGCCGCCGCCGTTGCCCCAAGCGTAGTAAGCGAACGCCGCCTGGCCTTCGTCCGTGGTCATGTCGATGCCCCACGGATACACGTCGCCGCCGTAGAAGTCAACCAGCGCCTGGCAGACGTCTTCCAGCTCCGCCCAAGTCGTCGGCACTTCGACGCCGGCCGCTTCGAGCAGATCCACGTTGTAATACAGCGCGCGGGCGGAAGCCAGATCCGGAACGGCCCACACGGTATCGTCAATCACAGACTGCGCGATGAAGGACGGGAAGAAGTCGTTAAACAGCTCTTCCGGGCAATAATCCTTGACCGGCAGGAGCAGACCCTCGTTGGCGTAATCCGCGAAGGAGTCCAGATTGAGGATGTCCGGCGCATTGTTGTTGCTGATGCGCGTGGAAACCACGGTGTATACGTCGTTCCAAGAGACGACCTCCAGATTCAGCTTGATGCCGGGGTTCGCTTCTTCGAATTTCTTGACGAAGCTGGTGCCGTTCATGCCGGTGCCGGTAAACCAGTCGTTCGTCTGGGTGCCGTACTGGCAGATGATGACGTCCAGCGTGATATCCTCGGCCATACCGATGGCCGCGCAGGAAATCAGCATCACGAGCGTCAGCATCAGGGTCGCAAACTTCTTCATGAGATATCCTCCTTATATCGGGCAACGCCCCTTTGTTAAATTCATTATAAACGACACATCAAAATTTGTAAAGAATGTTCTGATATTTTTTCATCTTCTTTTTATTCTTTCGTTTTCGTCCGCTTTTTGGCCTGTTTTTCATCCAAATTGCTTAAATAATCAATTTGTTCAGAATTCCTGCGCCTCGCGCGCCAGCGCCCTGTGAACCAGCGCGAGCGCCTCCCGGAGCGCCCCGGCCTCCATCTGCCCCGGCGCGCTCGCCGCGCCCGCCGTGCCGAAGCTCAGGCAGCTCCCCATCGCCTCCGCGCAGATTCGCGTGGGCATGCCCATCTCCCCCATCGAAATCGCGATGATCGGCTGTGTCAGCGCGTCGTCCGCCTGCGCGCAGGCCGCAGTCAGCGCGACAACGTCCCGCCGCTTTCTCGGCATAACCGCAATCTTGCATATGTCCGCGCCCAGCGCCGCCATTCGGCAAAGCCGCGCGGCCATTTCTTCCGCGTCCGGCGTTTTCTCAAAGTCGTGGCAGGAGCCGATCACCGGCATGCCCGCCTCGTGCGCCGCCCGCGCAATCCGCGAAAACGCCGCCTCGCCGATGCTCAGCTCCACATCCAGCGCGTCGCAAAGCCGCTCCCGCGCCAGCATGACCAGCAGCGCCTCGTAGCGCGCCGCGTCCGCGTCGCCCGCGCCGCCGTCGCGCGCCGTGCGCATCGTCGCCAAAATCGCCGTTCCCTGCGCCGCCTCGCGAACGGTTCGGCAGGCTGCCCGCAAACGCGCCGCGTCCATCTCGGGAGAAACGCTGTCCAGCCGCAGCTCGATCAAATCCGCCTGCGCCCGCGCCGCGTCCGCCGCCGCCCTGAGCGCCCGCGCGTCCGCCCCCATCACCGGCACACAGACCTTGGGCATCCCCTCGCCCAGCGTCACGCCGGGAAGCTCCACCGCTTTTTTTCGCATCTCTCTCGCCGCCTTTGCTTTTCTGCCGCCTATTGTATCAAATTTTCAAGCGCTTGACAATAAATCCAGAAACCGATATAATGTAGTTTACGCGGATATGGTGGAATGGCAGACACCGGGGACTTAAAATCCCCTGCCTCACGGCGTGCGGGTTCGAGTCCCGCTATCCGCACCAAACGCATATAATCCGAACCAGATTTTCCAAATTGGAAATGGGTTCGGATTTTTTATTGACCTCCGATATAATTTCTTTCTAAATGGCAAAGAACAGAAGTCCACTTCCAAACCACGTATCAAACTCTAATGGCTTTTTTATCTGCACTCCTTTCCAACTTGCTCTAAAGTATCTTTTGCGGTAAAATACAGATATAACGTTATTGAATTATTCCAACAAATCAAAAAGAGAAAGGATGGTTTTCCTTGTTACCAGAAGTAATTTCAACTTTAAGTGATTACATAGCCACTTTAGGACTTGATGTGTTCAAAGAAAAATTCCAAAAACCACTTGATGAAAAGAAATTAAAAAAGGAAATCAAGACTTACATAGAAAGTCAGCGAAAATACAATGACATCTGTTCTTTCAATGAAGAAATCGACTTTCAAAGTCTTTTTGAATACGTTACAAACAACCTTTTTGACACCGTAATGATTCGCTTATTCGATCCGAACTCAAAAAAACGCGGGCAAGCTAGAACCGATATTATTTCCGCTGCCATCGCACAAGCTAACGCCACAACGCCAGAAGCTAAAAAAAGCATTTCTAAGTATATATCTTGTTGCTTAGATATTATACACAATTTCTATAAATCACAGCTTTCCTTAAAAGACTATGTTCTCGCATCTGAAATTACTGATTCCGTCACTGAAAATACTCAAGATTTACTAAACAATTCAATAAAACCTCTATATACAAAAATAGATGACATTCACAATGAAATTCAAAACAATGTTCCTTTTTTCTCTATCGACAAAATTGTTTCGCTAGCAGAAAAAGGAGATTATTCATCCATTGGACACGGCTTCAAGAAAAGTCTAGATCATATTTCGCTAACGCATCCTCTATATCCCGATTTTGGTTTTGGCTATACTGATGGCGGGTTGTATAGCAAACCACTTTCTGAAACAGCAAATTACCGTTTCCCTTCTAGAATGGTTGTTACTGGCTCCATTAGATTTGGAGACAAGCAATATAACAACAAAGATATAGATCCGTTTGAATATTCATATCATCACCAGAAACCGATTACAATAGACGTTACAAATGCTATCAAGTATTTAGGTCAACGATTAGATCCTATCCAAGATGCAGCTATGGGACTAATTGGAAATACAATAATTGCATTTCCTCCTAAATTTCCATCTGCTTTTCCTTGTTCAATAAAAGTTGGAAGCCAAATATTCTACGAATATGTTCTCTTACGTTTACAAGAAATTGAAGACGACGGAACATATATAATCAACAATAAAGAGCAGAATATATCTCTATTTATCGAAATTCGAAGTAATCCCATTCTTTCAAGTGAAACAAGATTTACAACATCTCTAAAAAATGCAAGCACTAAAGACTTGCTTACCTATGTTCGCTTTATTGATGCGCTATCAAAACAGCATGATCTTCATATTCATTTATTGTCTACGGGAAAAAGATTTTTTTATGCCAAAATAAACGGTGTAAATTATAAAACAGGATTCGATTCCATAGATAATGAGATAGATTTTCTTGAACGTCTATGCGATATTGAGGACTACTTTCATGTATTATTCTCACCTGATGGTGATATCAGTTATCATGAATATACTACTGTCAAAAACATTTCAGAACTTATCCGAAATGACACCGTAACAGGCACATGGGGGCAAACCGAATTTAAGGCAACACTAAGTCCACAATTTCGCAAAGAATTATCTTCCATGAATGAAGGACTTTTTATGATCTCGTATGTCGGTGTTATCCACATAACTTTGTTCAAGGCCGAATTTGACCTGAAATTTATGCGAACATATAAATGCGCTCATTTAGTAGATTATGAAAAACTAATGAAAAAAGTTGAAGTTCTTGATGATGGGGATGAAATAAAATTCACTTTCCAACACGGTGAAGATAACACCTCCATTGATTCGCTAAAAATTCCAGACAAAATTAAAGAACAATCCTAAAAAATTCCGCCAGAGTCTTATAACTGACTCTGACGGAATTTTTCTTATGCTGCCTTTAACTGATTTTCCTGTCCCATGTTCTCCTTGTCCTGCTGACGCTTCCATGCTTCAAACTCCTTTTGTCCTTCTTCGCTTTCAAAGAAAGCCACGATATCCGGCCATAGGCAACGTGCAACGGCATCAATGGCATGTTGCGGATAAGGCGTGTTGTTGACGATTTTCTTTTTCCGTGCCATCCGCTCACCGTCCTCATCGCTCGCACCTCGACGCGGCGGCGCTGCGTTCTTGACGTTTGGCACGTTCAAGGATTTCAGGCGGAATCCGCTCTACAATTCTGCGAAGTTCCCGATAATCGCTCAAGAGTTGCGCGTCATCCAGTTTCTTTTGAACACTTCCGCGTTTGGCAGTATCCAGTTTGCTTTGGAGTTCCGCAACTTCCTTCTTCAAAGAAGCGTTTTCAGTAGTTGTATCCGTAAAAGCGACTTTGTACTGGTCAAGCTGGGTCTGCATCCGCTCCACGCTGGGGATAAATCGTTCCAGCAGGGCTTCAACCTCCTGCAACTTGCTCTTGGCATTAAACATGGTCGCATCATCCATAACCGCTTCGATTTTCCTGCTCTGCTTGGCAAGATGGGTCATTTCTTTGAACACACGCGGCGGAATGTGCTTGCGGTCGGTCTTATCAACGCTTTCGCCGCGTTCAAGGTCAGGATACTTGCTGACCATGTGTTCCCAATAGGCACTCTGCCACTGGCTCAGTTTAGCTTTGTTGCCGATAATCTCTTTGGCACTCAAACGATTATCTTCCGTCAGAGGAACGAACGTGACGTGCATGTGCGGGGTTTTCTCGTCGAGATGAACGACGGCGGATGCAAAGGTTTCCGCACGCTGTTTCTGTTTCAGAAATTCAAGCGCATGTTCAAAGTATTCCCTGATTTGTTCCTGCGTTTTGTCCTTGAAGAAGCTGGGCGTACCGCCAATCAGGACTTCGACCAGCTTCACGCTGTCCGACCTCACACGGCATCCTGCTTCGGCAATCTGCCGCTGCGCTTCCTCCCGATAGGAATGTTCCGGCTGAATCAGGTGGAAATTCAATGCACTGCGGCTCGCGTCCACGTCGGGATTGCTGGCGTATTTCTCTTTGGTGCGTTCGTCGTGGGCTTCAATCCTGCCGATTTCAGGCCCTTTATATTTTGAAAATCTCATAATGGCGTATTGCACTTTCGCCATGTGTACCTCCTCAAAAAATATATAGTAGCGTTTTTCGCTTTTTTGCTATGTACGTACGTACACGATGCACAAACCGTTGCTTAGAAAGATTGCCTTCATCTCAGAAATGAAGCAATATCTCATTTTTTCACGAATTTCGGCAGGGTTTATCGTCCTATGCCTTGCGGCGTACGTACGTACACAGCGTTTCGGTGTATTTCTCACTTATGCGATTTTGTTTTTTTCGTCGAACGGTGTTTCCATCCATGTTTTCTGCCAGCCATCCGAAAGCTGTATTGCAACGCCGATTCCCTTAAAGCCCCAAACACGACGACCTTGCAAGTTCAAAACATTATTGGTATGTATGATGCCATACTGTTTGGCATGAGCCACAAGATAATCGCTGACTGTTCTCAATTTGAGAGCAGGAAAGGCGTTTTCTTCGCACCAGAACGTATAAATCCTGTACATCTCTTTAGAACTGATGGTTCTGTTTGGACTTCGTTCGATATATCCATCCGAATCCATAAAGAGGATGACGTTGTTTGCATCCTGCTTGACCACATCGCGGTTGCCTT
>ERZ827168.1138-NODE-1138-length-38510-cov-5.807853_pt1 | contig 38510 bp, 35 predicted proteins | sample MGYA00519868_ERZ827168 | MGnify/ENA primary metagenome ERZ827168 (study PRJEB31778, sample SAMEA3449271) | human gut metagenome | biome: human gut; feature: human-associated habitat; material: faeces | place: United Kingdom | collected 2010/2012 ...
TTTCAATAACAGGGAGGTAGGATTATGGCAATTACAGGTATCAATAACAGCAGTTGCACATCGTATTATGCATCAGGTTACAAGAACACGGTTAAAAAGGCAGTTTGTGATATTCAAAAAACAAAGGAAAATTCACAAGTGAGCAAAACAGAAGAGAGTCAGGAAGATTATGTAAAAAAATTGCAGGAAAAAAATCCTCAAATAGATATTGTGGCAGGAAGTTCGGATAAAAATGTAAAAACAGCTAATCGTACAGGAAAAACAGATGTGAGGATTGCTCCTGAGATTTTAAATAGGATGATGAGTAATCCAGAGGTTGCCACAAAATATGAAAATATGTTGTCAAAAATTCCAGCATTAGATAGATGGGCTGACTCAATGATTAAATCAATGACTGGTAGTGAAGTTAAGTATCGTCAGGTATGGATAGATAAGGATGGTAATATGGGCTCCATGGTTATTACAGGACCAAGCGAAGAACAAAAAAAGGCTGATGAAGATAGAAAAATCGAGAAAAAGAAAGAAGATGAACAAAAACTTGCAGAACGGAGAGCTGAAAGAAAAGAGCAGATGAAGAAAACTCAGGAAGATAGACGCACAATATTTGCAATTGGTACGGATATGAAAAGCATTACAGAGAATGTTGTAGCACAGGCAGTAGGTACAGCTCCATCTATCGGAGGAAGTTGTGATGTTAAGGCATAAAAGGATTCGGTAAAAGGGAAATATCACATTGGTGCATTGGATGGCATCACCAGAGATTAGAGTGGTAGAAAGTTAGTAGATATAATTTGTAAGTGAGATTAAGAAACTGGCACAAAAGGCTGCCAATGCTACTGATAAAACGGAACAAGGCTCTATTTCAAGGCCGGTACTGCAGTTAAGGGCGGAATATTTGTGCAGACATTAAGCGATTACTTTTCATTGACTTTCATTTATACCAATGATAAAATTTTAAAATTAGCTCAGGGAGAGATTGTTCAGTAAGACTTATACAGAAATAATTCAAGCAAAGTTCAGGAGAATGTAAAAATGACAAAGGACGAGTATTTAATAACAGACCCACCCCTAAAAGCGTTGACTGTTTTTGCAATGCCTATGATTTTAGGCAGCTTTTTTCAACAAGTTTACAATATGGCTGATTCAATCATCGTCGGTCAATTTGTAGGCTCATCTGCGCTTGCGGCCGTCGGTGCCTGTGCCGCACTTACGAATGTTTTTATTTGCATAGCACTCGGTGCAGGTGTAGGCGCAGGTGTACTTGTAAGCCGTTATTTTGGTGCTCAAGATTACGGGAAGATGAAAACAATCGTTTCTACTTCTTTAATAAGTTTTTTGCTTTTAAGCGTATTTCTCGGTGTTTTTGGATTTTGCACTTCTCATTGGATGATGAGCATACTGCAAACGCCTGCGGATATAATGAAAGATGCGGTGCTGTACTTACGTATCTATTTTGTTGGCTTTCCGTTTTTATTTATGTATAATATTCTTTCAACCATGTTCACTTCAATCGGTGAATCAAAAATCCCGTTATGGCTTTTAATATTTTCATCTGTTTTGAATATCATTATGGACCTTTGGATGGTTGGAGGTCTTAAACTCGGAGTATTCGGTGCAGCTCTTGCCACTCTTATTGCACAAGGTATTTCAGCCGTACTTTCGCTTTTGATTTTTCTTTACCGTATGCGAAAATATGCAGGTTTGTTTCATTGGTTTGACAAGAAAGAACTGCGTACAATGCTTAAAATCGCTGTTCCGTCTATCCTTCAACAATCAACCGTATCAATCGGTATGATGATTGTGCAAGCGGTTGTAAATCCGTTTGGCACGCAAGCACTCGCAGGATATGCGGCAACGATGAGAGTTGAAAATGTTTTTTCACTGATATTTGTATCCATCGGAAATGCTGTGTCGCCATTTGTTTCGCAAAATCTCGGTGCCGGAAAAATCAGCCGCATTAAGAAAGGTTACCGTGCCGCATTACTGTTGGATGCATGCTTTGCCGTTCTTGCCTTTATAGTTATTGAAACAATGCACACACAAATTTCTTCACTTTTTTTAGGAAAAGACGGAACGGAATTAGCGTATCAAGTGTCCGGTGATTATATGAAATGGATTGGCTACTTTTTCATACTTATGGGCATTAAAATGGCAACAGACGGTGTTCTTCGTGGAATCGGAAATATGCGACCGTTTTTAATTGCAAATATGGTTAACCTTGCAATTCGTTTGTCCGTAGCATTGATTTTTGCGCCTCGTTTCGATATTGCCTTTGTTTGGCTTGCTGTACCGGCAGGCTGGCTTGCAAACTTTGTCATTTCTTATGTGGCACTAAGAAAATTCTGGCCTAAGGATACTTTGGCTTAAAAATTAACAGACTCATTCAACTAAAACCCTGTTTTATTATACTCATACAAGCAGATTTACATCTGCCTGTGTGAGTTTTTTATTAACATTATCCTTACACTAACATTACTGGAGTGTATTTGGGGAATGTTAAGAGAGCAATTCTAATTAACAAATTCCAGTTTGCAGACATGTTTGGTGTATCTTGCCAAGCGGTTTCAAAATGGGAATCAGATAATGGATATCCGGAAACTCAAGAGATTCTTCCGTTGCAACAATCCGGTATAAATAATATAATATACATATTATTGTTGAATATGGAGTATTTATATGGATGAAAGAGATGAATTACGATTAGGATGTGAAACCGCATATATAGATGGTTCGGTTGCTTCAAACAGCCTTTATTGTCCACAGTTTATTACTAATAATTATAAATCCGGAAAGAAAGTTTTATCTACTATAGAGAATGAATTATTAAAATGTGATAAATTTCAGATTAGTGTAGCATTTATTACTATGGGTGGAATTACCCCGTTACTTCAGACATTGAAGGAATTAGAAAAGAAAAATATACCTGGTGAAATTCTCACAACTAATTATCTGGATTTTAGTGAACCCAAGGCATTGAAGAAACTTAATGGATTATCAAATATCACATTGAAGATGTACGATGTAAAAGCGGCAGATGAAGGGTTTCATACAAAGGGATATATTTTTAGAACGGGTGAAGTATATCAGATTATAATTGGAAGCTCTAATATGACAAGTACGGCACTTACCAGTAATCAAGAGTGGAATGTAAGGATTATTTCAACTGAGCAGGGGAAAATGGCAGAAGAAATAATTTCTGAATTTGACCGCTTATGGAATTCACAGCATACATTTGGCTTTGATGATTTTTATGAGAATTATAAAGAAGAATATAATATAGTTAAACATCAAAGAGACATTGCCGGGCAGGAAAAGATTGTATCATTAGAAAAATATAATCTAAAACCTAATAGCATGCAAATTGCATTTATAACAAATCTTAAGAAAATTATTGATGCGGGAAAAAACAGGGCACTTTTAATTTCTGCGACTGGAACGGGTAAAACCTATGCTTCTGCATTTGCAATGAGGGAATTAGGGTTTAAGAGAGTTTTGTTCTTAGTACATAGGGGACAACTTGCAAGACAAACCAAGAAATCCTATGAGAGAGTGTTTGAAAAATCTGTTTCCATGGGTTTGGTTTGTGGTGGATATCGTGAATATAACGCAGATTATGTGTTTGCTACGATTCAAACATTAAATCGAGATGAACATTTACTTCAGTACAATAAGAACGCATTTGATTGTATTATACTGGATGAGGCACATCACGTAACAGCTGATACGTATCAAAAGATTATGAAGCATTTTGAACCTAAGTTATGGCTTGGAATGCCTGCAACTCCGGATAAACGTGATGATAATATTGCCGGTAAAAACGTTTATGAATTATTCAATTATCAGATTGCTTATGAGATACGTTTACAACAGGCTATGGAAGATAAACTGTTATGTCCATTTCATTATTTTGGGATTACAGACTTGTCCATAATAGGAGATGATAAAGCTGACCATGATTTTAGTATGCTCACAAGTGATGAACGTGTTAAACACATCATAGAAAAATCATGCTATTACGGATATAGTGGGGATAAAGTAAGAGGATTAATTTTTTGCAGCGGTATTAAAGAAACACAAGAATTATCACATAAGTTTAATGGTATAGTTAATCCTGAGACCGGAAAATGTTATCGCACTATTGCGTTGAATGGTGATGCAACGGAACAGGAGAGACAGAGTGCGTTTGAACGGCTTGCTATGAATGAAAATGAAGCCAATACGGATAAACAACCCTTGGACTATATATTTTCTGTGGAAATATTGAATGAAGGTGTTGAAGTTATAGAAAGAAACAACAAGAAATGCCGTATTTATGCGGCTTAGAGGGCTATATATACATTTCGAGATTGAAAAAATCTCGATTTTTTTATGCCAAAAAGTAATGCGCATATGTGTATTGTTTTTGAAATAAGGTATAAATGCGCGAAAATCCCGGTTGTATTCGAGAAAAAATATGGGGAAATAGCGGTTGCGTACTTATATGGCAAATGTGCTGAGATGGACATAATAAAATTTTGGTATTCAAATACCAAAATATATTGACAAAGAACAAAGTTGATGATACACTATCGATACAAGGTTAAATAGAACTACACTCAGAGGAGGTAAATACGATGAAAAGCAATAACAGAAGAATCGATAGATTGTACTCCTTTTTCAACGCTATAAGAGGAAACAACACACCTAATGAATATGAAAGGACGCTGGCAGTTCTTAAGAAAACGATGGATTTACAAAGCACAGCGGTTGATGAAGATTTCAACCCATGCGAGTTAAATGATGAAGAATTATATGAACTTATGAGAAACGTAGCTGATGATTTTGGGATTGTTAATCCATTTCCGGACAAAGAACGTTTTTATGATATTTATAGAACTCTTAAAAACTTCGAGGATGTGACTTGGACCGATATCATTGAATATGGTGATCGAGGATCTAAATTTAGGATTCCAGAAGCCCTTATTGATGAAATGGAAAAGAACTTCATAGAGGGCTTTCAGGAAGTCCTTATTCCGGAAGCAGAGAAATTTTCACCTTGTTTGGAAAGACTAGTAGAGGTTCATGGCGATTCTCATTTTATGCTGACAACAATGGATAACTTCTATTATAAAATTTTGAATGAAATGTTTAGTGATAACGAGATGGTTGATGTCAAACAGACAAGTATTTATGAATATGAATTTACATCAGAAAAGTTTGATCTTATTTTGGCTGTGCCGATATTTGGAGTCAGAGATAAAGCAGATGAACAATCCACATTTATCTGCAGAGAGTACGATATGATTGCGGCAGAGAATCTAGCGTTACATTTAAAGAGTGAGGGAATATTATCTATTGTTTTACCTGCAAAGATTACGTTTGGTGGAGGAAGGGTAAAAGAACTTCGTGAGTTCCTTCAATCAATGTACTGCATAAAGGAAATTGCGGAATTGCCATCAGGGATATTTGAAAACACTGCTGTAAAGGCCTATTTGTTAACAATTACTACAGGGCGGACCGATGAGGTTACCATTAAAAGATATGTAACTAATACAAAGAATCCTCGTAAGGATGGTATCGGTAGGCTGGTAGTTCAGGACGATACATTTGTGTTGGAAGATGAACTTACGGATATGGGTGAATGGAATGTTGATAGGGTTTTTGAATCGCAGGATGAGGACTGGATCAGATTTCAGGAATCAAACGTTAAGAAACAAGAATTAGGGACGGTTGCTTCGATATTTAGAGGCAAGGCAGTGAGCCACAAGGATCCAACAGGAAATATCGGTGTTGTAAATATATCAAATATCGGTGAATATGAAATTGATTATTCCAGCCTTGATCACTTGGAAGAGGAAGAACGAAAGGTTACCAATTACTTGCTAAAAGATGGAGACTTGTTGATTCCGGCGCGAGGAACTGCAATAAGGGTAGCCATTTTTAAAGAACAGACTTACCCTTGTATCGCTTCATCAAATGTGATTGTTATTAGAGCAATTGATGAGAGTCTTTCAACAACATATCTTAAATTGTTTTTTGATAGCCCACTTGGAAGAAAGATGCTGATAACAAGACAGCAAGGAACTGCAGTAATGAATATTAGCTATAAGGAACTTAATAATATTGAGATTCCACTTCCGTCTGTAGAAGAACAAAAACAAATTGCTGATACATATACGAGGGAATTTGAAGTATATAAAAAAGCAATACAAGAAGCAGAGAGTAGATGGAGTTCTGTTTTAGCAGAGCTCCAAGAAAGAATATAAGTAGGTGAGAGAGTGAAAGATGAAAAAATAATATTTCATTATACGAGCTTAGACAAATTTAAGTGTATTTTGAAGTATGGAACACTGAGATTTAAAGAAAGCACTACTTCAAATGATGTAATGGATACAACATTGCTTTTTGAGGTTTTAAAGGAATATAAGGGAAATAAGAATAGTGACGAATCTGTAGAGGCAGCAAGAAAATTTATCCTTGATTATTACCAGAAATTTGCAGCTCAAAATCAACATATATCGTTAGTATCTTGTTTCGCTGAAGAAGGCGATTCAAGAATGCTGTGGGATGCTTATACTATGAATCGTCCGAGTAACATTCCATGTAAATACAAGGAGAATAGATTTTGTTTTGATAGTGATAAAACTTATAACGGTGTTTGTATTGGATTTAATAAGAAAAAGCTAGAAGAACATATCAAGACTTACGAGGGAAAGGTTTGTGAAAGAGCATATTTATATCCAATTCAGTACGGTGTGGAGAAGGCAAAGAGACAATTAAATAATTGGTTTTCGGAGGCTTGCGTGCAGGTTAAAGAATTGAGTAAGGAGCATGATCAGAGCCAAGATCTTATTGCACCAATTGTAATACCGAGAATTTTTACAGATGAACCATGGATGAAAATTAAGTTGAGGAAGAGTCTTGTGCTGCCAACTATAGATTTGATATCAAAGGTTGATGCTTTTTCTCCGTTTTTTAAACATGAATTTTGGAGTGATGAAAATGAGATTCGTGCATCTTTGTGTTTTCATAAAGGGAAAATTCCAAAACTAGTTGAAAAGGCACCAGATGGGATGTATTTTGACATGCCAATAACATTAAACTGTATCGAATTTGTAATACTTGGTCCGGAATTTACATCAACGGAACTTAATGAAATTACAACACACACTGATTATAAACTTGATTTTGAAGCGATTGATAAGAAGCTATCAATTGGAACAGGAATAATCAGAAGCAAATAGAAGGAAGGATGATTAAATGCTTGGAGCAATTATAGGTGACATTGTAGGATCGCGTTTTGAATGGAATAACCACAGAGATAAGGATTTTGAATTTCTTACATATAAGTGTTTTCCAACGGATGATAGTATCATGAGTTTGGCAATTGCGCAGGCCATTTTGGTAAGTAAACCTAATCATAGTGATCTATCAAAAAATGCTATTGAATGCATGCAGAGCGTTGGAAGAAACTACCCGGATTGTGGATATGGTGGTAGCTTTTACAATTGGATGTTTTCAGGCAATCCGAAGCCATATAATAGCTACGGAAATGGCGCAGCAATGAGAGTGAGTCCTGCAGGTTTCGCGGCTACGTCTTTAGAGGAAGCAAAGGAGCTTTCAAGGCTGGTTACAGAGGTGACTCATAATCATCCAGAAGGAATAAAAGGAGCTGAGGCTACAGCAGTTGCGATTTACTTGGCAAAATCGGGTAGTAGTATCTTGGAAATAAGAGATTATATTAATGACAATTATTATCCGATGAATTTCACATTGGATGATATCAGAGATACATATAAATTTAATGAAACCTGTCAGGATACAGTTCCGCAGGCTCTTCAGGCATTTTTTGAATCAACAGACTTTGAGGACGCTATAAGAAATGCAATATCGATAGGTGGGGATAGCGATACACTTGCGGCTATTTGTGGCGGTGTGGCAGAGGCTTACTATGGGATACCAACAGATATTAGAAAATATGCATTGACATTCTTGGATCAGAAACTTATGCAACTTTTGATTCTGTTTGAAAATAAGTACCCGCCTATTATGGAGAAAAAACGTGAAGGCATGAGCGTGAGTATTAGGCGTTCAGCTAAGAAAAAAGTAAAGACGGGAGGGCGAGAAAAAATGATACAGTCAGCTTCAGTGATTACGGATGAGGAATTAAAGGAATCAGAAACAAATATAGAAGAAACAAAGAAGAACCAATTATTTGCACATTTGTATGAGGCATGTAATATTCTTCGAGGACCTATTAATCAGGATGAATTCAAGGATTATGTTACACCGATCTTATTTTTGAAGAGAGTTAGTGATGTATACGATGAGGAAACCCAGGCGGCATTAGAAGAATCCGGTGGCGATGAGGAGTTTGCAGCATTCGATGAAAATCATAGCTTTGTAATACCAGATGGTTGTCACTGGATTGATATTAGAAATGCAAGCCAGGATGTTGGTTTAAGTATTGTAAAATCTATGAATGGAATTGAGAGAGCAAATCCAGAAACACTCAGTGGAGTATTTTCAAGTTTTGATGATGTAACATGGACAGATAAATCAAAGCTCAGTGATGAACGCCTTAAGAATTTAATAGAGCATATGTCCAGCCTTAAGGTCGGAAATCAAAATTACAGTGCCGATGTGATGGGTGATGCTTATGAGTACCTTATCAAGAAATTTGCGGATCTTTCAAAGAAGAACGCTGGTGAGTATTACACGCCAAGGACGATTGTTAAACTTATGGTAATGCTTATGGATCCAAAACCGGGAAACACAGTATATGATCCGGCATGTGGAACTGGAGGTATGCTTATAGAGGCCATTCGCCATATTAATGATCGTCAAATGACATATGGAAGAATTTATGGACAAGAGAACAATCTTTCAACATCTGCAATAGCAAGAATGAACCTATTCTTGCATGGCGCGAGTGATTTCAAAATTGCCCAGGGTGATACATTAAGAACCCCTAAATTTATTGAACATAATCAGTTGATGAAGTTTAATTGCGTCTTGGCCAATCCTCCTTTCGGTCAGGAAAAATGGGGTGCAGATAGTTTTGAAACAGATAAGTATGGCCGTAATATGTGGGGATGCCCTTCTGATTCAAATGCTGACTATGCGTGGCTTCAGCATATGATAAAGTCTATGAAACCTATGGAAGGTAAAGTGGCTGTAGTATTGCCACAAGGAGTTTTATTCCATGGAGGAAAAGAAGGCGATATAAGAGAAAAATTGATAAAAAGTGACATGATCGAAACAGTTATTGCTTTGGCAGGTGGTGTATTTTATGGAACCGGCGTTTCAGCATGCATTATTTTCTTGAATAATCATAAAAAGCCAGAGCATAAAGGCAAGATCTGTTTAATTGATGCAACCAAGATTTACACTCCGAAGCGTGCACAAAACGAGATGGAGGAGAAAGATATACAGGAAGTTTATAAGCTTTATCAGGACTACCAAGATGTAGTTGAAAAATGCAAGATTGTTACAATTGGCGAGCTTGATAACGCAGGTAACACGTTAGCTGTAAACACTTACATAGAGAAGAAAAAACAAAAAGTCGTTTCACCAGCTATAGTAAGAGAAAATTACTTTAAAGCGTTAGAGAATGTGAAAAAAGCAGAAACAAAGATGAAAACATTGTTGGTAGAAGGAGGGTATCTAAATGAGCAGTAAAATTACGATAGATGAACTAGAAAAATACCTCTGGGGATCTGCAGTATTACTTCGTACACATGTAGATGCAGGAGCATATAAACAGTATATTTTTCCGCTGCTATTTTTTAAACGTCTTAGTGATGTCTATGACGAAGAAAGTGAAAAAGCAGAAGAAGAATATGGAGAAGAAGCATTAGAGTGGGATGAAAGTCACCAGTTCAAAATACCAGAAGGTGCTCATTGGAGCGATGTCAGAAATGTTTCACAGGATGTTGGAAATGCAATCGCTGAAGCTTTTCATAAGATTGAAACTGCAAATCCGGAGAAACTTCAGGGTATCTTTGGCGATGCATCTTGGACAAATAAAAACCGTTTGCCAGACAGGTTACTTAAGGATTTAATGGAACATTTCAGTTCAAGAACTTTGAGTATAGCAAATTGTCCGGCTGATGAATTAGGTCAAGGATATGAATACCTGATCAAGCAATTTGCGGATGACAGTGGGCATACAGCTCAGGAATTTTATACAAATCGTACAGTGGTAGAACTTATGACAGAAATGCTAGAGCCTCAGTCAGGTGAGTCGATTTATGATCCAACTTGTGGAAGTGCAGGAATGCTCATTTCAGCTGTTGCATATTTAAAACAACAGAACAAGGAATGGCGTAATCTTGAAATTTATGGACAAGAAATTGTAACACTTACGGCAGCTATAGCGAGAATGAATCTTATTCTTCATGGAGTACAGGATTTTAAGATTGTAAATGCAGATACATTGAAAACACCGGCCTTTACTGATCACAACAAGTTGCAGCAGTTTGACTTGGTGCTAGCCAATCCTCCATATTCCATAAAAAAATGGGATAGAACAGCATTTGAATCAGATAAATATGGACGTAATTTTTTAGGTACGCCACCGCAGGGACGGGCTGATTATGCATTTTTTCAGCACATTTTGAAGAGTATGAATCCTACAACAGGACGATGTGCGATTTTATTTCCACATGGAGTACTTTCGAGAAATGATGAATTAAGCATGAGAAAGGTGCTGGTTCAATTGGATTTGGTTGAAGCTGTTATAGGAATAGGGAAAAGTTTATTTTATAATTCACCTATGGAAGCCTGTATCATCATTTGCAGAAGTAAAAAGACGTCACAGAGAAGAAAAAAAATTCTTTTTATAAATGCGAAAAATGAGGTTACAAGAAAAAATGCACAAAGCTACTTAGAACCAGAGCATATACGTAGAATTGCTAAAGTATACAAAAATTATTCCGTAGAAGAGGGATTTTCAAATATTGCGGATATTGAGGAAATAGCGGCCAATAATTATTCTCTTGGAATTCCTAAATATGTGTCAGGAGTTTCGGAAGAAAGTGAAGAAGAGATCAATATAGAAGAAGCTGTTGATAATTGGAGTCGGAGCTCTAATAGCGTCAGTAATGAATTTAATATATTAAATGATTTACTGCAGGAAGGCGGTGAAGAAAATGCCTAAAGTATTATTAAAAGATGTTGTTGCTCGAATCAAAGATAAAGTTGATAAGGATAATACCGATTTGAAATATTATATAGGCGGTGAACATTTTGATAGCGGAGAAATTCAAATCACTAAAAAAGGAATCATTAAAGAAAGCACAATTGGACCGGCTTTCCACATGAGATTTCAACCAGGTGATGTTCTTCTTATGTCGAGAAATCCTCACTTGAGAAAAGCGGGAATTGTAGATTTCGAAGGTATATGTTCTGATGTCAGCTATGTTTGTAGAACAAAAGATGAAAACGTATTAATGCAACGCTTTATTCCGTTTATTTTTCAGACAGATCACTTTTGGAAGTTCGCAGAAGAAAATAAAAAAGGTTCTACAAACTTTTTCTTAAACTGGTCTGATTTTGAAAAATATGAATTTGAGTTGCCACAAATCGATGAGCAGAAAAAACTATGTGAAATGATGTGGGCATTCGAGGACACAAAATCAGCGTATAAAGATTTGCTTTTGCAAACTGATGAATTGGTAAAATCGCAATTTATCGAGATGTTTGGTCAGCTTCCGGAACATTTTAAGCATGATACTGTAGAACTTGGAAAGATTGCAGATATGCTTTCTGGTGGAACACCATCAAGTAAACATCCAGAATATTACGGTGATAAATATCCTTTCGTAACAACACCTTGCTTGGGTAAAAATTATATTGATGAGAGCGATGCTGTTAATTGGCTCTCTGAAACAGGTGTTCAAAATTCCTCGACACATGTTATTCCGGCAAATTCTGTAATGTACGGAAGCCGCGTGGGAGTTGGCAAAAGCTCGATTAACACATGCGAAATGTGTACAAATCAAGATATACTATCGTTCTTTAATATTGACACATCAAAGTACGATTTACTTTTTATTAAAAAGGTTATGGACCAGTATTTTGATTATGTGGATTCGCAGAAGAGGGGTTCTACAATCAAGGGTGTTCCGTCTGATATCGTTAAAGGAATAAGAATACCCAAGGTGCCAATCGAGGAACAGAGGACTTTTGCTGAGTTTACACAGCAGAGCGATAAATCAAAATTTGGAAAGGAGATGTGCGATAAATGGATTTTGGAAATAAAGAATTTGTGCTGCCAAATGTACCTGACCTTACGTCAATGATGTCTAAAGTTGAGCTACCACATATTGATCCTATTAAGTATGAGGATACGTTTTTTAAAGAACAGTCAGATGATGTAGTAAAGCAAATCAGTGCTCAGTATGGCCCGCAGATAGAAGCACTAAATGCAATAGCAAAGGGTACTTCTAAGCAGGCGGACGCCACAGATAAGCAGGTAGAGATATTAAAGCAGCAGTTGGAACTTGCAATATCAAATGCTGAATCAGCAAAGAAATCAGCAAGATTTTCTAAGTGGATGTCTGTGGGAGCGGTAGTTGTTTCTATTGCATCTATTATTGCAAATGTGCTATTGAAAGTAATTTTAGGTTAAGGAAGGAGAATGGCTTATGTTTAATGAGGATAACACTATTGAACAGATGGCGATTTCCACCTTGAGCAAGGCTGGGTGGAAGTATGTTGAAGCAGAAAATCTGGATCGAGATTATACAGATGTTATGGTTGAGTCGATGGTAAAGGATGCACTCATTCGACTGAATCCGGCAATAGCTGAAGAACCATCCAGAGCGTATGAAGTTATTTACAAATTAAGAGCATTGATAATGTCAACAGATGAGAATAACTTGGTTACTCAGAATGAGGCTTTTAAGCGTTTTGTGTTTGAGCAAAATTCATTTCCGTTTGGAAAAGATGGACGAGCTATTTCAGTATCATTCTTTGGAACAGAATGGAATGCTTGATAAAAATGAGTATGTTGTCACAAACCAGTGGGTGTATCCGAAGAAAGAGAATGGAAAGCGCTTTGATATTGTGCTTTTAATTAACGGGTTGCCGATTGCTATTGGAGAGTTAAAGACACCTGTAAGAGCAGCAATTACCTGGCTTGACGGTGCGGAAGATATTACCAGTTATGAAAAAAGTGTTCCTGAGATGTTTGCAACAAATATCTTTGTATTTGCAACAGAAGGAAAGTGCTATAGATACGGCTCTGTTGGAATGCCGGTGAATATGTGGGGGCCTTGGCATACTGCGGAAAATAAGAATGAAGGAAGTCTTGCAGAAGTCCAAATTAGTATGGCTGATATGATACAGCCATATAGGGTGATGGATATTTTTGAATTCTTTACATTGTTTGCGACGGATAAGAAACATAGAAAGTATAAGATTATTTGCCGTTACCAGCAGTATGAAGGGGCAAACCTTATGTTTTAGATTTTGTACGTAAAGAGGCGCAAAATATACCGCATATTAAATTGATAAGAGAGAATTATGAAAACCTAAAGACTAAATTAGGAAGAATACCATCTCTTCGTGATTTTGATGATTATGGTGAAATGGATGTAGTTCGCTTTTTCGATAACAATAGCCTTGGCTCGTATTATAAATTTTTAGTAAAATATGAGAAAGATTATAATATCAGGCTGTCACAGGATGAAGAAAAGATAGTTGAATTTATTTCAAAAAAGCTGGCAAGCGGAAAGAGAATTCAGGAACTGCTCTTGTTAAAGAGGGAACTTTTATATACACATAGATTATCTAAGTTCGGCTTATTTAAAGAATTGTCAGCAGATATGAAAGTATATGGGAAAACGGTTAGTAAAGAGCAGCAGGAGAACATTGTAAATGTTATGACTAATGAATTTCAGTCAGGTTCAGGAAAAAATACATATTCTCAGTGTATATTTATAGAAAAAGATAGGGACGATTATAAACCATCTAAGGCATTTATTGAAATGTTATCGAATGAATATTTCTATAATATAGTTAAAGAACTTGTTGATTTTGGAATAAGCAGATATGAAAGAGATTACAGTCATAGCTACGATATGACAGACTTTGTCCTTTATCAGAAATATACATATGAGGATGTATGTCGATTGCTTAATTGGGAACAAAATGAGGTACCATTAAATATTGGTGGCTATAAATTTGATAAAAAAACAAAAACATTTCCTGTGTTTATTAATTATGACAAATCAGATGCTATCAGTGACACCACAAAGTATGAAGATCATTTTGTGCCGGGATTTAAAGATCGTTTAGTAGCTATCTCTAAGTCAGGAAGAAGTGTGCAGTCAGAGGATGTGCAGAATTTCTTGAATGCCGGAGAAAGAGGAATCAGAGTGGAACTCTTTGTGCGTAAAAATAAAGATGATAAGATTTCTAAAGAATTTTATTATCTGGGGCATATGACCGCTAGTGGAAATACAAAAGAATTTACAATGCCAAATACAAATAAAACTGCGGTTGAAATAGAGTGGATTCTTGATGTTCCGGTTAGGGAAGATATATATGAGTATATTGTAAATTCATGAACATATGAAAGAAGGAAAAAATGTATGAAGATAATCAAAGTAGTTGCAGCAGTGATAAAATCTTTAAATGATAAAGGACAAACAATTATTTTATCTACCCAGCGAGGATATGGGGAATTTAAGGATAGCTGGGAATTCCCGGGAGGAAAAATCGAGAATGGAGAAACACCACAAGAGGCATTAAAACGTGAAATTATGGAAGAGTTAGATACTCAAATCGAGGTAGGAACATTAATTGATACAATTGAGTACGATTATCCCGACTTCCATTTGTCAATGGATTGTTTCTGGTGTGAGATAGTAAGAGGAAATCTTGTGTTAAAAGAGCATGAGAATGCAAAATGGCTCACAAAGGAACAGCTTCAAGATGTTGAGTGGTTACCTGCAGATATTAAATTGATTGAGAACATCAGAGAGAATATGTAGGGACAGAAATCCTCCATTGAAGTCAGGATTTTACTATGCTAATATAAAAGTACAGAAAAGAGGGATAAATATGAATAAAGAACCTATTTTGGCAATATGCTATGATTTTGACAAAACATTGTCGCCGGATGACATGCAGGCACAGGGCTTTATACAGTCAATACGATATGAGGTGGCGGATTTCTGGAAAGAATCCAATGATTTGGCATCAGGCAATGATATGGACCAGAATCTTGCATATATGTATATGATGTGGAGTAAAGCGAGAGGAAAAGTGCTGTTTACAAGGGATACGCTAATTAAGGACGGAAGCAAGGTGAAACTGTTTCCGGGAGTCGATTCATGGTTTGACAGGATTAATGAATATGGCAGGGAAAAAGGCGTGATTGTAGAACATTATATAATTTCGTCGGGACTTAAAGAGATGATAGAGGGAACGAAGGTTGCAGACAAGTTTAAAAAGATTTACGCCAGTTCTTTTTATTATGATGAATACGGAGTGGCGGTATGGCCTGCCCAGGTCGTAAATTATACCAACAAGACCCAGTTCCTTTTCAGAATTGAGAAGGGTGTTCTGGACATAAACGACCAGGGTGTAAATTCCTTTTTTAAACCGGATGAATACAGGGTTCCTTTTAGAAATATGGTCTACATAGGCGACAGCGATACGGATATTCCTTGCATGAAGCTTGTTAATATTAACGGTGGTCATTCCATTGGCGTATTTAATTCCGGGACAAAAGACAAATCAAAAGTATTCAGGATGTTGGAAGAAAACAGGATAAAATACTATGCACCTGCGGACTACACGGAGGGCTCGAAACTTGAGGAACTTGTAAAGAAGATAATTGACAGGACTATCTCTAACGAAATTCTTGAGGATTTTCACTTTGAATGTGTCAGCGAAAAAGATGATGAGACCAGAAATCAGACAGAGGAAGAAGTAAGGAAAGAAGAGCTTATTAATAAGCTTGAGGACAGCACGAATTTTACAAACACCCATAATGTTATTGAACAGTTATCGGGTGTTACCGATTGGACCGGGGAGCAGACAGACAAGTTAATAAGAATTGCCCTTGAAAATAAGCAGGTAAAATACATATTAAAGGATAAAGATTTAAAAGATTTTTACGGCAGAATATGTAAAAATACAGATGACGAAAAGGCAAAGGCAGTTATTAAGATATTAAATACATAATGAAATCCATTATAAGCAGCATGAGGTAACAATATGAACAAAACCGATATGGAATTTTTTGAAACGTACAAAAGACTGGATAGATTATGCTCGGATGTGTTTGGGTTAAGGAACGGCGGGGTGACACGTTATATAGATGAACTCAAAGCAATCGGATACGGATGTACCGAGGACTGTAAAACCTTAAAACGGTTAAGATACATAAGAAACCAGATGGCACATGATGAGGGAACTTTTGATTACCAGGTGTGTGACAGGGATGATATTATATGGCTCAATGCATTTTATAATAGAATAATGAAAAGAACTGACCCTCTGGCAGTTCATTACAGGGCAGGGAGAAAGGCACAGAACACAGTACGGAATAATGTACATCATAGCGTACAGCATAACAGCAGCCGGCACAGAAAAAACCGCAAGGCAAATGTGATTTTCAATATTATTTTTTTCCTGATAATAATAGCCTGCGCCTGTTGCATATACTTCTTTGAATTTAATTAAAGAGGGAAAATACAAAAACAACTATGCCAAGAAGCATGAGGATTACGCCGGTAACACGGTTAAGTGTCTCAGGCTTAGCTTTGTTGGCGAAGATTGCGGCGATTCTTGCCCATATAAATGTAAATACAACACATAATATAAATACCGGAATGTCAGGCATGCCGCCTATTGCAAAGTGGGAAACGGCACCTGTTAATGCGGTAAAAGTCATTATGAAAACACTTGTGCCTACGGCAGTTTTTAATTCATAGCCAAGTACGGAAGTGAGGATGAGCAACATCATCATTCCGCCGCCCGCACCTACAAAACCGCAGATAAAACCGATAAGTATGCCGCAGGCGAGAGACTGGATTGCACGTTTCTTTGCGGGTACATCGGACATAGATTCCTTAGTTGCCATGACAGGCTTCAGGATAAATTTTACACCGAGGAAAAAGGTCATGATGACCGAGAAATTTCCCATTGTGGTTGACGGAAGAAGGCTTGCAATGTAGCTTCCGATAAAAGTAAATACAAGGACGGAAACCATCATTATAAGTCCGTTTTTAATATCAAGATTCTTATTTTTCCCATATGTATAAGCAGATATGGCACTGGCAAGAACGTCGGAGGACAGGGCAATGCCTACAGCCATATAAGGGTCCATTTTAAGAAAACTTATGAGCATCGGGCTTATTACAGCCGCGGCACTCATTCCGGCAAAACCTGTACCGAGACCTGCTCCCATACCTGCAAAAAATGTTACGATTATTGTTATAAAAATATCCATTTGTATTTCCTCACTGATTTGATTATAAGATTATACAATAACGAGAGAATAATTAACAGTGAATAATTTTAGCTGTTTTACTTAAACTAAAAATAATCATCGGTGGAGGTAGCGTAATGGAAAATATTGTTGGAAAAATAAAAAAATATCTTGAAAGACTGGATAAGGGTGAGAGATTAGAGGCAGTACGGGCGGATTTTGTAAGGGAGTTAGGCGGCGTGGATGCGTCAGAAATAATGGCGGCAGAGGAAGAACTGCTTAAAGCGGGAACGCCGCTTAACAAGGTGCAGAGACTTTGTGATGTGCATGCAGCATTGTTTAAGGGAAAAATATCCAAAGAAGAACGGATGAAGACTTCGGAAGCATTGGCGGGTATAGAAGGACATCCTTTGAATACCTTCATGAAAGAAAATTTAAAACTCAGGGAGCTTATTGAAGAATGTAAAAAAGAACCTGAGAAAATACAAAGTGTAAGGGAAATCGCAATCCACTATGCCAAAAAAGGAGATTTGATTTATCCGCTTTTAGATGTAAAATATAATATAAGCGGACCGTCAGCCGTAATGTGGACAACTGATGTTGATATCAGAAACGGGATTAACCGTTTGTGCAAAGCAGAGAAAAAGGATGAAAAGTGGAAGGAAGATGTTGGAAAACTTCTTACAATGCTTGACGATATGATATATAAAGAGGAAAATATTTTGTTCCCTAACTGTGCTGTTAATTTTTCCGAGGAGGACTGGCAGAACATTTATATGGACTCCAAAGATTATGACGTATGTTTCGGAGTGGAAAATGCAACATGGGATGGCGTCAAAAAGGCTAAAGAAAAGGTGGCAATAGAAGGAGATATAATAAAAATCAACAGAGGAATGCTTTCTCTTAACCAGCTTGAAGCCATACTTAATACAATCCCTCTTGAAATAACTTTTGTGGATGAAGATAATATAAACAGGTATTTTAACGAAGGGCATAAAGTTTTTAAACGTTCAATGACGGCAATCGGGCGTGAAGTATTTTCCTGCCATCCGCCTAAAGTCAGCATTATGGTAAGACGTATAATCGATGAGTTCAGAAACGGAAGCCTTGACAGTATGCCTGTCTGGATGGAAAAAGCCGGAAGAACCATGCTTGTAACATATATAGCGGTGCGTGATGAAAATGACGGATATATAGGAACTCTGGAGTTAATACAGGATATGGAATTTGCAAAAGAGTATTTTAAACAGAATTAAGGAGGCTAAGATGAACAACAGATACGAATTCAGAATTATAAAAGATAATGAGGCAGAACAGGCGGTGCGTATTGAACAGGTATGTTTTCCGCCCAATGAAGCCTGCAGTGAGAAAAATATGATAGAAAGGATTAAGAATGCGCCGGAACTTTTTCTTGTTGCAGTGGACAAAGAGACCGGTAAAATAGCAGGTTCTCTAAATGGGCTGGCAACAGATGAAGAGGTATTCAGGGATGAATTTTTTAAAGATGCGTACCTTAATAATTCTGAAGGAAAAAATATAATGATTCTTGGATTAAGCATTTTGCCGGAATACAGAAGACAAGGACTTGCAAGAGAACTTGTCAGACAATATGCGTTGAAAGAAAAGAAAAATAACAGGGAAAAACTAATACTTACATGCCTTGATGCTAAGGTCCCAATGTATCTTGATTTTGGGTTTACGGACCATGGAATATCAGATTCTGTATGGGGCGGCGAAGTGTGGCATGAAATGAGTCTTGATATACATAAGGTTTGTTAAAGTTTGTTAATAAATTTTTAATTTGACCATCTTTATGTCAGGATGTTAAAATTAAAAATAGATTATTAATTGGAAAGAGGGTGCAATATGATATCAATTACAGATTACACAGATGAGCAGGTTAAGCTTTGTGTTAAAAATGATCAGATTGATAAGAATTTATATCAGGAATATGGCGTTAAGAGAGGTCTTAGGGATGAACAGGGACAAGGTGTTCTGACCGGACTCACCAACATTTCACAGATAACGGCATTTAAGAATGTGAATGGAGAAAAGATTCCGTGTGACGGAGAACTTTTATATAGAGGATATAATGTAAGAGATCTTGTTAATGGCGCTGCAGATAAGAGGTTCATTTTTGAGGAGGGAGTTTACCTTCTTCTATTCGGAGATTTGCCTGATAATGAACAACTGGCAAAGTTCAGGGAAGCACTTAACAACAGTATGGATTTCCCTACCAACTTTACAAGGGATGTCATTATGAAAGCTCCGAGAGTGGATATTATGAATTCAATGACAAGGAGTATTCTGACACTTGCATGTTATGATGACAGACAGGATGATCTATCCCTTTCAAATGTATTAAGACAGTGTATTATGCTTATCAGCAATTTTTCAATGATGGCTGTTTACGGATATCATGCATATAACCACTATGATAATAACGGCAGTATGTATATTCATCGTCCGGACAGCAATTTGTCTATAGCAGAGAATTTCCTCAGAATGTTAAGACCTGACAAGTCTTTTACCGAGCTTGAAGCGAGGGTTCTTGATATTGCACTTTTATTGCATATGGAGCACGGCGGCGGTAATAACTCAACTTTTACCACAAGAGTTGTTACTTCGTCAGGTTCAGATACATATTCTGCAATAGCTGCGGCAATGTCTTCACTTAAAGGAAGAAAACACGGCGGAGCCAATCTTCAGGTTATGAAGATGATGGATGACATTAAATCCCATGTTTCGGATTTTGGCGATGAGGAAGAGATTGCGTCTTATCTTGACAAGATACTTAATAAACAGGCTTATGACAGACAGGGACTTATATATGGAATGGGTCATGCGGTATATTCTTTATCAGACCCAAGAGAGCAGGTATTCCGTAAGTTTGTTGAGGAACTTGCCCACGATAAGGGTAAGGATAAGGACCTTATGTTATATGAGAATATAGAAAAAATAGCACCTATGCTTATTGCCAGGGAACGTAAGATATACAAAGGTGTAAGTCCTAACGTGGATTTTTACAGCGGATTTGTATATGAGATGCTTGGAATTCCAAGAGAGCTTTATACTCCGCTTTTTGCCATTGCAAGAATTGCAGGCTGGAGTGCCCACAGAATGGAGGAACTTGTAACAACGGACAAGATTATAAGACCGGCATACAAGAGCCTTGTAACGGACAGAGAATACGTTCCTAGAGATTTACGTTAGTAATGGAGACAGAATTATGGTATTAAGGATTCCTCATTATTTTGACAGTTTTGTATGTACTGCAGGTGAGTGTAGGGATAACTGCTGTTACGGAGGATGGCAGATAGACCTTGATGAAGACACTGTGGAGTTCTATAAGTCAGTAAAAGGCGATTTTGGAGACCGATTAAGAGCCTCCATAGATTATACGGATACTTATTGTTTTAAATTAGAGAACGGGGGATGTCCGTTTCTTGATGATGATAATTTATGCCATATCTATAAAGAGCTGGGGCCTGAACATATGGGAGTTGTATGTACACAGTTTCCAAGGTTCAGCGAATATTACGGTCATTATAAAGAGACCGGAATAGGTCTTGCCTGTGAGGAAGCTGCCAGAATAATATTGGAGGACACAAAGCCTTTCCATATTGTGGAGCGTACGATAGACGAAGAAGAGTTTGAAGATGAAGAATATGACGGCCTTCTTTGCAAAGGAATAGAGAAGGTCAGAAACTGTCTTTTTGACGTAATGAATTCTGATATGGGATTTGCGGACAAATTATCGGTTCTCCTTGATACGGGTGAATATATACAGGAATTAATTAACAGAAATGATTATAAGGCTATTTTGGAATATGTTCCCCGGTATGTAAACAGGGAAGCGTTGCCTTATGAAGAAGCGGATATTATGGAAATCTGGGACACCTATGATTCCATGGAGGTTCTCAATGTGGAATGGACGGAATTTGTTAAGGATTTAACAGATTCGCTTCATAAAGATGATTACGTCAGGAACTTGTCCGGCTTTAATAAAGAGAATTATCCGTTTACAGGATATGACAAGCTGGTATGCTATTATCTTTTCAGATATCTGCTGCAGTCTGTATATGACCATGACTTTGCAGGTAAAATATATTTTATGACAGCCAATCTGATACTTATTAAGGAAATGGACATCTATATTTACAAAAGGGATGGAATGCTTACGAAAGAGCAGCATATGGAGTGTATACATATGTTTTCAAGGGAGATTGAGTATTCAACGGATAATCTTGACACCCTTTCGGAGGAATTTCTTTTTAGTGATATCTTTTGTAAGGAGAGACTTGAAAGTATCGTAAGAACATTATTTTGAAAGGAAGGATTAATTATGGCAAGTGACACAAATATTAATTTGAGAAATCAGGTAATGTATAGTGTGTATGTAAGAAATCATACACCGGAGGGAACTTTTAAAGCATTGGAAAAAGACCTTCCAAGAATTAAACAGATGGGTGTTGATGTGATATGGCTTATGCCTATCCATCCAATCGGGGTTGTAGGCAAAAAGGGAGAACTTGGATGCCCTTATTCAATTAAGGATTACAGGGCTGTCAATCCCGCATACGGAACCAGAGAGGATTTTGTACAGCTTGTTGATGCAATCCATGGTCTCGGAATGAAATGTATCATTGATGTGGTATATAACCATACGTCAAAAGATTCTGTGCTTTCCATTGAACACCCTGAATTTTTCTACAAAAAAGAGGATGGAAGCTTTGGTAATAAGGTAGGTGACTGGTCGGATGTATATGACCTTGATTATAAGAACAAAGACCTTTGGGATTATCAGATTGATACCTTGAAGATGTGGGCAGAGATAGTTGACGGTTTCAGATGTGATGTTGCTTCAATAGTCCCTATAGAGTTCTGGAATAGGGCAAGGTCAGAATGCGCCAAGGTTAAAAAAGATTTAATCTGGCTTGCAGAATCGGTTGAAATAGGCTTTATTAAATATTTAAGAAGCATTAATTCCGTTGCCAATTCGGATAATACTATGTATTCCGCTTTTGATATGACCTATGATTATGATATATGGAATTTCTATGACGGTTATCTTAAAGGAAAAGTAAGTGCTGCGGATTATGCAGAAGTCCTTAACTTCCAGGATGGAATATATCCTGAGAATTATGTTAAAATCCGTGCTCTTGAGAACCATGACAGAGACAGGGTTATGAACTACGTTCATGATATTGAGACTGTAAAGAGGCTTCTTGCTTTCTCATATTTCCAGAAAGGAATGGCATTTATATATGCCGGTGAGGAATTCGGAAATGACAGAACACCAAGTCTTTTTGATATTGATACGATTGACAGAAATACAGGATATGATATAAGCGGTTATATTTCCAAATTATCGGAAATTAAGAAGCAGTACAGCATATTCGCAGACGGACTTTATGAAGTGAAAGCGGAACCGGATACGGATACTTTTGTAATTACATATTGCAAAGGCAATAATAAAGCTCTTGGAATTTTTAACATAAAGGGCGAAACAAAGGATATTAAGACCGATATTCCTGACGGTACCTACAAAAATATATTTAATGATTGCAATATAGCTGTTGTTGGTGGTACAATTCACAAGTCAGAAATTGATAGTAACAATGGAGTTGTGGGAATAATTATATGATTCCCCGTGTGAATAGAATGAAAGATAACAGTAAGATTGCGATAGCAGCAATAATATCAGGAGCAGCATTAGAAACGGCAATGGTTATATCTGCATTGCCTATAAAAAAATATAAGGCAGAGCTTAAGAATGCCTCTAAGAAGCTCAACGGAAAAATTAAGAGTACAGTAACCAGGACAGCTTTGTTAGGTATATGCGGAGCACTGACTACGGCAGCAGGAATATCTTTGAAGCATAAGAAATCAGAGACTGCGGACAATAGCGACAGCAGTGTGGAAGCAGTTGAGATGAAGAATAACGAGTCTTACGAAACTGAAACAGTTGTAACAGAGGCTACGGATAACAAGAAAACAGTTATTAAAGATAATGCTGTTAAAGCTGAAAGCAAAAAAGAAGCACCTAAGTCAGAGGACGTTCCGTCAGTCTGGAAATGCGAAGCCTGCGGACATGAGAATTCCGTTGATAAGAAAGTATGTTCATATTGCGGACAATTAAGAAGTGACCTTTTAAATAAGGTGATGGAACAATGGTAAACAAATCCCCAATGTCAGATAATGGCATTGGGGATTTGTTTATTCTTCAGTGGCAGATTTAATTGCATTTCCGTTTATATTGAAAAGACCATTAGTGGTCTTTACCAGGAAAATACTGTCATTGTCCGTATGCATAAGACTAATAAAATCTGTGGTATTATATTCGCTTAAAGTATTTGAAGAATCTTTTATGTATATTTTTCCTTCTGACTGGTTCTCGGTTAAACAAAAGCCTTTTTCTGACTGATAGGATATAGTCTCGTTTATATCAAGAGGAACAAGATGACCATAAATATTGGCAAGATATGTATTATCATCAATGTATAATTTGTCTGTAACCGTTAAGTCCGTGTAAAGCTTTTTGCCTTTTAATGAGTATACGGTGCCTGCACCATCTTTTGTTATAACAAAACCATAATTTGAAGAACCTTCCAATGTACAGGTGTCTTTTGAAAATTTTTCTACCTGATCATCATCACTGTCTTTCAGTATGTAAGCGGATTCGGTTTCAATGAAGAAGGTACGGTTATTGCCGTATAACATAGGATGAAGTATCTCGCCATTATCCGAGGTGCCTACAAGAGAACCACCGGAAGAGTATGTTGCAACTATAATATCAGATGAATCATATATATATCTGTAATCCGACGTGGCAAAAATACGGCAGCCGCTGTAATCATCCGAAATAGGATAGAATTTTGTTCCGTCATTATTGAAAAAACCAAGCTGTACATCACCTTGTGATGCAGAAGTTATATAGTAATCAAAAATATTTTCATCATAATAATCGGCGTGTTCAATTACTGTAGAACCATTCTTTTCACTTATATAGCGGTAACCCGTACCGGTATTGATACATAATATTCCATAGCCGCCGCTTGAAAAAGGAGATTCTACATAACCGCAGTCCGAAATATTGGTTATAGTTATGTCTTCTGTAATTACATCGCCATTCTCAGACCTGATATCATATACATTCTCGCCCTTATCACACAGATAGATGATTTTGTCATCTGAAGGGTAAAGCGAAATATCTTTATACTTCTCAGGCACAACTGCTGAGCCGGTTTCGGAAATAAGACCAACAAGCTCTCCGGATTCTTTATCAGTGGTTACTATGAAATATGGAAGGGTCTCAAGTCTTTTCATATAGTCATAAGAATCGTATTTTATTATTTCATTGCCTTCTGAATCCACAACCATATAGCGGTCATAACCGTAAGAATCATTTGTTATCAGGCTTGTACCGTAATAAAAGTTCTCCATGGAAAAATTTTTCAATACATTATAGGTGAAGCTGATTTCTTTTTCACTATTGACGAATGTATACGTTCTTTTTAATTTACCGTTGCTGTCTGCCCTTTCTGAGGTATCCGTAAGGATATAATCGGAAGTGTCGGCAACAGAGGAATCATTTTTATCCGGTTTGCCGCAGCCTATAAGCAGAGAGGACAGGATAAATGGGATTGTAAGTAAAATTCTTTTTTTCATATAATCTCCTTAATTAAATAATATTTTCATAGTAACAACGTATAAGTTCTGCAACACTCCATGCCTGTGAGAAACAGCCTCTTGAAGTGCAAGGAAAACTTCCGTCAAATATTTCTGCTACGCCGCCTAAACAGCCATCGTTCAGATGATCTATCATCGGTTCAAGCAAAAGAGCTGCATCTTCTTTTGCAGACTGGGTATTGCCATGTGTCTTAACATAAGCAGATATGAAAAATCCTGTTATATATCCCCATGAAGTTCCCATATGATATGCTTTGTCCCTGTCTATAAGTCTGCCGATGTATTGTGATTTATAACGTTCGTCATAGTAAGGAAGAGTCCTTATGCCCAAAGGAGTGTATAATTCTTTATATACTTTATCAACTATGGCCTTTTCCATATCCGCTGAAAGCATCGTATAGGGAAGTATTACGGCAACAAGCTGGTTAGGACGGATTGAAGAATCAGGGTCATCGCTGCCGTCAGCTTTTTTACCTATAACGTCATAGAGACAATTCTCATTGCTGTTCCAGAATTTACTTATAAAGCTATCTTTAACTTTGGAAGCCAGCTCATGATATTCTGTTTTCTTGTCATCGGGACTTAATTCCTCCATAACCTTTAAGGCATTGTACCATAAAGCATTGATTTCTACAGGCTTGCCGTGCCTTGGCGTAACAACAAGATCACCTACACGGACATCCATCCATGTAATCTGGTCTAAATCACTTCCTCCGCTTATGAGACAGTCTTCGTCCATACATATAGAAAAATCAGTTCCTTTTTTGTAATTGTCAATAATCTCTACAAGAGCCGGATATATTTCTTCCATAATGAACCGGCGGGCGCCGGCACCGGTGTTGTACTCAAGATACTTGTATACGGCATTAAAATACCACATCGAAGCGTCCATTGTATTGTAATAAGGAACGTCAGTATCCGTATTAGGAAAAACATTAGGAAGAAGTCCGTTTTTAACATATAATGCAAAGGATTTTAAAATGCTTCTGGCATCTTCAAATCTGTGGGTACAAAGTACAAGTCCCGTAAAAGCAATCATTGTATCACGTCCCCAGTCCATGAACCATGGATATCCGGCGAGAACGGTTTTACATTTTGTGGATTCCCTTTCAACAATAAAATTATCGGCACTGTATGCCAGACGCTTTAAAAGACCATCTTTTTTAGGAACCAGGTCACATAATTCTTTTTTTCTTGCATCCATTGATTTAAGAATATCAAAACCATTGCAGGATACATCTTCCGTACTACATACAAAATAGAAGAATTTGTCCTCTCCGGCATTAATATCTATACATATATCGTAAGGCGTATAGAAACCGTCACAAGCATTAAGACCGTTTCTTACATCAAGGTCATATAATACACCTGAAAGATATATGTGTGTAGGTTCTGCCATGCTTATAGGGTAGGTAGAACGATCTATAAATTCTCCGTCAGATGCCCTGAAAAAATACTTCATATTCATTACATCACTTGTGATGGTAATTGTACCGGATTTTTCATCGGAATGTAAACCGAGTGCCTTAGGGTCAGCAACCTCACCCAATGTCTTACATGTAAAATATGGTGTAATATACAGTTTTCTGTGGCTGCTGCCGTTTTTGACGGAATAACATATTACAGAAGTATCTTTTCCGTATACCATACCTATGGATTTACGGATAATCATATCACCAATCTGATAGGTATATTCCGGATAAGAACCAAAACTAAAGTGGGAAAGATACCTGAATCCCTCATAAGTTTCACTGATACTGTGGTAAGTAGCAAGGTTTGTGATGCCTGTATCATCTGAAATACGTTCACTTATATTGGCTAAGAGAGTATATCTGTCAGCCGGATGATTAAGGGATACATTCAAAAGACTGCTGAAACTTCTGGAGTTAGAGCCTATGACAGTAGCATTTGCGTATCCTCCGATGCCATTTGAAATCAACCATTCTTTTTCAATACCCTCGCTGAAATTTCTGAAATCACCTTTGCCAAGGTTATATTTGTCCTGATATGCTGAAAAATCAACACTGCTCATGTAAGAGTCCTCCCGATACATTTAATTGATGTAATTATATCAAATCAGTATAAAAAAAGCAAAAAAAAACCGGCCATCATCTGACCGGTTTTTAAAAAAATTATAAAACCTTTGCAAGAAATTCTTTGAGCCTTGGATTCTTAGGATTGGTGAAAAATTCTTCAGGAGAAGAATTTTCAAGAATCTGTCCGTTATCTATAAAAATAACTTTATTGGCGACTTCTCTTGCAAAACCCATTTCGTGTGTTACAACAATCATTGTCATGCCGTCTCTGGCAAGCTGTTTCATAAGATCAAGAACTTCTCCTACCATTTCGGGATCAAGTGCACTTGTAGGCTCGTCAAAAAGGATTACATCAGGTTTCATTGCCATTGAACGGACAATCGCAACACGCTGCTTCTGACCGCCCGACAGTGTTGAAGGATATACATCCGCTTTGTCCTCAAGCCCGATCTTTTTTAATAATTCAATGGCTTCCTGCTTACATTCTTCAACAATCCTTGAATTGGTTGTTGTGATTTTAATAAGTTCTTTTTTGGAATCCTTGCTTCTGAAAAGATTGGTAAATTTTGTAATGGCATTGTGGCGTTTGTCTTTTCTTAATTGCTGCTTTTTAACATAGACAGGAGCTAACATAATGTTTTTGATGACTGTCTTATTATTAAAAAGATTGAAATGCTGGAATACCATTCCCATGTGGCGCCTGTGAATATTGATATTAACTTTAGGATCCGCAATATCAACACCGTTAAAAATAATCTGACCGCCGGTTGGGTCCTCCATACAGTTAAGACATCTTAAGAATGTACTTTTACCGGAACCGGAAGGACCGATGACAACCATAATGTCACCTTTTTCTATTGTGATATTAATGCCTTTAAGGACTTTATTATTACCAAAACTTTTTTCAAGATTAATTACGTCTATCACTTCGTCTCAGGCTCCTTTCCATAAGTTTGATTGCAAAACTGATAATAAGAACCAGTACGATATAAATCAATGCCATAACAAGATAAGGAACCATAAATTCATAATTACTGCTTCCGATAAAGCTGAAAGCAACATAGAGGTCTGTCGCACCTACGAAGCTTACTACCGAAGTATCTTTTATTAAGGCAATCAGCTCATTACCCATTGTAGGTAAAATATTTTTTACTGCCTGGGGAATAACAATTTTTAACATTGTTGTTCCAAAGCTAAGGCCAACAGCACGTCCGGCCTCCATCTGTCCGCTGTCTACCGACATAATGCCGCCACGCATAATTTCCGAAATGTATGCGGCACTGTTAAGACCGAATACCATAACGGCAACCTGGATACCTGTCATACGGCTTCCCATCAGAGGAAGCAGGACATAATAAAATACAAGAAGCTGTACCACAATAGGAGTGCCCCTGAAAAGCGCTACATAAAAAGAACATATTTTATTAAGTATTCTTGGTAAAACTTTGTATTGGGGAATAACTCTTGCCGTAGCAATAAGCGTTCCTATCACAATGCCGATTATAAGACCCAGCACAGCAATTGTAAGCGTATTTTTCAAACCTTCAAGAACCTTAACGTATCCGTTGTATTTTATGAAGGTTTCCCAGAATTTATCAAACTTGAGTGAAAAATTACCCATGAAACCACCTTTCCAGCGAACAGTAATTACTGCATTTTGTTGATTGATTCAGTAATGAACTGGGCAGGAGCAGCATCAATGATTACATACTTTAATCCGCCGTTGATAAGATCCTGTACTGCTAAAGAACCATTAGCATATCCTGTGTTCTTCATTTTGAAACCGGCAAATCCGAAGCTTTCATCACCTTCACAGTAGAACTGGCCTGTAGTTCCGTTCTGGAAACCTACTGATGAGGAAGAATCTTTTGTATTAAGGATTGCTTCTACGTCTTTTACTGTTTTACAGTTATCAAATTCAGTATTGTCAGATGCAACAACAAGTCTCTGTGATGCCTGATAATATGGATCAGAGAATGCTACATATTCTTTACGGTCCTCTTTGATTGTAAGGCCTGCGATTGCAAGGTCACATTTGTGCTGGCCTACAGATAAACATACGGCATCAAAGCTCATATTCTGGATAACAAGCTCTTTGCCTAACTTATCTGCAAGAGCCTTTGCAATTTCCATATCAATTCCTGCATAGCTGTCACCCTTTGTATATTCGAAAGGTTCAAATGCTGCGTTAGTGGCTACAACAAGCTGGTCCTTGCTTTCATCCAAATCAGCAGACTTAACTGCTACAGGTTCTCCGTCACCGAAGTATTTGTTGCAGATCTTGTCCAGTTCGCCGTTTTCTTTAATTTCCTTAATGAAAGCATTAACCTGGTCAAGAAGTTCCGGCTGGTCCTTATCAACACCAAAAGCATATTCTTCTTCCGTAAGGTTAATATCTATAACCTTGGCTGTTTTTTTAGCTGATGAATTTCCAGACTTTCCACATGCTGTAAATACTGAGAGAGCAAGTACAGCAGAAAGACCAACTGCTATTAATTTTTTTAATTTCATTATTATTTCCTTCTTTCTATATTGTATAGAGTGTAATATAACATCATACAAGATAAATTGCAATTAAGTAATTAAAAACGTTGAGAATTTTTTTAGAGTGTGTTATTATACCTGTAAGTATTTGTAAACGCTTTAGTTTAAGAAAACATATTTTAAGGAGAAGAAAATATGAAGATAATACATTGTGCAGATGTTCATTTGGATTCCAGGATGTTAAGACATCTTTCCAAGGAACAGGCGAAAGAACGCAGAAATGAGATACTCAATACTTTCGGACAGATGGTTACATATGCTGCTAAGAATGATGTGGCAGCAATTATCATTGCCGGAGACCTTTTTGACACGAGTATGATATCGGTTACAACCAGAAATTATGTAAGGGATCTGATTGTGAATAATCCCAAGATAGAATTTTATTATCTTCAGGGAAATCACGACATTGATAATTTCCTTATTAATTTGCAGGAGATTCCGGCTAATCTTAAATTATTCGACAGAAAATGGACCGGATACAATGTTGCGGGTTCCGATAAAGTAGTTATAAGCGGTGTTGAACTTTCGGAGAAGAATCATAAGGATGTATATGATTCATTATCACTTGATATTAATAAGTATAATATCGTTGTATTACACGGAAAGGCTATGCCGACTAAAGCAGTTGATGATTATGAGAGCATCGGACTTGATAAGCTTAAGAATAAGTCAATTGATTACCTTGCACTCGGACATTACCACTCATATAGTGAGGAACAGCTTGACAGCAGAGGTGTGTATTGTTATTCAGGATGTCTTGAAGGCAGAGGCTTTGATGAATGTGGTGAACATGGTTTTGTCCTCATTGATGTGGATGAGAAGAAGATGACATCCCGTCGGAAATTAATTGATATAGCTGAGAGAAATATATATTCGGTAGATATAGATGCTACAGGATGTTATACCACAAGTGATGTAATCCAGAAAATTACAAAGGCACTTGATGATATGAAGATTAGCGGCAAGAGCCTTGTGCGTATTGTGATTAAGGGAGAGGTTTCTCTTAAAACGGAGATTAACGTAGACTTAATTGAGAAGAATTTTGCACATTCTTTCTATGTGTTCAAGGTAGAAGATAAGACGAAGACATTAATTAATTATGAAGAATTTATGTTTGACGAGACTCTTAAAGGCGAATTTGTAAGAAATGTCTTAAAAGCTCCGGATATTGCTGAGGAAGATAAGCCAAAGATTATCCGTTATGGTATTCAGGCACTTACAGGAGAGGAGATATAGTCATATGAAACTTATTCGTTGTGAAATTCAGAACTTTGGTAAAATTAGAAAAGGAATATATGAATTCAAGGATGGATGCAACGCATTCTGTGAGCGTAACGGCTGGGGTAAATCAACACTGGCAGCATTCATCAAGATTATGCTGTATGGTTTTGAAAATGAACGTACACGTAGCGAATTCGAGAACGAAAGAAGAAGATTCAGACCTTGGCAGGGCGGTGTTTACGGAGGCAAGCTTGTATTTGAATCCAATGGAGAGACCTACGAGATTGAAAGAATTTTCGGAAGCAGGGAAAAAGATGATAAGTTCTGTGTAAGGAATTTAAGAACTAATCTTGAAGATACATCATTCCTTCCTAATGTAGGAGAAGCACTCTTTAAGATAGACAGGGAATCTTTTGACAGAACTGTATTTATATCCCAGAGTGATTGTGCAACAAGCTCAACAGACAGTATTAATGCAAAGTTAGGTAACCTTGTTGAAAATACTAACGATATTAATAATTATGATTCGGCTAATCAGGCAATGATCGACGTAATAAATAAATTAAGCCCTGATAAGAAGAATGGTTCTCTTAATGTCCTTTCCAACAGCATTGCAGAACTCAGGAATACACTTATACATAAGAAAGAGATTGATGAAGCAATCAGTGACAATGTTAAGACAATGAAGGAAAAGGAAGAGTACTTTGAAAATCTTAAAGATCGTCAGAAAGAATTGCAGGAATCACAGGAGACCACGAGCCACTTAATGGAGATCAAGACCAAGCAGGAAAAATACCAGGGTCTTGTTCATGAAGCACAGATACGAAGAGAAGCGCTTGATAAAGAACAGAAGAATTTTCCGGGTGCAATTCCTGAAGAGACAGAAATTGATGAGATAATTGAGGTTGGCTCAAAGCTTACCGGACTTAACCAGTCAGTTGCCAATTATACATTGACACCTGAGGAACAGAATGAACTTGAATCATGGGATTCTAAATTTAAAGATACACCACCTGCTCCTGAGGAAGTAGATGCCGTAATTAAAGAGACAGCTAACTATTTCAGAATGTCCCAGGAATACAGTAAGACACAGCAGCCGGTTGTGGATGATTCCAAGATCAAAGAATATGAAGCGAGATTCAGTGGCAATATTCCAAGGGAAGTAGAACTGGATTCAAGGCTTGAGACATGGAATAAGAGAAATGCCAGAGCCAATGCAATTCCTGCCAAGGAAGCATCTCTTGACGCATTAAGAAATGCACCTAGTAAAGTATCGATAACACCTACAATATTCATTGGTGGGTTACTTGCCTTTGCAGGATTTATCCTTTTCCTTCTTCCAATGGTCAGCAAGTCAATAGCAGGAAGTGCCAAAGTAACAATGAATGCCGGTGGTATTCTTGCATTTGTTGTAGGCGTAATTTTAGTAATAGTTGGTATTGTAAATGTAAAGAGCAATACTTCACATGTTAATCCGGAAGTTGATAAGCTTCTTGATGAAATCAAAAAGGATAAAGATTACGTTGAGGCAATTGACGGACAGATGCAGTTATTCCTTACCAAATATAAGCTGCCTTTTGATACTGAGAGAGTTACAGAATACATATTCGGACTTAAGAATATGCTTAAGGAATATGAAGAACTTGTTGATAAGAAGGATGAAGTTGTACATGATGATGCAATAGAGAAACTTCAGGAATCAAGCAATAAGATTGAAGCGTTTATTACGAAGTATTATGGAGCTTCACAGGGAGATAATTACCTTGAACTTATTCATGATCTCCAGTATGGTTCAGAGACTTACAGATATCTGTTTGCCAAGAAACAGGCATTAGCACAGTTTGAGACCGAAAGAAACGAAGTTCTTAAGGTTATTCAGGATTTCTTTGACAGACTTAATATTAAGATGCAGAGCGATCTTTATACACAGCTTGTTAATATGAAGAGCCACCTTCAGGCGTACAGAATATGTTTACAGGAATGGGAACATGCTGATGCAGAAGTTAAGAAGTTTGAAGCAGCTGAAGATATGAATGTAATTAAGAATACACAGCTTCCTGAAAAACTTGAATCACTTGAAACATTACATGCACAGCTTGTTGAGATTGCAGAACAGATAGATGAGACACATAAATTCCTGGATGAGATTACTAAGGTTGTTAGTGATTTATATCTTAAGAAAGAAGAATTTGATGATGCTGAAGACAGCCTTAAAGATTTAAGTGAAAAATATGAAGCAGACAACAAGAAATACGACCTTGTCAGCAAGGCAAGAGATTTCCTTGAAACTGCAAGAACTAATATCATCGGTAAATATATTGGACCTATTAAGGCCGGATTTTCAAAGTACTATAATATTCTTACACATGAATCTGCAGATCGTTATCATATTGATGCCAATACACATCTTACGGTTGAAGAAGAAGGAATGCAGAGAGAAGTACATTTCTTCAGTAGCGGATATCAGGATATGATTGGTATATGTATGAGAATGTCACTTGTAGCGGCAATGTACAAAGAAGAGAAGCCATTTATCATTTTTGATGACCCATTCATCAACCTTGATATGGATAAGACAGAGGGTGCATTACAGTTCCTTGAAGAAGTATCTAAAGAATATCAGGTAATCTACTTTACATGTAATGACAGCCGTATCAGAAAATAAATCAAAAACAAGAAAAACCGGGGCTTCCCCGGTTTTTCTTAAATAATTAAGGAAAAATATGGAATTATTTATAATCGGGATGATAACCGGAACAATAATAGGAATACCAAGGGACACATATTCAGAGATGTTATCGCAGAACTGTGTAAAAAATGGAATTGGACAAAGTGTGATAATCGGAATAGGCATGTCGCTTGCAGTTGCTTTTATGACAATCATTGATATGATTGTTTTATTTTTCTTGGGAAAATACATGTTAAAGGCAAGAAGTTTTTTTACATATATAATGAGTGCACTGTTAATCGTTACCAATGTAATCGGGATAATCAAGTCAGACAACTCTTATGATACAGATAATACGGGAACTTCCTTTGTTAATTTTATGACGGGAATAATGGTAGGTATTTCTGAATTTACCAATATATTTCTTATACTTTTTATGTATGTATATTTTGACATAGCAGGACTTGGATTCAGTGGGTATGCAGTCCTTTTAGGGGGAACAGTTGCAGGAGCTTTCATTATATGCGTTATTATAGGAATATTATTTAAAATTTTTGATAATTTCAGGAAAATAAAAAGTACAAGAGGATATAATCTTGCGGTAAATATAATGATGATTTGTGCAGGCATTTTTATTATTTTGAAAGAGGCAGTTTAGAATGGGAAAAAAAGCATTATTTTTTGATATAGACGGAACTATATGGGATTTTCATAACAGAATCTGTGAAAGTACAGTGGAAGCAATGAAAAAATTACATGACAACGGACATCTGACTTTTATATGCAGCGGGCGCAGCAGGGCATATATCAGGAATGAAGTTCTCCTTGCACTTGGTTTTGACGGAATAATATCAGGGTGCGGTACAATGATAGAATATGATAACAAACAGGTATTTTATAACAAACTGGATGACGAATTTGTAAGATATACAATAGACGGAGTCAGAAAATATGGTTTCAGGCCTATACTTGAAGGAAGAGAATATCTGTATATGGATGATGAGGATTTTGCCGGTGATTTGTACGGCAACAAATTAAAAAAAGAACTGGGCAGCCGCCTTATTCCCATAAAGGGGCAGAAAGAATATGATATTTCAAAACTTTCCTGTGCAGTTACAGGTAACAATGTAGATAAATGCGAGGAAGAATTCGGAAAGTATTTTGAATTTATTCTCCATAATGAACACGTTGTTGAAATGGTTCCAAAGGGATTCAGCAAAGGAACCGGCATATTAAAAGTGTGTGAAATGCTTGGAATAGATATAAACGATACTTATGCTTTTGGTGACAGCAACAATGATATTTCAATGCTTAAAACAGTGGGACATGCCATAGTAATGGGCAATGGAACAGAAGAAGCAAAAAAAGAAGCAGACTATATCACAACCACAGTTATGGAGGATGGAATATGGAATGCATGCAGATATTTTAACCTGATTTGACAGAATTTGTGAAAAAGACTTGCATATTTTTATATTTTGGTCTATATTCTTTGTGTGACTGGAAAGTTACTATAAATAGGAGGGAAAATCAATGGTAACAAAGAAAACAGAAATTAAGGAAACTGGTAAAAACGTAACTAAGGCACCGGCTAAGACAGAAGTTAAAGCTCCTGTTAAAGCAGAGGTTAAGACAGAAATTAAGACAGAAACAACGGTTCCTAAGGCAGAAGAAGTAAAGGCAGAAGTTAAGGCAGAAGTTAAGGAAGAAGCTAAGAAAGCTCCTGCTAAGAAAGAACCTGCTAAGAAAGCTCCTGCTAAGAAAGCAACACCTGTTAAGGCAGCTAAGGCAGAAATTAAGACTGCTTTGTATGTTCAGTTCGCAGGCAATGAAGTAACAGAAGCAGATATTATCGATAAGGTAAAAGCTGCTTATGTGGCAGAAGGACATAAGGAGTCAGCAATTAAAGAAATTAATCTTTATGTTAAACCTGAAGAATATGCCGTTTATTATGTAATTAACGACAAGGCAATCGGTAAAGTTAATCTTTTTTAATTGAACGTACATAGGAGAACCTCTTTCAAAATTGAAAGAGGTTTTTTCTTTACAAAATATGAGTCTTCCCTGTATAATTAAATTATAAGATATGAAGGAGACGGCCTATGAAAAGTTGGTTAGGATTTATCATTTCGGCAGTTCTATCCTTTCTTGTGCTGGAGGGAATAGATATCATAAGACAAATGCAGAATAAGAAGTAGAAAGACAGTTGAGAAGTATTCAACTGTCTTTCTTTTTTTTTCTTAAACTTTACATAATTTTTTCATGATAAACAATGCGATTTTTACATAAGGACAGTATTCTATATCTTGTAAACGAGGTAAACAATTTAATCCTTCAGAGACAATCGTTTCTGTGGTAGAAAGGAGAATAAGATGAACATTATTTTAGATTCGGTTGACAAAGTTAAAGATTTTGTCAGAGAAATGTCCAAATTTGAAACAGATATTGATCTGGTGTCATCAAGATTTATTGTGGATGCAAAATCCCTGATGGGAATCCTTAGTCTGGATCTTACAAAACCAATTGAAGTAAGAATACTTAACAAACAGGACGAAAGGCTCATTAACACAATAGAAAAATATGCAGTAGCATAAAATTATATTTAGATATTTAAAGGAGAAAATGAAAATGAAAAAAACAGTATTAGCAGCAGGAATTGCAGGTTTGGTTGCAGCATCGCTTGTAGGATGCGGAAAATCAGGGACAACATCAGGAAACGGTGATGTTAATGGTAATATTACAGTAATTTCAAGAGAAGAAGGCTCCGGAACAAGAGGCGCTTTTGTAGAAATTACAGGTGTAGAACAGAAGAATGCAGACGGTAAGAAAGAAGATATGACAACAACTTCAGCAGTTATTTCTAACTCAACCAATGAAGTTATTACAGCAGTTTCGGGTGACGCCAATGCAATTGGATATATCTCACTCGGCTCTCTTAACGATTCGGTAAAAGCACTTAAGGTTGACGGAGTTGAAGCAACAGCAGAAAACGTAGCAAACGGTACATATTCAGTACAGAGACCTTTTAATATTGCCACAAACGGAGAAGCTAAAGGAGCTGCAGCAGATTTTATAAGCTATATCCTTAGTACAGAAGGTCAGAAGATTATAGAAGACAATGGATACATAGCAGTAGCAGAAGGCGAGGCTTATACGCCATCAGATGTTACAGGAAGCATTGTAGTCGGCGGTTCTTCATCAGTAGGTCCTGTAATGGAAAAACTTGTTGAAGCTTATGAAAAAGTAAGCGAAGTTAAGGTAGAACTTCAGGTAACAGATTCATCAACAGGCATGGAAAATGCAGCAAGCGGTTCTTATGATATCGGTATGGCTTCAAGAGAAGTAAAAGACAGTGAAAAAGAAAAAGGACTTGTACCTGTGGTAATCGCAAAAGACGGTATTGCAATTGTTGTTAATAAGAACAACACAGTTAATGAAATTACATCAGAACAGATTAAAAATATCTACACAGGTTCAGTAACTGGCTGGTCAGAAGTTAAATAACAGACGGAGATCTATATGAGAAAAATCAGGGAAAAAGGAATGGCGGCTGTGTTCGCCTTCCTTGCAAGTATTTCAATAATAGCGGTTCTTGTAATATGTATATTTCTTTTTGCAAGGGGAATACCGGCTATACATCAGATAGGTTTTACAAAATTTGTATCAGGTAAGATATGGAAACCGGGCAGCGATTATTACGGAATATTTGTCATGATAATAGGAAGTCTGTATGTTACTGCAGGAGCACTTATAATAGGTGTTCCTGTTGGAATATTTATGGCAGTCTTCATGGCAAAATTCTGTCCTGCATGGTTATATAAAATATTAAAGCCAGTAGTTAACCTTCTGGCCGGAATACCTTCAATTATATATGGTTATTTTGGATTGATGGTAATTGTTCCATTTATAAGAAATAATTTTACCGGAAACGGATTCAGCATTCTTGCAGCATCCATAGTCCTTGGAATGATGATACTTCCTACAATTATATCAGTATCGGAAGCCTCAATAAGAGCAGTTCCCGAAAGCTATATGGAGGGGGCACTGGCACTTGGAGCAACAAAAGAAACAGCTGTGTTTAAGACCATTGTTCCTGCAGCAAAATCAGGAATAATAACAAGTCTTACCCTTGGTGTGGGCAGGGCAATCGGAGAAACAATGGCAGTAAAGATGATTGTCGGAAATCAGACAAGACTTCCGGAAAGCATATTTGATGGTGTCAGGACACTGACATCCAATATTGTGCTTGAAATGGGATATGCCACCGATTTGCATAAAGAAGCATTAATTGCCACAGGTGTAATTTTGTTTGGATTTATACTTATATTGAATATGATAATCAGCATATTAAAGAGAAAGCAGGTGGAGGCATAATGGAAAAGCAATTAAGAGAGCATCATGTCGGTTCACTTGTGTTAAGAGGTCTTATGTACCTTGCGGCAGGAATTACCGTAGTGGCACTTTTATATGTGCTGTTTTATATCCTGGTAAATGGCGTGCCTGCATTATTTACCTCAAAAGGTATTTTTTCAACAAAATATAATTCTGAGAATGTATCACTTTTACCTTCTCTTATAAATACACTTATTCTTACTGCGGTATCCCTTGCAATAGCAATACCTTTAGGAATAGGTGCAGCGATATATTTATCGGAATATGCGAAAAAAAGAAATTTCTTTGTCAGGGTAATTGAACTTATGTCAGAAACACTAAGCGGAATACCTTCAATCATATACGGACTTTTCGGCATGATTTTTTTCGTTGTATTTTTGAAATGGGATTATTCACTTATGGCAGGTGCGGCAACAGCGGCAATTATGGTACTGCCTACAATATTGAGTACAACCAAAGAAGCACTTGATGCTGTACCGGATTCATACAGGGAAGGCAGCTTTGCCCTCGGTACCGGCAAATTAAGAAC
>ERZ827168.1139-NODE-1139-length-38502-cov-4.977475_pt1 | contig 38502 bp, 34 predicted proteins | sample MGYA00519868_ERZ827168 | MGnify/ENA primary metagenome ERZ827168 (study PRJEB31778, sample SAMEA3449271) | human gut metagenome | biome: human gut; feature: human-associated habitat; material: faeces | place: United Kingdom | collected 2010/2012 ...
CCCACAGCCGCGTCATGAGGTCGCCCCGGGAAACGATCTGCCCGCGGTGTTCCAGCAGAAGCTGCAATATGCGCAGTTCATTCCGGGTGAGGGAAATATCCTCTCCGTTCAGGTGAAGCAAGCTGCTTTCCGGGTTGAGCATTCCGCCGGCGCAGGGCAAAAGGTGCGCCGGTGCGCCGAAATGATTACCGAAGCTGATTTGTCCAGACTCACACTGTTATAAATACCGACTCACACTGATATGAAGATAGCCGATATTGATTTAGGAGAACGCCCGGTGCTGTTGGCGCCGATGGAGGATGTGACCGACCCGTCGTTCCGTCTGATATGCCGCGAGCAGGGAGCCGGACTGGTATATACCGAGTTCGTCTCGGCCGAGGCGCTGGTGCGCGACATCAAGTCCACCACGCGCAAGCTTGCCGTAAACGACCGCGAGCGCCCCGTGGCCATCCAGATATATGGCCGCGATGCCGACGCCATGGTGCAGGCGGCGCAGATTGTCGAGCAGGCCGGACCCGACATCATCGACATCAATTTCGGCTGCCCGGTCAAGAAAGTGGCCGCCAAGGGAGCCGGCGCCGGTATGCTGCGCGACATTCCCAAGATGCTTGACATCACGCGCCGCGTTGTAAAGGCCGTTTCGCTTCCCGTCACGGCCAAGACGCGCCTGGGCTGGGACTGCGAGAACAAGATAATATGCGACCTCGGCCCGCGCCTGCAGGAATGCGGCATCAAGGCGCTGGCGGTGCATGGCCGCACACGCAGCCAGATGTACACCGGACAGGCCGACTGGACGCTGATAGGCGAGGTGAAGCATCATCCCGACATGCGGATACCCATAATCGGCAACGGCGACGTGGATTCGGGGCCCAAGGCTGCCGAGATGTTCGGCCGTTACGGTGTGGACGGCGTGATGATAGGCCGTGCCACATACGGACGGCCGTGGATATTCCGCGAGGTGAAGCACTATATGGCCACGGGCGAGGTCATGCCCCAGCCGTCGGTGGCGGAGCGTGTGGCCATAGCCAAGGAGCATCTGGCCAAGTCGCTGGAGATAAAGGGTGAGAGGGTAGGCATACTCGAAATGCGCCGTCACCTGTCGAACTATTTCAAGGGGCTGCCCGATTTCAAGTCCACGCGTCTGAAACTGGTGACACTAAGCGATCCCGACGAGCTCTATGCCGTGCTGGATTCGGTGGCCGAGCGCTGGGGCGATTTTGACATGAGCGCCGCCGTGCCGCCGTCGTTGTCGCACGAAATATAAAGAACGGAATTGCCGTTACGCGGAATATATTTGCAGTTCGTCAGAACTGCGCGAGCCGTAGCCTCGCCCCGCGGAGGCTCGCTGTTCGCTCACTCCGCAGGCTACGACTCGCGACATGTAGCTCCGAAGCGGATGGGGCCTTATAAAAAATAAGGTTCGAGGAATTCCTCGAACCTTATTTTTTATAAGGCGCAGACTCGTTACCTCTGCGGAATATCCACCTCGGTCTGGCGGCCGTCGATCAGATAGTCGGTGAAGTAATCGACCAAACGCCAGTAGAAATATTCGTTCATGTCGCCGAATCCGTGGCGCTGCTGCGGCAGAATGAGCATGTCGAAACGCTTGTTGGCGCGGATGAGCGCATCCACCACGCGGAGCGAGTTGCCCGGGTGGACGTTGTTGTCTATGTCGCCGTGCACCAGCAGCAGATGGCCTTTGAGCTGTCGGGCTATCTCGGGATTGCTGCTTATGCGGTATACGAAGGTGGTGTCGCCCTTGTCGCTCACCTCCTCCTTGACGCCGTGGTGCGTCTCGCTCCACCAGCGGTTGTAGATGCGGTTGTCGTGGTTGCCCGCGCACGATACCGCCGCCTTGAAGAAGTCGGGGTATTGCAGGATGGCCGCCGTCGACATGAAGCCGCCGCCCGAGTGGCCGTGGATGCCCACGCGGTCGATATCGATGAAGTCATGACGCGCCGCGAGCTGCTCGATGGCCGCTTTCTGGTCGGCCAGACCGTAGTCGCGCAGGTTGCCGTAACCGTAGTTGTGGTACCACTTCGAACGGTCGGGGTGGCCGCCGCGGTTACCGACGGTGATTACCACGAATCCCGCCTGCGCCAGACGGTCGGTGCGCACGGTCATCCGCGTGAACGGGTACGATGTGGCCTCGACCTGCGGTCCCGGGTAGACGTAGTCGACGATGGGGTAGCGCTTGGTGGAATCGAAATCGAACGGCTTGTACATCACGCCGTAGAGATCGGTGACGCCGTCGGCCGCCTTGACGGTGAACGTCTCGGGGAACTTGTAGCCGTTGGCGAGAAGCTGCGAGAAGTCGCTCGTCTCCAGCGTCATGAGCTTGTTGCCCATGCAGTCGTAGAGAGCCGTTTCGGGTATGGTGTCCACACGTGAATAGTTGTCGACGAAGTAGCGGCATGCGTCGTCCACCTGCGGGTCGTGGAACGCGTCGCCGCCGTTGAGCAGCTTCACGGCACCGCCGTCGAGTCCGACGGAATAGAGGTGCTGGTAGTAGGGGTTCTCGCCCGCTTCGCGGCCCATGCCCGTGAAATATACGGTGCGGCGTTTCTCGTCGACCTTGAGTATCTGGTGTACGTGCCACGGACCCTCGGTAAGGCGGCGTTTGAGATTACCCCGGTCGTCATAGAGATAGAGGTGGCCCCAGCCGTCGCGCTCGCTCCACTGTATAATCTCCTTGCCTCCGTCGAGCGCCGCGAGCGGACGTACTTCTATATAAGTGTTCATACGTTCCTCGACCACGTGGCGCAGCGTATCCTCGCCTATGGTGTAGGAGCAGATGTCGATGCGGTGCAGGTCGCGGCTCGAACGCGTCACGAAGAAACGCTCGCCGTCGCCGAGCCATACGCCCGCCTGGTCGTACATGTGGCGCTGCTTCTGCTCGCGCGGCTTGCGGGCTATTGAAAGCGTCTGATCCTTGAAACGTCCCGTCTCGATCTCCTTGCGCGAGTTGTCGTTCATGTCGAACAGATAGAGGTGGTAGACGGGTGCCTCCTTCTCCCCGGGCATCTGGTATTTGTAGGTCTCCAGAGTGGGGCGCGGACTTGCCATGGAGTTTATCACCCACAGCTCGCGCACGTTGCGGTCGTCGGTCACGATGGTGGCGAAGTAGCGCGAGTCGGGCGACCACAGGCCGTAGACCCCCTTGCGTTTGCCGTCGCAGAGCGTGTCGGTGTTGAGCATGCTGTAAGGCTGGCCGTAGCCGAAGTCCTTCACGCCGTCGGTGGTGATCTGCGTCTCGACCACGGTGCTGTCCTTCTCGTCCTTCTTGAGCTTCTCGTAATCCTCGCGCGACATGCGGTAGAGGTTCAGATCCTTGGCGTAGACCACCGTTTTGCCGTCGGGCGAGACCGATGCCCAGTAGAGCTGCTTGGTCTCTTTCTCCTTATCCTTCAGATGGGTGAGCTCGCCCGTGCGCGAATCGTACGAGAAGTAGAATATCTCTTTGCCGCTCGCTTTCTTGGGTTTCTTGCCCGCCAGCGAATCCTCCCGTGTCAGCTCCTTGGGCTTGGCGTCCTGCGACGACACCACCTCGAAGGTGAACGTGTGTCCGTCCTCGTCGACCTCCAGATTGCGGATCGGGAGCTGCGATGCGATGTAGGGATCCTTGACGATCTCGGTGAGCTGCGCGGCGAGTTTGTCGTGGTCGAACAGCGGAGTACGCTTGCGTGCGTCGGGATCGACCACATACCAGCGCGTGCCCTCGCTCGTCTTGTACGAATACCAGAACTTCTCGCCCGATTTGAACCAGTGCGGATCGACCGTGGTCGAGAAGAGCATGTTCTGGAGTTTGCCTGCGGTGAATCGCTCGGCCAGCGCGTAGCGGTTGCGCGTGCGCGTATCCTCCTTGCCTCCGTCGGCGAGAGCGTAGGCGACGAACGGCAGGAGGAGCAGTAAGCATAGAATTTTTTTCATTAAACGTCGATTATGTTGAATATTGTCTTATTCCTTTTTCCCGGCCTTGAACGCGTTGGAGAAGAAGAGCATCTGGTATTGCACGGCGTTGCTCCAGTAGGCCCAGTTGTGGCCGCCCGGGCGTTCGTAAAAGTCGTGGGGAATGCCCTCCTTGAGCAGCTTTTCGTGCAGTGCGCGGTTGACTCCGAGGAAAAAATCGTCTGTGCCGCATTCGAATACGATCTTCAGCGAATCGGGACGCAGACGGTCGGTCATGTTGATTACCGTGTTGCGCTCCCAGTTGTCGGGATGCTCGTCTATCGTGCCCAGCCGTTTCGACATGCCCCAATTGTTGGGGAACGGACGTATGTCCACGCCGCCCGACATGCTGCCTGCCGCCGCAAAGAGGTCTTGATGGCGTATGGCGAGGTAGAGCGCGCCGTGGCCGCCCATCGAGAGGCCCGCTATGGCGCGTCCCGAGCGGTCGGCGACCGTCTTGTAGAGCTTGTCGATGTAGGGGATCAGTTCGCGGGTGACGAATGTCTCGTATCGGTATGTCGGATCGACGGGACTGTCGAAATACCAGCTGTCGAAGCCGCCGTCGGGCGTGACGATTATCGTGCCGTAGAGGTCGGCCATGGCTCCCGCGCCGCCTTTGGCATCCCATGCCTTGTGGTTGTCGCTGTAGCCGTGGAGCAGATATACCACGGGCAGACGGTCGGCCGATGCGTAACCGTCGGGCAGCAGGACGATCACGGGGACATTCTTGTCCATCGCCTCGCTGCGCACTGCCAGTTCGTGGCGGGTGAAAGCCGATGCGGATGCGCAGATCGCTACGGCTGTAAGCAAAAACAGTATGCGTTTCATTATCGTTTGGTGTTAGGTGTTGCTGTTCAATTGCACGGCGTCACTCGTTTTATCGATCCGTCCGTTCCGAATTCCAGACGGTCGATGCACACTTCGCGGTGTATGCCCGGGCCGTTGTCGATGTAGGCGTGGTTTATGCGGTGGTAGACTATGCGCCACTCGTCGCTGTCGGGCAGGCGGATCACCGAGCAGTGGCCCGTTCCGAAGATGCGTTTGGCGGGGTCCTGAATCAGGATAACGGGCTCCTTCGCCACCTCTATCGGGCCGAGAGGCGAGTGCGAGGTGCCGTAGGCTATGTGGTAATTGGCCGATCCCGTGTCGTCGACCGACCACAGGAAGTAATAGAGTCCGTTGCGATGGAACACGTAGGGCGCCTCGCGGTAGGCATAATCGTCGAGCGTGCCTCCTTCGGGCGTCATGACGGTGACGGTATTGGGCTTTATCGACATCATGTCCTTCCTGAGTTCGGCGCCCGCCATGTAGCCGTTGCCCCAGTAGAGATAGCGTTTTCCCGAGACGGGATCGGTGAATACGTCGACGTCGATCTGCTGTCCGCTGCCCGTGGGCGAATCGGTTATGATCGGACGGCCCGCATCGGTGAAGGGACCCGTGGGGGAGTCGGCCACGGCTACGCCGATCTGTTTGCCGCCGCCATCGACGGGGTTGCCGCTGTAATAGAAGTAGTAGCGGTATCGGCCGTCGCGCGTCTCGACTTCCTCGATGCACGGCGCCCAGGCGTTGCCGTCGGCCCACGCCACCTGCTCGGAACGCAGGTCGAGAACCGCGTTCTCGAATTGCCAGTGGGTCAGGTCGTCGGATGAATATGCCGTGAAATACCAGCCGCCCCAGCCCTCGGTGCCGTCGGTGGTGGAGTAGATGTAGTAGCGGCCCGTCTTTCGCGAGTAGAGTATCTCGGGATCGGCGTGGAATCCCTCCAGCACGGGGTTGGTCGGGATCGTTATATCCTCGGGCAGGCCCCATTTCTCGGTGAGACGTCGCAGTTCGGCCGCGGTTATGGGGATCACCGTGCCGTGGCGCGGATGGAAATCCATGTCCACATCATCGTCGATGACGCGGAACGTGCGCAGATCGTCGGTCTCGGTGAACTGGTAGCCTCCCTTTATGTAGACGTCGTACATGAGGATGTATCGGTCCTGTCCTATGAGTTTGAACGTGCCTGCGCCCTCCACCGCCTCGGCGGTCTGCTGCTTGTAGTCGGGCTGTTCGTCCCATCGGCCCGAGGTGAGCGATCGGGTGGTGGCGACCTTTATGCCGTTCCCGTGGCCTTCGGTCTTGTAGAACAGATGGTACACTCCGTCGGCGTGAACTATGTCGCCGTCGATGCACGGGAGTCGGTCGGCGGGGACGAACAGCGGCCGCGGCTCGCCCTCGATGTCGGTGAACTCATCGTTGGCATAGGCGTAATAGATGACATCGGGACCGTCGCCGTATTTCATCGACCAGTAGATCATGTATTTGCCCGCTTCGGCGTCGTAGATGGTCTGCGGCGCCCACACGCGTTTGAGATTCTCCTGCCCCTCGAACCGTTTCTGCATGTTGACCACCGACGAGCTCCAGTTCACCAGATCGTCGGAGCGCATCAGCACCATGGCGCGGTTGGAGTCCCAGCCGTTGGCCGACACCATGTCGGTCGCGACCATGTAGAACGTGCGGCCGTCCTCGCCGCGCAGTATGTGGGGGTCGCGCACGCCTCCCGTGGAGCTTATCTTATTGGAATCGAGTACGGGGCGGTTGCCGTTCAGCGCACGGAACGTGCGGCCGTCGGTGCTGACGGCGAAGCATATGGCCTCCTGCGAGATGCGGTTGCCCGTGAAATAGGCGAACAGATAACCTGCGAAATCCTTTTCGGCTACGGGTTGCGGATCGACCGCGGTCGGTCGGGCCGCCGCGCCTGCGAGGGTGAGAAGCATAAGTGCGGTCATGAGAAGTCGGGTCGGCATAGGTCGGGCGTTTTTATTAGGGCAAATATACGTAAAAAGAGCGGAAATGCTTGTGGCGATAATGAATTAATGTATATTTTTGCAGTCGGAACAGTTTAATCAAAAGCGAAATAAAATGAAGGTGAAATTTATTCTTGCGGCGTTGGTTGCGGCGGCGGTGATGTGTTCGTGCTGCGACTGCGGAAAAAAGACGGAGCTTTTCAACGGAAAGGATCTGACGGGATGGGTATGCGTGCTCGACAGCGGGAGCGACGTTCCTGCCGACAAGGTGTTCGGCGTGGAGGACGGCAATATCCGCATCGCGGGCAATCCGTTCGGTTACATGCGTACCGAGAACAAGTACGGCGACTACAAGCTGCATGTCGAGTGGCGTTGGGTCGGCAAGGGCACCAACAGCGGCATATTCCAGCGCGTGCAGGACGGCGACAAGGTGTGGCCGCACGCCATCGAGTGCCAGCTCTGCGCGGGCAAGGCTGGCGATTTCGTCATGCTGGGCGGCGCCAAGATCCCCGAGGTGGAGTGCACGGGCGAGTTCCCCGTGAAGGATCGCAACGGCAATTTCGAGAAGCCCGAAGGCGAGTGGAACGAAGCCGAGATCGTATGCAAGGGTAACCGTATAACGGTATACATCAACGGCAACTTGCAGAACGAGTGCACCACCGAGAATACCGAGGGTTACATCGCGCTCCAGAGCGAGGGCGGTCCCGTGGAGTTCCGCAACGTATATATCACTCCCGCGGAGTAAGTCGGCGGGAGCGGCACCGCAGCGGAGCTTCTTCGGCGGCTGCGGACGGACAATGCGGCAGGCTGTCCCTTTCGACGGGGGACGGCCTGCGCCTTTTTGTGCGGCGGCCTTTTGGTGCGATTGTTGCTTCGAAGAGGGCAAACGAACCAAAAGATTTATTCGCGTGAAAAAGATTTATTCACTCTCAGTCATGTTCCTCGTCTTTGCGGCTGCGGCCTATGCGAATGCGGGGGAGTCGGAGCCGATTCGGGAAGCCGACACCACAATGCTCTCCGAGAAGGTCGAGGGCAATTATCTGGTTCGCCGTTACAGGGTGAACCGTGATGACGTCGATGCGCAATACTCGCTCAAATACAGTGTGGCGGCATCGAGCATATCTTCGCTGACGGGCGGAAATGCCGCTGAGCTGGCCGATTTGGACCGCTTCGTCGAGGGCTTGAAGCGCGACACGTCGCTTCATGTGCAGAGGATAGTGATTACGGGATACGCTTCGCCTGACGGAAATGCCAAGAGCAACGAGGCGCTGGCGTTGAGCCGTGCGCAGAAGTTCCGCTCGCTGCTCGATTCGCGGTACGGGCTTTCGACCGCATACAAGGTGGAGGTCGATGCCGATGCCGAGAGCTGGGGCGACTGCAAGGAGGCTGTGGCCAAGTCGTCCATCGCCGACCGTGCGCGTGTGGAGGAAATTCTCTTGTCGTCGGCTTCGGATGCCACGAAAGAGATGCAGTTCAAGCAGATGCCGCAGGTGTGGAATGTGTTTCGCACTCAGATACTGCCGCCCATGCGTCGTGTGGAGCTGAACATCTATTACAATCGCGACATGATAGTCGAGGTGCGCACCTTCATCGAGAAGCCCAAGCCCGCGCCGCGTCCCAAGCCGCAGCCCCGCCGCGAATGCTGCTGCGGTCAGGTGGTCGAGGACGATATGATAGGCATAATAGTCGATATGGGCGGTCACGACGACGATTGACGGCTGTTCATTCCCCGCAACTTAAATTTGCACAAGTCGATTCGTTTTCCTATCTTTGCGAAAAGATAAATTCAATTAAAACGACTTGTTATGGCAAATTTGAGAGATCTTAAGAAAGAGATCGACTATCGTTTGGAAGAGTTCGTATTCGATTGCGAGATGGCGATATATTTTCAACCTTCGAAGGAGGATGCCGTTGTGGAGTTGATGGAGAAGGCCGTGGCACTGCGCAATGCGCTCTACGCCAAGGTCAGCAATCCCACCGAGCCTCATAATGCGTCGCTCGTGCGCAAGTATTACGCAGCATTGCGTAACGACATGGCGTCGTCTTTCGAGAGCATGTTCGCCGACCTGAGCGCCTTGAACGAGGCGAAGTAGGGTAGCGCGCTGTCACCCGAAACAACAAGGACTGTCCTCTAAAAAGGGGCAGTCCTTGTTTTATGTCTTTAGTCGTCGGATCGGATTCGGGCCGCGGCCTGCGGGGCGCGCGAAACGAGCGGATGCGAGTTGCGGGCCTCCGCGGGGCGAGGCTGCGGCCCGCACGGTTCTTCGAACCGCGATTCATTCATGATCGCGACAGCAGTCGCCCGAGTGGTGTTCGAGTACGGTGTGGGGTATGCGGCCGTGCGATACGATCTGTATCGGACAGTCGTAGTTGCGCAACTGTTCCTCGGTCAGGATATTCGAATCGTGGCGGTGCACATGGCGGTTGACGCACACTATGCTCTTCACCACGCTGGTTATGGTCCCCAGGTCGTGCGAGATCATCACCACGGCCATCCGCTCGTTGAGCCGCTGCAACATGGCGTACAGCTCGCGTTCGAAACGGTTGTCGACGAAATTGGTCGGCTCGTCGAGTATGAGCAGCTTGGGCTCGGCTATTACGGCGCGGCAGAGCAACGCGCGTTGCAGCTGGCCGCCCGATACCTCGCCTATGGGGCGCGATGCTATTGTGTCGATTCCCGCCTCGGCGAGCAGCCTGCGTACCGCCGACTTGTCGCGCGAGGTGTAGAACCCGAAGAATCCCTTCTCCGACTGCAATCCCGAGAGCACCAGTTCGCCGATGGATATGGGAAAATGTCGGTCGAACTGCGACACCTGCGGCATGTAGCCTATTTTGTAGTGCGATCCTTTGCGCAGCCCGTCGGCGAGTTCTATGCGTCCGCTGTGCGGTACGGCACCGAGTATGGCCTTTACGAGCGAACTCTTTCCACCGCCGTTGGGGCCTATGATACCGATAAAGTCGTCGGAATATATGTCGAGGTCGACGCCTTCGAGCGCAACGCAGCCGTCGTAGGCAACCCCCACGTCATGCAGGGAGACTATTTTTTCGCGTTCTGTACTCATGTCGTCAATTCCCTGTTATAAGGCGGGTTATGCCTATTATGTTGTTTGCTACATCTTCGGCCAGCGGATCTATCTCGCGGCATTCGACTCCCATGTCGCGGGCGATGATCTCCACCGTCGAGCGCGGGTATTGCGACTGGTAGAGCAGGCAGGTGACGCTGTCTTCGTGCGCCTCATCTATTATGCGGGCTATGTGCTTGGCCGAAGGCTCCTTGCCGTCGCTCTCCACGGCTATCTGTTCCAGCCCGTAGGCACGTGCGAAGTAGGTCAGGGCAGGGTGGTAGATGACGAACGCGCGCGATTTCGATGCGTCGCACATGCGTTTGCACTCCCTGTCCAGACTGTCGAGCCGTTCGGCCAGCGTATCGTAGGCCGCGCGGTACTTCGCCGAGTCGGGATATTGTCGGGCTATGGCTTCGAAAGCGTTGCGGGCCATGATCTTGAGTTCCTGCGGCGAGGTCCAGATGTGGGGATCGATGCCGTGGCGATGCCCCTTTTCGGCATGCTCGGGTCCCTCGGCTTCCGCTTCGTGTTTTTCCTCTTTATGAGCCGCTTCGGCGTGCGAATGGTCGTGCGAGCACGATCCCTCCATGAGATCGATGCCGCGGCTGAGGTTCACCAGCTTCTCTCTGTTTTCGAGGCGTGACAGCAGGGCGTTTTCGAAGTCGATGAGTCCCGTCGTGAATATCATCTGCGCCTCGTTCAGGGCGATGTATTGCTTCGGGGTAGGTTCGAATGTCTCGGGACTCGCGCCCGAAGGTACGAGCACGTCGACCTTGAAATCGTCGCCCGTAATGTTTTCCACTATATATTTAAGAGGCAGGATCGTCACCGCGATATCCGCCTGCGCGTCGTTTTCGTGCTTCCTTCCGCACGATGCGGCGGTCAGTGCGATGATAAGTGCAACTATTAGTGTCTCAATATGTTTCATGTCGGTGTCTCGGATTCGCCCGTCTCTCGTGCGGGCCGTTTCGCAAATATAGTGATTTTTGCGATATTTCGATGTATCGGAGCGTAGCCGTCGCTCCCGCCGCAGGCTGTGACTCGCAAAATAAGATGACTTCGCAAAAAAATACGGCCCCCGACGATTCGGGAGCCGTATTGTTTTATACGCTGTAGCGCGCCGTTACAAAGTGGTGAGCTTGAAGTTCTTCCACAGCACCTTGATGTTGTTGCCGTCGTGGATCTGCAACATGATGCGGCCCGTCTTCGAACCGATCAGCTCGTCGTTGATGTCCACCATGGGCTCGCCGTTGAGCCAGGTCTTCACGTTGTTGCCCTCGACGCGCAGACGCAGCGTGTTCCACTCGCCCTCCTTGAGGATGGTCTCCTTTTCGTCGGGGATCTGGATCAGCCAGCCGCGGCCGTAAGACTCGTAGATGCCGCCCGTGTCGCAACCCTTGGGAGCGACCTCGCACTGCCAGCCGTTCACGATGTTGTTCTTGTAGCCGCCCTCCACGAACGAGTGGAAGAAGAGACCCGAGTTGCCGTTCGAAGCCTGCTTGAACTCTACCGTGAGGTCGAAATCCTTGTAGTACTCGCGCGTGCCGAGGTAGCCGTACTTCAGGTCCTCGCCGTTCTCGGTCACCAGGTTACCCTCGTCGTCCACCGAAACGCGCATGCTGCCGAACAGCTCCCAGCCCGTGAGGTCCTTGCCGTTGAAGAGGCTGACCGTCTTGCCTGCCTTGCGGGGCAGCTCCTTGATCTTGATGTTGCGGAACGATGCGGGATCGCCGTGGTCCTGAAGGCAGATCACGCCCTCGTGAGCCAGACCGTACTCGGTGGCATTGCCCCATTTGCCGCTCGCTTTCTTGGCGAACCAATCCTCGGTCCACGCCTCGAACTCCAGGATCTTCTCGCCGTTGAGCCAGTGCTCCACGTGACCGTTGTCGAAGACGATCTTCGAGGTGTTCCACTGACCCTGCGGATTTACGTGCATCTTGCTGTAATCGGGCAGGTGCATGGCGTAGTCCACGCCCAGCTTCTGCCACTCCTCTAACTTGGTGGGGGCGTTGACCTCTTCCCAACCCTCGTTGTCGATGAGCTGGTATTCGGGGCCCGTAACGTAGGGAACCTTGAATTTGGGGCTTTCCACCACGTGGTAGAGCATGCCGCTGTTGCCGCCGTGAGTGAGTTTCCAATCCCAAACCAGCTCGAAGTTGTCGTATTTCTTGTCGGTTACGATGTAGCCCGAAGCGTCGCCGCCTTCGCCCGATGCCTGAATGCAGCCGTCTACTACGCCCCAGCCGCCCGTGAGCTCCTTGCCGTTGTAGTCGCGCCAGCCGTCGAGGTTCTCGCCGTTGAACAGAAGCTGCCAACCATCGGCCTCCTCGGCGGCGGTCAATGTGTTGTGCTGCTTGCACGATGTCGCCATGCCCGCTGCGAGGCCGGCCATTGCGACTAATGAAAGAATTTTCTTCATAAGTATGTGTATTAAGTGGTTGAAGTTATTACGATATTTCGGATATGTGTCTTATTCTGAGGCTGTAATCGCCGTTCATGTCGCGTGCTTCGAGTATGAGTCCCGCCAGCGGGTCGCTCGTACGTGCGTCGGCGGCGCAGCGGGGTAGCAGCATGGTATACCACACCTCCCACGTGCTGTCGCCGAATGTGGCTGTGGCTCTGCGACATTCGTAATTCATTATGCGGCACGTCTCGCCCGTATCGGTCCATGCTATGTCGGAACCTTTTGCGAAGCATCGCGGCGTTGCTGTCGAGCAGTCGGCGTAAGCGCCGTCGAAACTGCGGAGCGACATTGTGCGGTCGCACACCGTTTCGAGTTTCAGGCTGCCTTTGCCCGTTTCGCGGTACGTGCTGTCTATCTTCAGATGAACGAAGTCGCTGTGCCCGTGGTACGTACGTTCGTATATCACGGCCGTCGAGGATGGCTGCGGAGTCGACGACGATTCCGCGGCTGGAGCGTAAGTCACACCGTAACCTATGGTAAATGCGTGCGTTATGGCCGCAATGACAGCTGCGACGGCCATCGCGATATATATATGTCGTATGTTTATTTTCATTCCGTAGCGCGTTAAGGACGAACCCGTTTACAAATATAGGCAAAATGGCGTTATAATCTCGCATCGACGCTATTAAAAATGCCAAAATGGCTACTCGGTCATATGTATATATAATGTATCCGAAATATTATTTAACATAATATAAATATTGCATCAAAACAAGACGGGTGGGAATAGGGGCTGCGAAGAGATGAATTTCAATGTGCGCCGTTGTCGGCCGTTTGTCGATCGGTTCGCTTTGCTTGATAGATTGTTATGGGTGTCGGTGCGTTGCGGTGACTGTCCGAGTCGGATGGTTGCGCCGAACGGAGACTCGACTTCGGTTTTACGGGGATTTTATGTGGCGATAATTATGTTAAATAATATGTATGAGGAAAAGTTATTCGTCCAACCTCGCCCGACACCGTTTATTCGGGCGATTCGAAACTCTCGAACGTATGGTCGTCGAAGAGAATTATTATTCGTCGTATTTTTTGCTGCGGACGGGCGGTCGCGACGGAGCGCACCACCGACGTCGGAATGTCGGCTTTGCCATTGTCGGGTTCTGCGGGTGCAGCGGAATTATTCGCCGTAATCGGATTCCGATTTTCATCGCTCGGGATCGTGGCGGCTGTCGGTTCACCGAAAAGATCGGCGGCCGACCGAGATGCCGAAGCCCCGCCTTTTTCCGCAACGGCTCGGTACATCGGCTGTTGGTCGAGAAACAGCCAGTCGGGATTTATTTGCGGGAAGCGGCGCAATATTTTTTGGACGAGATCGAAACTCGGTTTGTTTCGCCCCGCGAGAATATGGGAGATCCCCGAGGGCTGGATGCCGAGCAATTCGGCGAGTTTGCTCGGCGTCAGATTCTCGTTTTTCATCAAAGAGAGCAGTTTTTCGCGCATAATCGGTAATTTTTACAAAAATAAATCATTTTTCTTTTGTAAACAAATATTTATTGAGAAATGTAAAGATGAATTAAGTGTTGATATTGTTTACAAGTGTAATTCGAATATATGGTTAAAAAGTCTCTGTGTATTTATATAAATAATTGCTTCATGTTGATATATGCATATCGGTGGTATATAGTGTAATATACTTGTAAATATCTTGTATGTGTCGAGGTATGCCATTATAGATTGATTCACTGGGTATATGGCGTTGCATATGTTTAGTTGATTTTTATAAAGCGTTGATTATATTGGATGTATTGTGTATAGTTTAAGTCTTGAACCTTGGTTCGCGGCGAAGATTTTTGGTGTTTACCTGATCTCGCGCCGTTGACTACACATGTAACTATTAACATCTGTATCCACGCATTGTAATTACAGATGTAAATTACAATGCGTGGATTACATTTGTAAATCGCTCTAATTATGTTACATCTGTAACATGAAAATGAAATTCGGGATAAAATTTTCGAATTTATTTATCGTTAATCGGACTTTTTTTCGTCAGCCGCAGATTAACGGCTGCATTATGTTAAATATGGAATGATAAGGGTAGTGGCGTTCGCCACTACCCTATTGTTTTACTGCGTATTACGCAGTTGTTAACAGATGTTTATTCCGATAAGAGAGCCGCAATTTCCTTGAACTCTTCGGGAGCTAAATTCAGCTTTTCACGCTTGAAATCGACGTCGTTTTCGCTGTTCATGGGGATTAAATGGATGTGTGCATGTGGTACTTCGAGTCCCAGAACGACCATTGCCACCTTTCTGCACTCTATTTTGGATCTGATTTTGTGCGCAACTTTTTTGGCGAACAGCGTGAGACCCGCCAGGGTCTCGTCGTCGAGATCGAATATGTAGTCCACCTCCTTCTTGGGTATGACCAGCGTGTGGCCCTTGGCCAGCGGATTTATGTCGAGGAATGCGTAATAGTTCTCGTCCTCGGCCACTTTGTAGCTCGGGATCTCCCCTGCCACGATCTTTGAGAAAACGGTTGCCATAAATGTCTGTTTTGGGTGATTAGGCAATTATATATTTCGATGTTCCGAGTGCCGCGCATGGCACAGCCTCGGCGGTCAATATTCCTCGAATTTCGGCTTGAGTATCTCCGAGTATATCACAGCGCGTTCGAGATCGAATTCGTCGATCATGCGCCCGTAATCGGTATTCCCGACCGCCGCTTTCGGCTCCGCGGGGCGCGCCTGCGCCTTGTCGCAGCCGACGGTCTTGGCGGTATTTTTATGCTTTTGCGATTTGGGTGCCGCTGCTACCCTCTCCGCCGTTATCTTCTCCGTCGCGGCCGACTCTCTCTTGGCGGCACGGGCGAGCGGATGATCGGGATCTATGCCCTGCGTACCGACGGGTTGCGGATAGTGCGGCGCTGTCGGCACAGGCGGTGCGGTCGGCAGGTCGCCGAATATGTCGCGCATGCGTCTGTTCCATTCCTCGCGCCGATCGGGAGCGGGCGTATCTTCGTTATCGGATGCGGTGCCGTGTCTCTTTTTTTGATCCTTCTGCGATACCGACATTATCGCACCCGCAATCAATATTATCATCCATAATACGTACTCCATATCGTCAGTTTATTACGCGTTTCACACTGTCCATACCTTTTATGCGGCGCAGGCGGTCGAGAACGGCGTTAAGGCTGTTCGCATCGCGCACGTAGAGGCTGAGCGTGCCTTCGAAGATGCCGTCGTGCGACTGTATGTTCACCTCGCGCATGTTGATGCTGAAGTCGTTTGTCACCACGTTGGCCAGATCGAGCAGCAGTCCCATGCGGTCGATGCCCATGATCTCGATCGTGGAGAGCGGCGACAACGTTTTGTGCTGCGACCACTGTATTTCCTCCTTCATTATGCACTCGCCGTGCTGCGAGGCGAGGCGGTTGAGCTCGTCGCACGATGATTTGTGGACGATTATCTGGTGCGTTATGGGATCCTTGAAGCCCACCACGCTGTCGCCCGGGATGGGCTTGCAGCAGTCGGCGATTATGAATTCTGGTGCCTCGTTACCCTCCTTCCGTTCCGATTTCTTGTCTTCGGCCGAGGCGTTTTCGTCGTCGTCCTCCTTCTCCTTGATGAACAAGGTCCAGAATTTCAGTATTTTGCTCTTGGAATTGGTCTTGACCACCTTTTCCAGGTTGTCGAGCGATACGATTCCCGCCCCTATCTTGGTGTAAAGTTCCTCCTTGTTGCTGCTGTCGTAGGCATCTATCAGCTTGCGTATCACGCGGTTGTTGGGCGTGATGTTGAGCTTGGCCAGACGCTCGTCGAGCAGCTGCATGCCCCGTTGCAGATTGTGTTCGCGCTCGCGCTTGAGGTGGTTCTTTATGGCCTGCTTGGCCTTGGCCGTCATGACGTACTCCAGCCATTCGGCCTTGGGTTTGGCCGACTCCGAGGTGATGATCTCCACCTGGTCGCCGCTGTTGAGCTGCGTGGAGATCGGCATTATCTTGTGGTTGATCTTGGCGCCTATGGCCTTGTTGCCTATCTTGGTGTGGACGTCGTAGGCCATGTCGAGCGCGGTGGCGCCGTAAGGCAGGTGACGGGCTTCGCCTTTGGGCGTAAATACCGCTATTTCGGATGTATAGAGCGATAACTTGAAGTTGTCCAGGAAGTCAATGGCGTTCTCCGTGGGGCTGTCCAGCGCCATGCGGATCATCTTGAACCATTTGTCGAACTCGTCCTCGTCGTGCGATATGGCCGAGTGCTTGTATTTCCAGTGGGCGGCGATTCCGCGTTCGGCGATTTCCTCCATCCGTCGGCTGCGGATCTGCACCTCGACCCATATTCCGTCGGGTCCCATCACCGTGGAGTGCAGGGCCTCGTAGCCGTTGGCCTTTGGGATGCTGATCCAGTCGCGCAGGCGGTCGGATTTGGGGGTGTAGATGTCGGTTATCGACGAATATATTTGCCAGCACTGCGTCTTTTCCGACGGAAATTCGAGCGGCTCGAACACTATGCGTATGGCGAACAGATCGTAGATCTCCGAAAACGGGATCTGTTTGCGCACCATCTTGGTCCAGATGGAATAGACGCTTTTCACGCGTCCCGATATCTCGTATTTTATTCCGTTGCGGTCGAGCGCCTCGATGATGGGCGCGTTGAACTTGCGGATGTATTCCTCGCGCGCGGCCGACGTCTCGTCGATCTGGCGGGTTATCTCGCGGTACTCTGTCGGGAAGCGGTACTTCATGCAGAGATCCTCCAGCTCGGTTTTGATCGAGTAGAGGCCGAGGCGGTATGCGAGGGGGGCGAACAGATATATGGTCTCGCCCGTGATCTTTATCTGCTTGTTCTGCGGCATGGAGCCGAGGGTGCGCATGTTGTGCAGACGGTCGGCGATCTTGATGAGTATCACCCGCACGTCGTCCGACAGCGTGAGCAGCACCTTGCGGAAATATTCGGCCTGACGCGAGGTGTCGGCGTTGAACACGCCCGACATTTTGGTCAGTCCGTCGACCATGGTGGCTATCTTGTGGCCGAAGATGTGTTCGATGTCCTCGACGGTGTAGTCGGTGTCCTCCACCACGTCGTGCAGCAGTGCCGCGACGACCGATTTCACGCCGAGGCCGATTTCGTCGACCACGATGCGCGCTACTGCGATAGGATGCAGGAGGTAAGGCTCGCCCGAACGGCGCCTCACCCCCTGATGAGCCTCCTTGGCCAGAAAAAAGGCCCGCCGAATGAAATTACGGTCTTCCTCGTTGCGGCATATCTTCTTGCACGATTCGACCAGTTCGTCCCATTTGCTTTGTATAAGTTGCTCGTCTTCCGCAGTATAGTTCATACGACCGCTTACTTTTGTGTTTTCATCGCTTCGCGAACCTTGGCTTCGATCTCGGCGCAGAGTTCGGTATTGTTCTTAAGCAATTCCTTTACCGCATCGCGTCCCTGTCCTATTTTTTGTTCGCCGTACGAGAACCACGAACCCGCCTTGCGCACCACGCCGTAGTCGACGCCCAGATCGACTATCTCGCCTATCTTCGATATGCCCTCGCCGAACATGATGTCGAATTCGGCGCGTTTGAACGGGGGTGCCACCTTGTTCTTCACCACCTTCACCTTGGTGCGCGTTCCGAGCTGTTCCTCGCCGTCCTTGATGATCGAGGCGCGGCGGATGTCGATGCGCACGCTGGCGTAGAATTTCAGCGCGTTGCCACCCGTGGTGGTCTCGGGGTTGCCGTACACCACGCCGATCTTGTCGCGCAGCTGGTTGATGAATATGCAGACCGTCTTGGTCTTCGATATGCTGGCCGTGAGCTTGCGCAGCGCCTGCGACATGAGGCGCGCCTGAAGTCCCATCTTCGAGTCGCCCATCTCGCCTTCGATCTCGGCCTTGGGCGTAAGGGCCGCCACCGAGTCGATCACGATGATGTCGATGGCGCTCGAACGGATGAGCGAATCGGCTATTTCCAGCGCCTGCTCGCCGTTGTCGGGCTGCGAAATGAGCAGATTGTCGACGTCCACGCCCAACTTTTGAGCATAGAAGCTGTCGAAAGCGTGCTCGGCGTCGATGAAAGCCGCTATGCCGCCCGCCTTCTGCGCCTCGGCTATGGCGTGTATGGCCAGCGTGGTCTTACCCGACGACTCGGGGCCGTAGATCTCTATCACGCGCCCTTTGGGGTAGCCGCCCACGCCGAGGGCCATGTCGAGCGTTATCGAGCCCGTGGGTATGACGGGTATGTCGGTCACGGCCTCGCTGCTCATGCGCATGATCGAGCCTTTGCCGAAGTCTTTCTCTATCTTGTCCATCACCGCGCTGAGTACTTTCAGCTTGTCGGCGTTTGCCTGTGGTTTTTCGGTAGCCATATTTTTTGTCGTTTTATTCGTTGTCTTTATCCAGCTTGTCAATTATCTGCCGATAGTGGTCGGCGGTTTTTACCTTGTCGAAGACGTGCGTTATGCGCCCCTTCTCGTCGAGCAGGAATGTGGTGCGTGCCACGCCCATGTATTTGCGTCCGTACATCGATTTCTCGACCCATACCCCGAATGCCTCGCATATGCTGCGGTCGGTGTCGGCCAGCAGCGTGAAGTTGAGTTCGTGCTTGTCGCAGAAGTTGCGGTGCGAACGTTCGCTGTCGGGGCTTACCCCTATGATGCGGTAGCCTCTGCGGGCCAGTTCCTCCTTGCCGTCGCGCAGGCTTTTGGCTTCGAGCGTGCATCCCGAGGTGTTGTCCTTGGGATAGAAATAGAGTACCGTGCGGCCGCCCTTCAGATCGGCGAGCGAAAGTGTCGCGCCGTCCTGTGTCAGTCCCGAGAAATCGGGTGCCATGTCACCGACTTTCAGTTTAGTCATGCGTTGCGTGTATTAAATTATTATTCAAAGTTACGAACTTTTTTCGGTTTATGCGAGTTCGGACGCCATTTTTTGCATTCGCGGGGGCTTTCTGCCGTGTGCGGGGCGGTCAGTCCCACATCATGACGGTCTGCACCTGCTCGTTGAATTCCTCCTGCGTGGCGTTGAGACGGCGGTTGCAGGCGGGACAGCGTATGGGCGACTCGGTTTCGACGTAGCTTTCGCAGCCGACGCACCGCGGCAGCATGCCGAATGACTGGTCCTGACTGTAATCGAACTCCGCGTGGCAGTGTTTGCAGCGGATCTTGTAGGCGATTCCCATTTTCGTGAAGTTTTAATTGTTTTACATTCGTTTACGATGCAAAGTAACGCACGCTTTGTGTCAATTTGTGACACAAAATGCAAAAGAAGAAAATTTTTAGGGAATTATCGTGTCTGTTCGCCCGCTCGGGCGTGTTGCGCTACCCTCTCGACGAGGGTCGGTAGCGGTGCAGATAGTCGTCTATGTATCGGTCGAGTTCGGGCGTGCCGACGATCTCTATGTTGTCCAGCAGACCCGTCACGAAACGTGCCACGCCCGCATAATCGGCCACTTCCGTTTCGAGGATCCAGCGGTCGTCGCCGTCGGGCATAAGGTCGCGTTCGGCGAGCGGATATTCCTCGATGAGCAGGTTGCGGGCCAGCAGCCCCAGACGCAGACGCACGGGGAGGCGCCGCTCGCCGTTCATGCGGAATATGTCGATGAAGCCCTCGGCGTGTCGGTCGGCGTTGCGCCACTCGTCGTCGAGCGGTTCGACGGAGCCTATGCGCGAGAGTTTGAAGAGCTTGCACGAGTCGCTTTCGGTGTCGTAGCACCACGCCTGCACGTAGTTGGCCGTGAAGGCGAACGGCTCCACGCGGCGGTCGCGCACCGCCGCGCCGTGGGCGGAGCGATAGTCGCGCAGGATGACCTGACGGCGTTGCTCGATGGCCTCGATCAGGCGGCGGACATTGGTCGCGTTGGCGCCGCGGACCACGGTGTCGGCCAGGATCTTGTTGTCGTATACGGAGTAGAGTTTGCGCTTGAGATTCTGTTTGAGCAGATTGGTGTCGTCGATGCTCTCGATGGCGCGCTTGAGTATGGCAGCTTCCTCTTCGGTGAAGTGCACGAGCTGCGATATGTCCTTGAAATGAGGCGACTCCTTGTCCAGACGAATATGGTTGCCGCTCTTCTTTATGACGAATCCCGCTTCGCGGAAAGTGTCGATGTAGCGGTAGACAGTGCGGCGCGACATGTCGAGGCGTTCGGCCAGATCGTCCACCGTGTAGAGCGTGTTGGCCGTCAGCATCTTCATCAGGCGCAGCATGCGCTCTATCTTGGGCTGGTCCATCTCGACGGATGCGGCGCGGGATGCGCGGCGGGGATTATTTGGCCATTATCAGCTTCTCTATCTCCTCGATCTGCCCCTTGAAGGTCTTGTCGGTCTCGATCATGTTCGTGACGGCCTTGCACGAGTGGAGCACCGTGGCGTGGTTGCGGCCTCCGATGGCCGCACCGATGGCCGCCAGCGGCGATTTGGTGTGCTGCTTGGCCAGATACATGGCTATCTGACGGGCCTGCGCCACCTCGCGGGTGCGTTTCGACGAATTGAAACTCTGCTCGTCGATGTTGAAATAGCGGCAGACTTCCTCGGTGATGCGTGCTATCGAGATCTCCTTCTGGTTTACGTGAACATACACCTTGAGTATGTCCTTCGCCAGCGATGTCGATATGCGTCGGCCCAGAAATTCGGCGTTGGCTATGAGCGACGACATGGCGCCCTCGATCTCGCGGATGTTGGCCGATATGTTCTCGGCCAGATAGGTGACCACTTCGTCCGAGATGGCTATGTTTCTGCTCGCGGCCTTCCTGCGGATGATCTTCACCTTGGTGTCGTAGTCGGGTATGTCCACCTTGGCCGACAGACCCCATTTGAAGCGGGTGAGAAGCCGCTGCTCGATGTCCTTCAGCTCCACGGGCGGTTTGTCCGACGTGAGGATCAGCTGCTTGCCTGCCAGCTGGAGATGGTTGAATATGTTGAAGAATGCGTTCTGCGTTCCCGCCTTTCCCGTGAGCTCCTGAATGTCGTCGATGATGAGCACGTCCACCATCTGGTAGAAACGGATGAAATCGGTGATCTCGCCGTTCTTGTATGCGGTCTGGAACTGCGCCTGGAACTTGTTGGTCGAGACATAGAGGACCTGCAATTCAGGATGGCGCTCGCGCACCTCGTGACCTATGGCCTGCACGATGTGGGTCTTGCCCAGACCCGAATCGCCGTATATATACAAGGGGTTGAACGGCGACGAACCCGGGGTGAGCGCCACGGTGCGACCCGCCGAGCGGGCCAGACGGTTGCACTCGCCCTCCACGTGGTTGGCGAAGGTGTAGTTGGGGTTGAGCTGCGGATCGATGGTGATCTTCTTGAGCCCGGGGATGACGAACGGATTCTTTATGTCCGAAGTGTCGGTACGGGTGTACGACTGCGCGACGGCCGTGGTGTCGGCGTGCACGGGCACGCGTTCCTCGGCGTTGGGCACGGCGTAGTACAGACGCGTCTGCTGGCCGTACATCTGGTAGATTATCTGCGAGAAGAATTTCAGATAATTTTTCTCTATATGGGCCACATAACTCTCATTGGGCACTTTGAGTCTTAAATTGGTGCCGTCGAATGCCAGAGGTATGATGGGCGCGAACCACTTCGAGAACTCCTCCTGCGAGGTGCGTTCCTTGATGCGGTTTAGACACGTCTGCCATACTTCGCTGTATGTGTGAGAGTTTGCCATCGTTGTCGTGTTTCGGTAATCCTTTGTCGTTAGGCGAAAAAGCGTTATCTTCGGCGCGAATTTTGTCCCTGCCGCTCTCTTGCGGGAGCGGCTGAGGTTAGTTCCAATGTCTCGGATTTGCTCTTTCGACACCACAAAGTTGTGAATAAATTTGTTAAAATAAACCGCGATGCGACTTGTTTTTTCGGTTTTTTATATTATGGAAAAACGGGGCTTTTCCGAAGCCGAATTTTAACTCGTTGATATTGAATAATCGAAAAATAATTCATACATTTGCGTATTGGAAATAGAGATGTAAACATCATCAAGTATAGTTAAAACTTATAGTAATATGGCAAACCAATTGGAACAGATCGTGATGTCGAAAGCGCAGAAATGGCTCGACGGCGATTATGACGAGGCTACCAAGACGCAGGTGAGATACCTGATGGACAACGATATGAAGGAGCTCACCGAGAGTTTCTACAAGGATCTCGAATTCGGCACGGGCGGCCTGCGCGGCATCATGGGCGCGGGTACCAACCGCATGAACGTCTACACCGTGGGCGCGGCCACACAGGGACTCGCGAACTACCTCAAGAAGAACTTCGCGGGCGAGACGGTGCGCGTGGCCGTGGCGCACGACAGCCGCAACAATTCGCGCATGTTCGCCGAGCGCGTGGCCGACATATTCGCCTCGAACGGATTCGACGTGTTCCTGTTCGACGACCTGCGCCCCACTCCCGAGCTGAGCTTCGCCATCCGCGAGCTGAAATGCCATTCGGGCGTGGTGATAACCGCTTCGCACAACCCCAAGGAGTACAACGGCTACAAGGCCTACTGGAACGACGGCGCGCAGGTGACCTCGCCCCACGACGTGAACATAATCGCCGAGGTGGAGAAGATCACCGACAACTCGCAGGTGATGACGGGCGCCGCAGGCGATCGGATCACGATTCTGGGCGAGGAATTCGACAAGATATATCTCGACCGCATCAAGAGCGATGTGCAGCTCTCGCCCGAGAGCGTGGCCAAATACAGCGACATGAAGATCGTCTACACGCCGCTGCACGGCGCGGGAATGCGTCTGGTGCCCGCTTCGCTGCGCAACTTCGGGTTCACGAATATAATAATGGTGCCCGAGCAGGCCGTGATCGACGGTAATTTCCCCACGGTGGAGTCGCCCAATCCCGAGGAACGCAAGACTATGGCCATGGCTATGGAGCTCGGCCGCAAGGAGGGCGCCGATCTGGTGCTGGCCACCGATCCCGACTCGGACCGCATCGGCGTGGCGCTGCGCAACGGCAAGGGCGAGTACGTGTTGCTGAACGGCAACCAGACTCTGGCGCTGCTGATGAGCTACCAGCTTACGCGCTGGGCCGAGCGCGGCGAATTGGATGGCAAGCAGTATGTGGTGAAGACCATCGTGACGTCGCAGATGGCCAATGCCGTGGCGGAGCACTTCGGCGTGAAGTGCTACGACTGTCTTACGGGATTCAAGTACATAGCCAAGATAATCCGCGAGAACGAGGGCAAGACCAAGTATATCGGCGGCGGCGAAGAGAGTTTCGGCTATCTGGCGGGCGATTACGTGCGCGACAAGGATGCCGTGTCGGCCTGCGCTCTGGCTGCCGAGGCTGCCGCGTGGGCCAAGGATACCATGGGACTCACGCTCTACGAGTGGTTGCAGGAACTGTACGTGAAGTACGGATTCTTCCGCGAAGGTCTCGTTTCGGTGGTCCGCAAGGGCAAGGAGGGTGCCGAGGAGATTCAGCGCATGATGGTGGATTTCCGCGCCAATCCTCCCAAGGCGCTGGCGGGATCGCAGGTCGTGAAGGTGCGCGACTACAAGAGTCTCGAAGAGACCGATCTCGCGACTGGTGCGAAGACGCCCATCGAGCAGGATTCGAGCAACGTTTTGCAGTGGATCACTGCCGACGGCACCATCGTGTCGGTGCGTCCGTCGGGTACCGAGCCCAAGATCAAGTTCTATTTCGGCGTGAAGGAGCCGCTGGCTTCGGTGGCCGATTACGACAAGGTGCTGGCCGAGCTGGATGCCAAGATTGAGACCATAAAGAAGGACTTGAAGTTGGTTTAGCATCATGTGCGTCGCGGGGCTTGTGCGGACTCGCGGCCGAGGATAAATGAAGCAGCCGTTCGCTTTTTGGGGCGAACGGCTGCGTTTCGTTTGTCGCTATGTACTCCTACTTTTTCAGCGCGTAACGGATAACGGCATAACCGCCGACGATCTGGAGCAGCATTCCCGGGATTCCGAGACGGAAATCCCGGACGGCGGCGAAGAAGCTCTCCGCAACGGCCCATTCGCACAGCGTGCCTGCCGTCTGGTAGAACAGCACCACGCCGCACAGCAGCGGCAGCGATATCTTGCGGAAATGCGTCGCGGCGTATCCTGCGGCCAGGGCCAGAAGCACCGATTTTATAAGCACGGGAGCCAATACGGCGGGCATGCCGAAGAGCAGATGATTGGCCACGGGCGACGCTACGGCAGTCAGAAGTCCCGCTTTCCAGCCGTATTTATATGCGCCGACGAGCGTGAAGAAATAGATCGGCAGCCATATCATGCCGCCGCGCGGAACGAGGTGGCACAACTGCGGCAGGGCGATGTTGCCCAGAACGAACAATGCCGCGACGAGGTAGGTTTTGGCTTCGTTGTAATTCAACGAATAGAGTTTGATGTTTGCAGTTTGCATGATTGTGTGTTATTGGTTTAAGTTATCGTAACGTTTTTCCACCGTGTTCCAGTCGACTATACGCCACAAGGCGTTCAGATGATCGGCCCTACGGTTGTTGTAGTCCGGATAGTAGGCGTGTTCCCACACGTCGAATCCTAACAGCGGCACGAGGCTGCGGGCGACGGGATTGCCGCCGTTCGGCTCCTTCACGATCGCAAGATCGCCGCTCTTGTCGGCCGCGAGCCACACCCAGCCCGAACCGAACAGCGACGTGCCCGCATCGACGAAATCCTTTTTGAACCGATCGAACGAACCCCACGAGGCATTGATGGCCTTGCGCAGCGCGCCACGGGGTTCGCCGCCGCCGTCGGGCGAGAACTGCGTGAAGTAGAGGTTGTGGTTGAGCGTCTGCCCCGCATTGTTGAAAACGGTGCCGTCGGACGCGGCCACTATTTCCTCCAGCGATCGGTCGGCCAAGTCGGTACCAGCGATCAGGCGGTTGAGGGCGGTGACGTAACCGAGCAGGTGTTTCCCGTGGTGCAGGCCTATGGTCTCGGCACTGATGACGGGCTCCAGTGCGTTCTCGGCATAAGGCAGTTCCATAAGCTCGAACCGTCCGTCGACAGGCATGGTCTGCGCCTGGGCCGCAATGGCGGAAAGGAGCGACGACATAATCAAAAGCATTCTTTTCATGACAAACAGATTTTGAGAGTTACTATTGGCGGAATCGGCGACTCGTCAGAGTCGTGCGGGCCGCAGCCTCGCCACGCGAAGGCCCGCAACTCGTCGTTCACTCGTCGGCGGTCCTCGCAGACTGCGGCCCGAGTATGCCGATTCCCTTTCCGTTCATCTTCAAAAATATTGCCCGAGGACACTAAGCCCTTGTCGTTTCCTCTTATTTCGCCTGCTGTTTCTGCCCGCCGTCGTTGATGAAGTCGGCGATGAGCGGCAGGCACTCTTCGGCCGTGCGGCACTCGGCGCACAGCTTTTCGACGGGGCATATGTCCGTTCCCGCGCGATTGATTATATGCGGTGTCTCGCTGACATATCGCGGCTCGATTCCCGCGCTGCGGAAAAGCCCGAGTGCCGCGGAGCTTATCACGTCGGCATGCAAGCCGCCTATTCCGCCGAGGATCATCAGTGCCGCGGCACCCTTGCCCACCACCTTGTCGGCGATGAAGGCACCGCGCAGCAACTCGGGTTCCTCGTGCAGCAGTCGGAACAGATCCTTCACCCCGCGCTCGCGGAATATGCGCGGATCGTGCGGCTCGGCGGTGCCGAGAATGACGCACGAGCACCTCTCGGCGTGCAGCAGATCGATTGCGCGTAGGGTGTCGGAGAGCGAAAATGCCGTTTTCATGTTGAGCGTCATACGTTAATATCCGAATTTTTCGGCCGCGCCGCGCATCGACTCGATGATCTCCACCCCGAACGGACAGCGCGGTTCGCACAATCCGCACCCGATGCACTCCGACGCGTGGTGCGTCAGGGCGCGGTAGTGCTCGCGTACCGTTTCGGGGATTTCGCCTTGCGCGATCGCGAGATTGCGGAACTTGTTCACCGACGCTATGTCGATTCCCACCGAGCACGGAGCGCAATGGCCGCAATACATGCATTGGCCGCGCCACGTGAACTTGTCGAGTCCCGCCATCGCCTGCGTGTAGTCGCGCTCGGCAGCTGAGGCGTCGCACCACCCTGCTGCCGCGGCTATCTCGTCGCGGTTCTTGCATCCGATCATCACGGCCGCGACGGCGGGTCGCGTGAGCGCGTACTCGATGCACTGCACGGGAGTCATGGCACGCCCCAGCGGCGAATCGTCGCCGAGCATGTCGCCGCCGCCGTAGACCTTCATCACGTCGATGGCCACGCCTTCGCGGGCGCACAGTTCATACAGCCGCTCTCGTTCGGGGTCGACGTTGTGGAGCGCCGAGGCGTAACTCTCGTCGGCCCAGAGCGAATCGACGTTCTCGTCGGGTGGCAGCAGGTCGTAGCACGGGTTGATCGAGAACATCAGTACGTCGATGATACCCGTCTCCGCGGCCATGCGCGCCACCACGGGGTTATGGCTGCTCATGCCTATATGGCGTATGCGGCCCTCGGCCTTGAGCCGTCGGGCGATATCGATGATCTCGCCGTCGAACACCTCGCGGAAGTCGGCCTCGGAGTCGACGTAGTGTATCATGCCTATGTCGAGATAGTCGGTTCGCAATTGGCGCAGCTGCGCCTCGAACGAGTCGACGGTTTTGCGGGGATCGCGCGTGCGGAGATACTGGTCGTTTTCCCACGCGGTGCACAGATGGCCCTGAATCACGAATCCGTCGCGCCGTCCTTCGAGCGCTGCTCCGATGTTCGAGCGCAGGTCGGGATTCGACGAGTAGATATCCATGAAATTGATGCCGCGGCTTATGGCGAAGTCCATGTCGGCTTTCACTTGTTCGGCAGTACTGTGCATGAAGCCCTCGCAACCCAGCGCTATGGCGCTCACGCGCAGCCCCGTGCGGCCCAGTATTCTGTACTCCATCTCGGTCTAAAATTCGCGTTCCTGTTTCAGATCCTCCACATATTTGTCTATGCGGCGCATCTCGCGCGGGATGTCGATCCGCTGCGGGCAGTGCGGGTTGCACTGCTTGCAGCCCACGCAGTGGCTCGCCTGACGCAACTTGGGCACCGAACGGTCGTAACCCACCAAGAACGCGCGTCGCGCGCGGCGGTAATTCTCGTCCTGCGACGAGGCCGATACGTTGCCCTCGTTCACGCACTTGTTGTAGTGCAGCAGGATGGCGGGAATATCCAGTCCGTAGGGGCACGGCATGCAGTACTTGCAGTCGTTGCACGGGATGGTGGGATATTGCAGCATCAACTCGGCCGTGTCGTAGAGGAATTGGTTGTCCTCGTCGGTAAGCGGCACCAGAGGCGAGTAGGTGCGTATGTTGTCCTGCAAGTGCTCCATGTAGGTCATGCCGCTCAGGATGGTGAGCACGCGCGGCATCGATCCCGAGAATCGGAATGCCCACGAAGCCACGCTGCTTTCGGGATCCTGCTGCTTCAGACGCGCCGCGATGTGGTCGGGCACGTTCGACAGACGTCCTCCGAGCAGCGGCTCCATGATCACGATGGGGATCTCGCGCTTGTCGAGCTCCTGATAGAGGTATTCGGCATTGACGTTGCGGCCGCGGGCGTTGCGCCAGTCGGAGTAGTTCATCTGTATCTGGCAGAAGTCCCAGTGCACCGTGTCGTGCAGGGCCAGTATGTGGTCGAACACATGGGCGTCGCCGTGGAACGACCATCCGAGGTTGCGGATGCGGCCCGCCTTGCGCTCTTCGATCATGAAATCGAGCATGCCGTTGTCGATGTAGCGGCGGTTGAAATCCTCGATGCTGCCGCCCACCGAGTGCAGGAGGTAGTAATCGAAGTAGTCGGTCTTGAGCTCGCGGAGCGAACGTTCGTACATGGCTATCGAGTTCTCGCGCGACGAGTTGGAGAAGTTCGACATCTTGGTCGCCAGGAAATAGCTGTCGCGCGGGTGGCGGCTGAGGGCTATGCCCGTGGCGGTCTCCGACATACCCTGCACGTAGACGGGTGACGTGTCGAAATAGTTCACTCCGTGTGCCAGGGCGTAATCCACCAGCTCGTTCACTGCCTCCTGGTCGATCTCGTCGCGGCCGTTGGCGCCCTTGCGGGTCGGCCAGCGCATGCAGCCGTAGCCGAGTATCGACACCACATCGCCCGTGTTGTGGTTGGTGCGGTAGGTCATTTTGTCGGTCGGGATCTCCCCCGCTGCCGCCGTCCCCGCCGTCGAGCTGCTGCTTTTGCAACCCGTCAGGGCCGCGGCGGTGACTGCCGTTCCCGCGCCGAGACGTTTGAGAAATTCGCGGCGGTCGATGCCGTTGTCTTTTTTGTTCTGCATATTATGGTCTGTTTTTGTTTTGCGTTAAAGTAATTGCTAAAATTCGCGGTTCTGTTTCAGATTCTCCACGAATCGGTCTATGCGCTGCATCTGCGCGGGGATGTCGATGTGCTGCGGGCAGTCGGGATTGCACTGTCCGCAACCCACGCATCGGTCGGCCTGACGCAGCTTGGGCACCGAACGGTCGTAACCCACCAGAAACGCACGGCGCGCGCGGCGATAGTTCTCGTCCTGCGATGAATAAGGGATGTTGCTCTCGTTCACGCACTTGTTGTAGTGCAGCAGGATGGCGGGAATATCCAGTCCGTAGGGGCACGGCATGCAGTACTTGCAGTCGTTGCACGGGATGGTGGGATATTGCAGCATCAGCCGCGCCGTTTCCTCCAGAAACTCCTTTTCCTCGTCGGTGAGCGGTGCCAGAGGCGAATAGGTCCGTATGTTGTCCTGCAAATGCTCCATGTAGGTCATGCCGCTCAGTACGGTGAGTATCCCTTCGGGCGTACCCGCGAAGCGGAATGCCCACGACGCCACGCTGCTCTCGGGTGCACGCTGTTTCAGGCGGGCCGAGATGTAGTCGGGAACATTCGAGAGGCGTCCTCCGAGCAGCGGCTCCATGATTACGGCGGGGATGCCGCGTTTGCGGAGCTCGGCATAGAGGTATTCGGCATTGGTGTTGCGCGGATTCACCTCCTTGGCATGCAGCCAGTCGAGATAGTTGAGCTGTATCTGCACGAAATCCCATTTGAACTCGTCGTGGCGCGAGAGCATGTAGTCGAATACCCTTACGTCGCCGTGGTACGAGAATCCGAGGTTGCGTATGCGCCCCGCCTCGCGCTCCTTGAGCAGGAAATCGAGCACGCCGCTGTCGAAAAATCGCTCCTTGAGCAGCGGCATGCCGCTGCCGCCGCCTATGGTGTGCAGCAGGTAATAGTCTATGTAGTCGGTGCGCAATGCTTTCAACGAATTGCGGTACATTCCCACCGATGCGGCGAATTGTTCTTCGGGCGACCAGCCGCGGCCCGCGTACCTCTGGTTCGACATCTTGGTCGCCAGAAAATAGCTGTCGCGCGGATGGCGGCCGAGGGCTATGCCCGTCGACTGCTCGGAGAGCCCCTGCATGTATGGCGGTGCGGTGTCGAAATAGTTGACTCCGTGAGCCAGAGCGTAATCCACCAGATTGTTCACTTCGTCCTGGTCGATCTCCTCGCCGTGCGCCGTCTTTTTCATCGGCCAGCGCATGCAGCCGTAGCCGAGCAGCGACACGCGGTCGCCCGTGGTGGGAGTCGTGCGATATGTCATTTTATCGGTCGGCACTTCGGTCGCGGCCGCTCCGACGCTCGCGGCATTCGGACTGTCGCAGCCCGCGAGGGCGGCCGAGGCGGCTGCGGCACCTCCTCCGAGGCGTCGGAGGAACTCCCGTCGGTCGATCTCCTTGTTTCGGGGATTCATATGCTCGCGATTATATGGTTCGGTGGTTGAGGTGTCCCTCCACGTATATGGCGCTGAACGGACGTGCGGGGCACAGATTCTCGCAGGCTCCGCAGCCTATGCAACGCTCGACGTTGACGGTGGGAATTTTGGGCGAATCCTTCTTGGCGGGATCCGATGCCACCATGGTTATGGCCTGCGTGGGACAGTGACGGGCGCAGTTGCCGCACTCGACGTCGTCGGTGAGGGGTATGCAGTTCTCCTTGATCCACACGGCGTGGCCTATCTGTATCGACGACTTGTCGGCTGTCGTGATCGGATTGATGGCTCCCGCGGGGCACACCTCCGAGCACTTCACGCACTCGGGACGGCAGTAGCCGCGTTCGTACGACATGGTGGGCTGCATGAGCGTCATGAGGCCAGCCGAGGGACGCAGCACCCCGTTGGGACATACCGATACGCAGAGCTGGCAGCCCGTGCAATGCTGTGCCATGTTGCGGGCGCTGAGCGATCCCGCGGGCGTGATCGGAGTATCGCGCTTGGGAGCCTTCTTGTCGAGGATCGTAGCCAGACCTCCGTCCACCTTCATCTCCTGAGCCTTGGCGGCCGAGGCAGCCAGAAGGCCTATGCCCGCGATGAAGTTGCGGCGCGAAGAGTCGGCTTTCGCGGTCTTTTCGTTCGCTTTACCCCCCCCCGCATTCGTATCTCGTGTGGCGGCACCCTTGCGCTCGTCGCTCGTGCGGCGGCGGTATTCTATGGCACCCTTGTGGCAGGTGTCGATGCAGTCCATGCAGGCCACGCAGCGGCTGTAATCGATGGCGTGGTTCTCGATGTCGATGCACGAGGCCTTGCAGTTGCGGGCGCAGCGTTTGCAGTCGACGCATTTCGATCTGTCGATCACGGGCTTCAGCAGCGAGAAGCGCGAGAGGGCGCCCAGAACCGTACCCACGGGGCAGATCGTATTGCAATAGGTGCGTCCGTTGCGCCAGGCCAGAACGGCCAGCACGACGAATGTCACGGCGGCTATGGCGAATGTCGCCAGACTCTTGATCCATATCTCGGTGGAATAGAACGCATAGCTGTCTACCCTCTCGGCGAGGAACGCGAGCACGTTGTTGCCCGCCTGCCATACGGGAGCCAGCAGGTTCTGCGCTATGCGGCCGTAAGAGCTGTAAGGAGCCAGCAGGGCGACTACCGATCCGACGCCCGCCACCAGAGCTATGACGAACAGTGCCAACACGCCGTAGCGCAGCCATGAGATTGCGGGCGAGTAGCTGAAACGGTTCTTCTTGCGTCGTCCGCCGAACCATGAAACGATGTCCTGCATAACGCCGAGCGGGCATATTACCGAGCAGTATACACGTCCGAAGACGAGCGTCAGGACGACGAGCAGCAGTACTACCCCTACGTTTAGGGCCAGCAGGGCCGGCAGAAACTGGATTTTGGCCATCCACCCGAACCACGCATGGATGGTTCCCGTGAAGTCGAGGAACAGGAGCGTGATGAGCGTGAAAAAGAGTGCGGCGGCGATGATTCTGATCTTTCTGGGCATAAATTTATAGGTTTTGTTTGTTTTATGAATATTCAGCCAAGTGACGCCTTATCCGCCGACGCGGCGCGACAGATCGACCTCGAGTGCAAAAATAATAAAATAAAACGCTTTCGAGAATATCCCGACTACCGATTTTGTTACCATTTTTACAGTTCGGCGGATAATCGGCGGCCGAACGGATGTTTCGGCATGCCGCATGCGATTCTTGCGGCGGCCTGTGAGGATACGAAAAAAATAACACCGATCCGTCTTGGAATCGGTGTTTTCCGCGGTGCGTAGGGGACTCGAACCCCTGACCCCGTGCGTGACAGGCACGTATTCTAACCAGCTGAACTAACGCACCTCTTGCTGATTGCGAGTGCAAAGGTAATGCAAAAATCCGAATTTGCAACTATTCGCCGCGAAAAAAATATAAAACAGTCGAAAATATGAAATAAACGCCTACCTTTGTATTATACGGGCATCGGCCGACGGTGCCGAAAAACAAGTGATATGGAACAGCAATTTTGTCAGAGCTGCGGAATGCCGCTCACCGACGGGAACAAGGGTACGAATTCCGACGGCAGCCGAAACGAGGATTACTGCACGTACTGTTATCGTGACGGGCGGTTTACGCAGGACTTCAACATGAGCCAGATGATAGAGTTCTGCGCGGGATTTACCGACCAGATCAACAAGGAGACGGGATGGAACCTCACGCCCGAGCAGGCGAAGGAGCGTATGCGCGAATTTTTCCCTCATCTGAAACGATGGAAGCTCAAAGACGGGAGAAGCCTTGCGGAGAGAGCGGCGGCATTGCTTGCGCAGTGCGATGTGGTGACGCTGGCGTCGGTCAACGCCGACGGTTTTCCGCGCCCCGTGCCTATGGCCAAAGGCCGTACGGTCGGATGCCGCGAAGTGTGGATGGCTACGGGTGCCGATTCGGTGAAGGTGGCCGACTTCAGGACGAACCCTAAGGCGGGACTCTGCTGCAACCTTTACGGCGACAGCGTAGCCCTGCGCGGAACGGTCGAGATAATCGCCGATGACGATATCCGCAAGGAGATGTGGCAGGATTGGTATATCAATCATTTCCCCGAAGGTCCGACGGATCCGAACTACGTGCTTCTGCGTTTTACCGCGACCGAGGCTACGGTTTGGATAGATCGGGAATTTGCACACGAACCATTAAAGTAAAATATACAATGAATAACGAAATCATATATGTCCTGCTGCCAGATTTCGCGTCGCATGAAATGGTTTATCTTATGGAGGCCGTGGCCTGCGACGAGCACGAGATAAAGCGGAACCCCAAATACGTCAATAAGATTGCTGCCCCGACCATGGAACCCGTCACCGCTTGCGGCGGTTTTCGGGTGCAGCCCGACTACTGCATCGCCGATATTCCCGAAGATTATGCCGCGCTGGTGCTTGTCGGCGGTTTCGGCTGGGCGACTCCCGCTGCCGACGGCGTGGTGCCCGTCGTGAAAAAGGCGGTGGCCGACGGCAAGATCGTGGGAGGCATATGCAACGCCGCCTCGTTCCTGGCCAAATGCGGTCTGCTGAACAATATCAGGCATACGGGCAACGGATTGGAGCAGCTGCGGCTGTGGGGCGGCGAAAACTACACCAACGCTGAGGGCTATGTGCACGAGCAGGCCGTTTCCGACGGCGGCATCGTGACCGCCAACGGTTCCGCGGCGCTTGAGTTCACGAAAGAGCTTCTTCTGCTGCTCGAAAACGATACGGCGGAACGCATCGAGATGTACTATCAATTCAACAAGCAGGGATTCTGCGCGCTGTTTTCCGAGTAATTTTTGCAGTTGCGAGTCGTAGCCTGCGGGGCGAACGATAGCGAGCCTCCGCGGGGCGAGGCTACGGCTCGCGCGGCTCCGAAGAGCCGCAAAACATTAGTCCGTATATGTCGCGAGTCTGAAACAAAAATCCCCGTAATGTAGAAATTACGGGGATTCTGTTTCGGCTTATCCGCAGAATGGGCTATTTCCCGAATATCGAGAACTGCACGCTGCCGTAGCTGCGCAGCTGTCGGAAATTGGGGTGCGAACCGAAATACTTCGATTTCGAATGTTCGAATATCAATATGCCGCCGTCTTTCAGCAGATCGCGTTCGAATACCTCGTCCACTACCCTCTCGCTGCCCTCCAGATCGTAGGGGGCGTCCGAAAAGATCACGTCGAAACGCTTGCCGCAACTTTTGAGGTAAAGGAATACGTTGGCCTTTACGGGGTGTATGTTGCCGAGTCCGAAAGCCGCGGCGGTGGAGCGTATGAAATTGTAGTGTACGGCATTTATCTCCACCGAGGTGACAGCCTTCGCGCCGCGCGAGGCGAACTCGTAGCTTATCGATCCCGTCCCCGCAAACAGATCGAGGACCTCAATGTCCTCGAAATCGACTATGTTGCCGAGCACGTTGAACAGATTCTCCTTGGCGAAATCGGTCGTGGGACGCGCCCTGAGATTCTTGGGCGGTGCGATGGTGCGCCCGCCGCAGTGTCCGCTTATTATTCTCATAACAGCATCTGTTAAAAAATGTCCGCCCGTTCGATCGGACGGGCGGACTTCATGTCGTATGACCGAAACGGGTTACTCCCAGTTACCCGCCTCGTTGTTACCTCCTTCGAGCGATCCGAACTTCAGACCGGCATACTTGCCGAAGTTGTTCACCTGGTCGTCAATCAGGTTGATGATCTGCTGACGGAAAGCCACCGTATCGAGATATGCCTTGTAGGGGGCGCGGCACTCCACGACGGGAATCTCCACTTTCGACTCCGTTACGATGTTGTTGGCCTCCAGCAGGAACTCCTTGTTGTCGGTATAAGGGATATAACGCAGGTTCTTGATGTCCTCCACGGTGAGCTTGCGGGGCGAGAAGATGGTGTCGATGGCATTCACGTAACGCTTCTCGATATTCTTTTTACCCGATTTCTTCAGCTTGGCCATACCTACCGAGTCATCCTCGTCGACCAGCTTGAACTCGAACTCGATCGAATCGGTGAGCACGAAGTTGATGAGCGTGTCGAAGTTGTCGGTGAAATGCTGGTACTTACCTTTGAACGCACGCTCGGCGGTACGGATATCCTTCAACTTGGTTATCACGGCCGCATTTCTGACCTTCATCTGCTTCTCGAAGCTCAGAGGAGTGTGAATCTGCACGGCGATCACATAGATCAGACCTATGATCACCAGTGCGAGTAAAAGTTGTATTCCCTTTTTCATTTTTTAGTATTTGTTATTAAGTTTGTATCGAAATTCAGCAGCACAAATATGCTTAACACTTATATCGCAGGCCAAATTTACGCAAAAATCTCTTTTGGCGCAACACTTAGCCAGAAAAAAGTTGTAGAAAAGTTGTCCGAATACCTTTCCTCGGACGATTATTCGCGCATTTTCGTACTCAACGGCTATGCGGGAACGGGCAAGACCACCCTCATCTCGGCTCTGGTCGCGGTGCTTCGCGAGGCGGGTGTGAAAAGCATCCTGCTGGCCCCCACGGGCCGTGCCGCGAAGGTCCTCACCCGCTACTCGGGACAGCAGGCGCTGACCATTCACAAGCGCATATACCGTCAGCGTACCAACGCCGATTACGAGTCGAAATTCTCGCTCGACATGAACAAGGAGCGCGATGCGGTGTTTATAGTCGACGAGGCGTCGATGCTCTCCGATTCGACGGGCGACGGGCAGATTTTCGGCAGCGGGTCGCTGCTGGAGGACCTTGTTACATATGTGCGCAAAGGGTGCAGGTGCCGCCTGATCCTGGTGGGCGACAACGCCCAGCTGCCGCCCGTGGGAGCCGATTACAGCCCTGCGCTGGAGCCGTCGGCCCTGCGGCCCTACGGCGAGGTGACCTACACGTCGATGGACGACGTGGTGCGTCAGAGCGTGGAATCGGGCATATTGTTCAATGCCACGATGGTGCGCTGCATGCTGGAGAACAACATTTGCGAGATACCGCGTTTCGACCTGGGCCGTCCCGACATAGAATCCATCGACGGCGGCGAGTTTCTTGAGAAGTTGCAGGACTGCTACGACACCTACGGGCGCGACGAGACCATCGTCGTGACCCGTTCGAACAAGCGCGCCAACCGATTCAACGAGGGCGTGCGGCGGTATATCCTCTCGGCCGAGGAGGCCATCGAGAGCGGCGACATGCTCATGGTGGTGAAGAACAACTACCATTACACCGAGCGCATAGAGAATTGTCCGATGAGCTTCATCGCCAACGGCGACATAGCCCGCCTGAAGAAGATACGCCGATTCGAGGATTTCTACGGCTTCCATTTCGCCGACGCAGTGCTTTCGTTCGCCGATTACGACGACACGGAGATCGAGTGCAAGATTCTGCTCGACACCATAACCTCCGAATCGCCGTCGCTCACGCGCGAGGAGAACCGCCGTCTGTTCGACGAGGTGGAGAAGGACTATACCGACATAAAGAGCCGTATAAAGCGTTACAAGGAGATTCGCGAGAATCCGCATTTCAATGCCGTGCAGGTCAAGTTCGCATACGCCGTCACATGCCACAAGGCGCAGGGCGGACAGTGGCGTGCCGTGTTCGTCGACCGTTGCCTGTTCGGCGACGAACCCATGACCAAGGATATGCTGCGATGGCTCTACACCGCCGTGACGCGCGCCACCGACAAACTCTATCTCGTGAATTTCGACGAGAGATTTTTTTGAAATACTTATTATAAAAGAGTATTTCCGATTTCATCCTCGGCGGCTGGGGGGGGGCGCACCGAAGGTGCGAGCCGCCGAGGATGGCACCGCTGTGCGGTGCGAATGGCGATTTATATTCTTCATTCTCAACGCCTGAAAATCCGCGCCCGACTTTATTTCTCATCGGACAGTCCGAACGGAACATAATTTGCACTGACGAGACATACGGTTTTTAATTAAAATTTATTTGTTATGAAGAAAATTTTATTGTTTTTCGTTTGTGCGGCGGCGGCCGTTTCAGTAAGCGCTGCGCCTCAGGAGGTTGAGTTCGACAAGCTGCCCAAGAACTCTCAGGAGTTCGTGCAGAAGAACTTCCCCGGCGAGAAGGTGAAATCGGTCGTGATGGACCGCGAGGCTTCGTGGGACAAGTATACCGTCTATTTCAACAGCGGTAACCAAGTTTCGTTCGAGGGCGGCAGCGGCGATTGCTCACAGATCATAATGAAGAGCGGACGCGTTCCCGCGACGGCTCTTCCCGCTAAGATCAAGGCCTATGCGGCTGCCAAGTATCCCGATCTGAACGTGGTGATGATACAGACCACTGCCGACGGATATAAGGTGGGTCTTTCCGACAAATCGTTCCTCGATTTCGACAAGAACGGCGATTTCGTGAAGGCCACGAAATAAATCGTTGCTATCCGAACGTTTGCGGCCCGATGTAAGTCGGGCCGTTTTTGCATCCCGGAGGTTATTACCGAAAACAGCTCACCCCCTGACGAACGAACCCGTTCGTCAGGGGGTGAGCATGTCGGGACCGCGCCTCACGCGGCTCCGTAGAGATTATGTTAGTACTCCAGCTTCGCCAGACGCTTGTAGCTGTTGTAACGCCACTTTGCATTTTCCTCGGCGGCGTTGAACAGCTCCTCAGCCTCGGCGGGGAACGCCTTCTTGAGCGAGGTGTAACGCACCTCCTTCATCAGGAAGTCGCGGAACTTCGTCCAGTCGGGCTCCTTTGAGTCGAGCACGAACGGGTTCTTGCCCTCGGCTTCCAACTGCGGGTTGTAGTGCCACAGGTGCCAGTAACCGCAAGCCACGGCATCCTTGCCCACGGTCTGCGTGCGGGTCATGCCGCCCTTGATACCGTGGTTGATACACGGAGCGTAGGCGATCACGAGCGACGGACCCGGGTAAGCCTCGGCCTCCTTGAGCACGTTGAACAGCTGGGCCTGCGAAGCGCCGATCGAAACCTGAGCCACGTATACGTAACCGTAGGTCATGGCTATGGCGCCGAGATCCTTCTTGCGGATGCGCTTGCCGCTCGACGCGAACTTGGCCACGGCACCCACGGGGGTAGCCTTCGAAGACTGGCCGCCCGTATTAGAGTAAACCTCGGTATCCACCACGAGGATATTCACGTCGGCACCCGATGCCAGCACGTGGTCCACGCCGCCGAAGCCGATGTCGTAGCCCCAGCCGTCGCCGCCGATGATCCACTGCGACTTCTTCACGAGCCAGTCCTTCATTTCGAGGATCTTCTTGCAGTAGTCGCAACCGCAGGCCTCCATCATGGGAACCAGACGGGCGCTGACCTCGGCCGACTTGGCCGACGAGCCGCGGTTCTCGATCCACTCCTTCATCGTGCCCTTGAGCTCGTCCGAGCACTTGGTGCACTCGGCGATGGCCTGCTCCATATACTTCTGAATGCGGTCGCGGAGCTTCTCCACGCCCACGTGCATACCCAGACCGAACTCGGCGTTGTCCTCGAAGAGCGAGTTGGCCCATGCGGGACCCTGACCCTTGGCGTTGGTGCAATAGGGAGTCGAGGGGGCCGAACCCGAGTAGATCGAGGTACATCCCGTGGCGTTGGCGACCATCATTTTGTCGCCGAACAACTGCGAAATGGTCTTTATGTAGGGAGTCTCGCCGCAACCCGCGCAGGCACCCGAGAACTCGAACAGAGGCTGCTCGAACTGCAGGTTCTTCACGGTCTTGGTCTTGTCTACGGCGTCGCTCTTGTAGCCGATCTTCTCGGTGATGTTCTTCCAGTTCTCGGCCTGAGCCATCTGCGACTCCAGAGGCTTCATTACCAGAGCCTTGTTCTTGGCGGGACATACGTCGACGCAGTTGCCGCAACCCGTACAGTCGAGCGGCGTCACCTGTATGCGGAACTTGTAGGCCTTGGTCTCGCCCAGGCCCTGCTTCCACTCCACGCCCGTAGCTGCGGCTTCCTCTTCGGTGGCCAGGAACGGACGGATGGCTGCGTGGGGGCAGACGTAAGAGCACTGGTTGCACTGGATACAGTTCTCAACGATCCATTCGGGAACGTTCACGGCTATGCCGCGCTTCTCGTAAGCGGCCGTGCCGTTGTCCCACGTACCGTCCTCGCGGCCGTTGAAAGCCGACACGGGCAGGTCGTCGCCCTTCAGGCCGTTGA
>ERZ827168.1143-NODE-1143-length-38421-cov-10.874368_pt1 | contig 38421 bp, 53 predicted proteins | sample MGYA00519868_ERZ827168 | MGnify/ENA primary metagenome ERZ827168 (study PRJEB31778, sample SAMEA3449271) | human gut metagenome | biome: human gut; feature: human-associated habitat; material: faeces | place: United Kingdom | collected 2010/2012 ...
GGTGCTCAAAGTATTTATTTTAAATAATTTGTGACAAATGATTGACTAACCTACATGGAATAAATTGCTAAAAATTAGCACGTACGTATTGAAAAAAGTATATTAATGTAGTATACTAACTATGCAAAAATAACAAGTAATTATGGAGAATGTTTCATAATTACTTATTATTTGAAAAAACAAGGTAAAAAAATGAATTAAGGAAATGATACAATGGAAAAAGAATCAAAAATACCAAAAACAAAAAGAATTATACTGTCAATATGCTTAATATTATCAACGATAATAATAACATTTTTAATATGTGAGGTAGTAACAATGAGAAAAGAATATTATATAGGAGAAAAAAACTTAAAAATACCAATTTTTGTATATCATGAAATAGTTGAAAATAGTAGCCAAGTTGAAGACCCATCTATGCAAACTCCAGTAGATGTATTTGAAAAGCAGATAAAAACACTAAAGAAAATAGGCTATACACCCATAAGCTATGAAGATTTAGTTCAATATAAAGAAGGTAAGAAAAAACTTCCAAAAAGGAGTTATTTAATTACATTTGATGATGGATACATAGGAATATATAATTATGCCTTTCAAATTGCAAAAAAATATAATATACCAATGACATCTTTTGCAATAGACGATTGTGTTGGAGCACCAGGATATTATAATTGGGAGCAAGCAAAGGAAATGCATGATAGTGGGCTAATGGCAATATATTCACACGGATTAACTCATGCACAATATAATCTAGTTGAACCAAAAGATTTTACAGACCAAATAAATACAGCATATAAAAACTTAAATACAAAATTGCAAGATGAAAATATGTTAAAAGTATTTACATATCCTTATGGATTATATTCAGAAGAAGAATTGCAAGAATTAGAAAAATATAATTATGTACAAAATCTAACAGATGGAAAAATTAATAGAAGCAATAAATTAGATTTAAGTAGATTACATAGAATTTATCCACTAAATGATTCAGCTTGGAAAATAGTATTAAAAATTGAATACAAAAGTTTAAAATATAGGAATTAAGAAAAAGTGCGAAAATTTTTAAAAACTTTCGCACTTTGCATTTTTTAAAACTTAATAAACTTGTAAACTGCTTCAGCAAACCCACCTTTTTCAACTGGTTTAGTAGTAGTATAATTTGCAACTTGCTTAAGCTCATCATAAGCATTTGCAACAGCAACACCGATACCGGCATTTTTTACCATATCAAAATCATTTAAGTTATCACCTATTGTAAGCATTTCATTAGGCTTAATGTTTAAATAATTGCCTAAAATTTCCAAAGCAGTATTTTTATTAACATTTTTAGGTGTAATATCTAAATATTCGTATTCTTTATTTATAACAAAATCTTTATAAGCACCAAACTTTTTAGTGGTTGAAACAGATACATTTAAAATATCTAAAATTTCATCTTTTACAGCCTGAGTAGAAGAGGTGCTTGAAATTACTAGTTTACATACTTGAACATCATTGGAAGATATATAATTTCTTATATTATCTACTATTTTAAATTCCATAGCAGGTTCAACCTTTGTGGCAGTTTGCAATTTGTAATTTCGCAAATCCAAATAAAGCAATTCTTCTGTAATAACATTCTTTTCAGTATATACATGAACATGTAAATTGTTCTTTTTTGCAATATCAATACATGCCAAAACATCACTTTTGGTTAGCAAATTCTTATATATTTCCTTACCAGTTTTTAAATCAATAATTTGATTTCCATTACCAAAAATTCCATAAGAAGCATTAAATTTTGAACATATATTTTTAGTAATAGGATAAGTTTTCCCTGTACATATTACAAAATTCATTTTATGGTTATTTAAATCTTTAATTGCATTGAAGTTATTTTCATAAATATAATTATTTTTGTCAACAATAGTTCCATCTAAATCACTGGCAACTAATTTAATCATAATAATTACCCCCAACGTAATAATTATACCATAAAAAAGAAAAAAAGTAAATATTACAAAAATGTTACAAAAATATTTCATTTTTAAAACATTTATTAAAAGTATTGACAATTTATGAAAAATTTTATAATATACTGTTATATATTACCAGGAATTATATGGGAGGATAAAAAAATGGCAGTAGCGATTGTTAATAAATTTTTAGATGCTCTAGGATTATCAAACGATAACGAACAAGAAACAGAAAATGAGGATATATATAATATTGAAGAAGAAAAAGATACAGAGGAAGTTGAAGAAAGAGGAATATTTGGCAACAAAAAAGGCAAAATAACAAGTATGCCACAAATACAAGCAGTAAAAATGGTTATAACACAACCAACTTCTTTTGACCAATCAGAAGAAATTTGCAACTATTTAAAAGAAAAAAAATCAATAATTGTAAATTTAGAATATGTAAATAAAGATGTAGCAAGAAGAATAATTGATTTTTTAAGCGGAGCAGTACATGCTCTAAATGGCCATATTCAAAAAGTATCAAATTCAATATTCTTAATAGCACCAGTAAATTATGATATAGAAAGTGATTTAGCTAGAGAAGAATTGAAAAATAAATTATCAGTATCTTGGTTAAAATAGTAAAGTAGGGGGCAAAAAGTATGATAACACCATTAGATATAGAAAATAAAAAATTTACAAAACAAATGGTAAATGGATATAATGTTGATGAAGTAGATGAATTTTTAGACGAAATAACAACAGATTATGAAAAATTATATAAAGAAAATAAAGAATTAAAAGAAAATGCAGAAGCATTACACAATGATGTTGGACAATACAAAAATATAGAATCAAGTATTCAAAATACACTTATAATAGCACAAAAAACAGCAGACGAAATACAAAATGTTGCAAAACAAAAAGCAGAACAAATAGTAAAAGACGCTGAATATCAATCAAAATCAAAACTAGATGAGCTAAACACACAAATTATGATTAAAGAAAAAGAAATTGATGAATTAAAAAAACAATTTAGTGTATACAAAGCAAAAATGGAATCATTGCTTATATCTCAATTAGAACTAATAAAAGATATGGCAGAAGACGAAGAATAAAATAATAAACGTTATGCAGACTTAAGAGTCTGCATATTTTTTTATCCTTTTAAATATAAATTATAAAAGAGAAAAAAGAAAGGAAGAATATAATATGAAAAATAAAAAAGTTTTAATTATTATTTTTTTAATAATTTTAGCAATTTTAATAATATTTTTTATAAAAACAAATTATAAATTTTCAAAAAAAGGAAATAATATAATTAACAAATCAGCTGATGAATTAAATGAATATATTTTAAGTATAGAATCTTACAAGGCAACGGCAAACATAATAGTAAAAAGCAATAAAAATGAAAATAAGTACGCAATAAAACAGGAATATAACAAAGACAATAATACATTTAAACAGGAAGTGCTAGAGCCACAAGATATTGCAGGCACACAGTTTGTATATGATGGAACAACTTTAAAAGTAGAAAATACAAAATTGAATTTAAGCAAAATATATAATAATTATAAATATATAGAAAGCAATCAACTAAGTTTAACATCATTTATAGAAAACTATAAGCAAGACGAACAAGCAAAATGCATAGAAGAAAACGGAATGGTAATATTTGAAACAAATTTAATTGAAAACAATAGATATTCTCAAAAAGAAAGGCTATATATTAATAAAGAAAAAGGAAAAATCGAAAGATTAGAAATAAATGATATAACACAAAACACTAGAATTTACATATTATATAATGAGATAGAAATTAATACAACATCAAAAGAAGAAATATTAGCATTTCATGTAAAAACATATGAGGAAGATATTTAACAGAAGAAAAAGCAAAATCTCTATTACCTATATTTAAAATATAAAACAAATACATTAAATAGCAGGAGTGAAGAAAATGGTAATAAAAAGAGGAGATATGTTTTATGCAGATTTAAGCCCAGTAGTAGGCTCAGAACAAGGAGGAATTAGACCAGTATTAGTAATACAAAATAACATAGGTAATAAGTATAGCCCAACAGTTATTGTATCAGCAATAACATCTCAAGCTAACAAAAATAAACTTCCGACACATATAGAATTAGACTCAAGTGAATTTGGGTTAAAATCAGATTCAATAATTTTAGCGGAACAAATAAGAACAATAGATAAAAGCAGATTAAAGGAAAAAATAGGACATATAGATGAAGGATCTGTTATGACACAAATAAATAATGCTTTAGGTGTAAGCTTTGGACTGGGTGAATGAATATTCTTAAAAAATAAAATAAGGATTAATGTATAATCATATTTAGGAACAAGTGTGAGCTTGTTCCTTTTTAGTTGACAAAATTCGACTTTTCAAGTATTATAATAAAGGTGTAGAGTTTAAAACAGAAAGGAAATGATATATATGTTCAAAGAATTTAAAGAATTTGCAATGAAAGGCAACATAATGGATTTAGCTGTTGGTGTTGTTATAGGAGGGGCATTTCAAAGAATAGTAAACTCATTAGTAAATGATATAATAATGCCTTTAATAGCAACATTTACAGGCAAAGTAGACTTTTCAGACCTAACAATTACACTAGGAAATAGCAGTATTAAATATGGATCATTTATAACAGCTATTGTAAACTTTTTAATAATTGCTTTTTCAATATTTTTATTTATTAGATACATAAACAAATTGAATAAAAAACTAGAAGAATTAAAGGATGGAGAAATTAAAAAGTTAAAGAAAAAAGTTAAATTTGGAAGAAGAAAAACAGATAAAGAAACAATAATAGAACCAACTCCAACAACAAAAATATGCCCATACTGTTTTACAGAGATAAACATAAACGCAACAAGGTGCCCACATTGTACATCTATTTTAGAGGAGAACTCAAATAAGGAAGAATGAAATATTACAATTATATTACAAATTGCAAAAAGTTATTCATTATAAAAAAAGTAAGTTAACCCATCAATAATTTGCACAAGTTATACTAAATTTAACTAGAAAATCTAAGTTTTTTTGTGAAATGCTTGCAAAATTTAGAAATCCGTGTTACAATAGAAAAAGTGAAATTTTATTTTGACTTTGAGGAGGTGCTTAAGAGATGCCAAATATTAAATCTGCAATAAAAAGAGTTAGTGTAATTGAAACTAAAACTTTACAAAATAATATGATAAAATCAGAATACAAAACAGCTGTAAAGAAATTTGAAGCAGCCGTAGCAGCAGGAGATAAAGAAAAAGCTGGAGAAGCTCTAAAATTAGCTACAAAGAAAATTGATAGTGCTTGTTCAAAAGGTATATTAAAACAAAATACAGCTTCAAGAAAAAAATCAAATTTAGCTAAAAAATTAAATGTAATGTAGTTTAGAGAAGATTTCAAGAAATTGAAATCTTTTTTATTTTTCTCTTGCATAAAATTTAGTAATGTAATAAAATAATGCTAAATATATAAATGGAGGTTTTACAAATGTCAAATATTAAATTAACACTGGAAAATACAAATATAAAAAAAGAAGATTTAATGAAATTTAATGAAAAGGTTGAAATTGCTCATAACGAGTTACATGAAGTAGCTGATAATCAAAATGAATTTGTTGGCTGGCTACATTTACCTACAAATTATGATAGAGAAGAGTTTGAAAGGATAAAAAAGGCGGCAGAGAAAATTAAAAAGGATTCAAAAGTTTTTGTAGTTATTGGAATTGGTGGTTCATATTTAGGTGCGAGAGCAGTTATTGAATCATTAACAAATACATTCTATAATTTATGTGCAGATAGAAAAACACCACAAATATTCTTCTGCGGAAACAATATTAGTCCAAATTATGTAAACGATTTAATAGAATGTATAGGTGATAAAGATATTTCAATAAATGTTATATCAAAATCAGGAACAACAACAGAACCTGCTATTGCATTTAGAATTTTTAGAGAATTTTTGGAATCAAAATACGGAATAGATGAAGCAAGAAAAAGAATTTATGTAACTACAGATAAGGAAAGAGGAGCATTAAAAAAGCTTTCAAATGAAGAGGAATATGAAACATTTGTAATACCAGATAACATTGGTGGCAGATATTCAGTTTTAACAGCAGTTGGACTATTACCAATCGCAGTTAGTGGAATTAATATTGATAAGTTGATGTATGGAGCAAAAACAGGTGAGGATAAATATAACGAAAAATCATTAAAATATAATGAATGTTACCAATATGCAGTCGCAAGAAATATTCTATATAATCAAGAAAAAACAACAGAAATTTTAGTGAATTATGAACCAAAAATGCAATATTTCACAGAATGGTGGAAACAATTATATGGGGAGAGTGAAGGAAAAGATGGAAAGGGAATATTTCCAGCAGGAGTAACATTCACAACAGATTTACATTCACTAGGACAATATATTCAAGATGGAAAACGTAATTTATTTGAAACAGTAATAGATATAGAAAAACCTAAAACAGATATAACAATAAAAAGAGATGCAGATAATTTAGATGGACTAAACTTCGTTGCAGACAAAACAATGGACTATGTAAATAAAAAGGCAATGCAAGGTACAATAGAAGCACATGTTGCAGGAGGAGTACCAAATATTAAAATAACAATGAATGAACTAAACGAAGAAAATTTAGGAGAACTTATATACTTTTTTGAATTAGCTTGTGGAATATCAGGAAAAATATTAGGAGTAAATCCATTTGACCAACCAGGTGTAGAAGCATATAAAAAGAATATGTTTAGATTACTTGGAAAACCAGGTTTTTAGATAAATAAGCTTAGGAAGGAGAAACAAAGTGAATACAGTTTATTTTCCTTTATTAAATTTGAAGCTTACAATAAACAATATAGCATTTTCTATATTTGGAATAGATATATATTGGTATGCAATTTTAATTGTAGGTGCAATGATAGCAGGAATAATTATTTTGAAACTAAGAGATGGATTATATGGAATAAAGTTTGAAACAGTTATAGACTTGGTTTTGTACTTAATACCAATATCAATCATATCAGCAAGACTATATTATGTGCTATTTGATTTAGACTTTTTTTTAAAAGAACCAATGCAAATATTAAATATTAGAACAGGCGGAATGGCAATATATGGAGGCATTATAGGAGGAGCAATTACAAGCTTTGTATTTTGCAAAAAGAAAAACATTCAAATATTGGATTTATTCGATTATATTGCCCCAGCATTAGCATTGCGGCCAAGCAATAGGAAGATGGGGGAATTTTGTAAATGTTGAAGCTTATGGTGAGAAAACCACACTTCCTTGGAGAATGGGAATATACGAATTGGGAGAATATGTTGAGGTACATCCAACATTTCTATATGAATCAATAGCAACGCTTACATTATTTATTGTACTGATGAACATAAAAAATAGAAAGTTTGCAGGACAAATAACTTACATCTACTTTATATGGTATGGAGTTGATAGAATGTTAATTGAGGGGCTAAGAACAGATAGTTTAATGTTAGGATCAATAAGAATATCTCAAGCTGTTTCATTGGGAATACTAATAATTGGAATAGTTTTGTATATTAAAAATAGAAAAAAATAAACTTAAATGACGAGCTAAGCTCGTCATTTTTTACCATCCGCCATTTAGCTGGCTTTTTAATGTTAAGTTAATTACACTTCCAATTTCAACCTGTGAATCAGCTGCTATATCTTGGCTTATTACTATTCCAGAGCCATCTATTGCTATATTTAAGTTCGCTTCAGAAGCTACATTTATTGCTTCAGAAACAGACATTCCTTTGAAGTTTGGAACAGATACAGAGGTTGAAACATTGCTTGATTCAGTATATAAGAAAACATCAGCATTTTCTAATAATTGAGCACCCTTTTTAGGCATTTGATTTGCTACTAACTCAGTATCTTGAATTGAACTATCTATATGTACATCAAATCCGCTAGCTTGTAATAACTCTTTTGCTTCTAAAATAGTTTTATTTTTTAAATCTGGCATAGTAGTTGTTTCGTATTTAGATGAAGAATCGTTTGTAGTTGAAGCAACACCAATGTAAGGTAAAACTTCTGATAATATTTGAGAAACAACAGGACCAGCAATTTCGCCACCTTGGAATGATTTCCCTTTAGGATTATATAAAGCTACTAATACTACAACTTGTGTATTAACAGTAGGAGAAAGACCTATAAATGAAGCTACATAAGTACCATCTCCTTGACCAAGGTTTTCAGATGTACCAGATTTTCCCCCTATTGAATAACCTTTAACATCAGCATATTTTCCTGTTCCATCACTTACAGCATAATCTAACATATCCATAACTTCAGCAGCTGTTTTCTTTGATACTACTTGTCTTACTTGTACTGTATCAGGAACTGTGGTGCTTCCAGTATTTGGATCAACAATTTTATCAACAATTCTTGGTTGCATTAAAGTACCTTCATTAGCTATTGCAGAAACAGCAGTTATTAGTTGAAGAGGGGTAATGTTAATACCTTGTCCAAACGACATTGTAGCAAGCTCAAATTTTCTAATAGAATTGTTATTATAGAAAATACTGCTAGACTCTCCATAAAAGTTTGAATTTGTAGTAGATAGTAAGCCAAAAGCATTATAATATTTATATAAAGTTGGTGCACCAATTTTTAGACCTAATTGTATAAAAGCAGGGTTACAAGAGTTTGCTAAAGCTTGTTTCAAAGATTCACCTTCATGAGGTCTAGTATATCTCCAGCAATTAATAGGAACATTATCAACCATTTCAGTACCAGCACAGTAAAAAACATCAGGAGTATTTTCATCAACAATGCCTTCCTCTAAGCCAACAGAGGCAGTAATTATTTTAAAAACTGAACCAGGCTCATAAGTGTTTTGAACAGCTTTATTTCTCCACATATCATAAAGGTAATTTGTTTGTTCTTCAGTAGACATAGTATCCCAGGCAATAGAGGTATCTGTTGGTGTAAATGGAGTATTCAAGTTATAATCTGGATAATTAGCCATTGCTAAAATGTTACCAGTTGAAGGCTCCATAACAATACAAGTACCATAGTCTGAAATATTATCAATAACAGCTTGTGAAAGATATTTCTCTACAATAGACTGTATATTAACATCGAGAGTAAGATATACATTGCTTCCGTCTAAAGCATCAATGTAAGACTTCTTTTGATTTGGAATTTCTGAGTTTACAGAGTCAGTTAAAGCAACAACCTTACCAACAGTGCCAGATAATATAGAATCTAAAGAATTTTCCAAGCCAAACAAGCCGTTGTTATCAGTACCAGTAAAGCCAATTAAGTGGCAAGCTAGGTTATTATAAGGATAATATCTTTTTGCAGAAGAATCTATATTAATTCCACTATAAATTTTATTTGATTTCATCCAATCTTTTAATAAATCAATTTTATCACTCTCAACCTTTGAGGCAATGTTAACAGAAGTAGTAGCAGTTGTAAGCTTTTCTAATACAGAAGAATATTCTAATCCAAAAATATTACTAAAAGATTGTGCAACAAACTCTAAAGAAACAGAATCTCCATTAGTATACTCGAGCTTGGTTGGATTAACTGAAACAGTATCAACTTCTGCACTTATAGATAAAACTTTGCCATTAGCATCAAGAATAGTTCCTCTTGTGGGATTTATAATTTTGGTAGAAGTTTGCTGAGCACTAGCTTCTTTACTTAAAGAAGGGCCCTTTATGAACTGAAGATATGCAATTCTAATAACAAGTAAAAAAAGTAGAAACAAACAGAATAATTCTATAATTTTTAATTTTCTTATATTTGATATATTAATTTTTACAATTTTTTTAGATTTCTTCATAAGTATCCTCCATAAACAACATTATTCTATATTATAAATTACCAAAAATCAAGAGTTTTCTCTTGTTTTTTTGTATAAAAAGTTATATAATTATTAACATTAAAAAAGAGAGAGGATGAAGGCTAATGCAAGTTGAGAAAGAAGAAATAATGCATATTGCAAAGCTCGCAGCTTTAAATATAAAGGAAGAAGAAATTGAAGAATATAGAAAAAATCTTCAAGATATTTTAAATTTTGCAAACATAGTAAATAGTGTAAATACAGAAAATGTTAGTGAAACAATAGGAAGTACAAGCAATGTTAATATGTTTAGAGAAGATGAAATAAAAGAATTTGAGGATAAGGAAGCTCTAATGCAAAATGCACCTGAAAAACAGAACAATATGTTTAGTATTCCAAAAGTAATTTAAGGAGGGTAAAATGGAACTTTACGAATTAACAGTACATGAATTAATTGAGAAACTTGAAAAAAATGAAATCACATCACAAGATATAATAAACAGCTATTCAAACAGAATTAAAGAAAAGGAAAAGGATGTACAAGCTTTTGTTACTGTTACAACAGATAAAGCTTTGGAACAATCTAAAAATGTAGATAGAAAAACATCAAAATTAGCAGGTATTCCAATAGGAATAAAGGATAATATGTGCACAAAAGGAGTAAAAACAACATGTAGTTCAAAAATGCTAGAAAACTTTATAGCACCTTATGATGCAACAGTTGTAGAAAAATTAAACGAAGCCGGAATTATAAGCCTTGGAAAACTTAATATGGATGAATTTGCAATGGGAGCGTCAACAGAATATTCTGCATTTAAACCAACTAAAAATCCTTGGGACTTAAGTGCAGCACCAGGCGGTTCAAGTGGAGGAAGTGCAGCAGCAGTAGCTTCAAATATGGTACCTTGGGCACTAGGTTCAGATACAGGAGGATCAATCCGTCAACCAGCATCACTTTGTGGTGTTGTAGGACTAAAACCAACTTATGGTTTAGTTTCAAGATATGGATTAGTAGCATTTGCGTCATCACTAGACCAAATTGGTCCAATTACAAAAGATGTTGAAGATAGTGCAATACTATTAAATGTATTAGCTGGATTTGATGAAAAAGATTCAACATCAGTAAATCTTCCAAAAAAGGATTACACAAAAAGCCTAGTAAAAGATGTAAGTAAATTAAAAATAGGAGTTCCAAAAGAGTTTTTAGGAGAAGGAATAAACGAGGAAGTAAAGAAGGCTATAGAAAATGCAGTTGAAAAATATAAGAGTTTAGGAGCAACAGTAGAAGAGTGTACATTAGATATTGCAAATGAAGCATTAGCAACATATTACATTATTGCATGTGCAGAAGCAAGCTCAAATTTAGGTAGATTTGATGGTATAAGATATGGATACAGAACTAAAAACTATAATAACTTAAATGACATATTTGTAAATTCAAGAAGTGAAGGCTTTGGAGCAGAAGTAAAAAGAAGAATAATACTTGGAACTTATGTGTTATCATCAGGATATTATGATGCATATTACAAAAAAGCTCAAAAGGTTAGAACAGTAATAAAACAAGAATTTGAAAAACTATTTAAAGAATATGATTTATTACTAACACCAACATCACCAACAGTAGCATATAAGATAGGAACAAAATCAAACAATCCATTAGAAATGTATTTAGCAGATTTATGTACTGTATCAGTAAATATAGCAGGACTTCCAGGAATTTCAATACCTTGCAGAGTAGATAATTCTGGATTACCAATAGGTATGCAATTAATAGGAAAACCTTTTGGAGAGGAAACATTAATACAAGCAGCATACACTTATGAGCAGGAAATAAAATTTAGAGAAAAATATAAACCAACATTTAAAAATTAGGAGGATAATATGTTAAGAGAAGATTATGAAGTTGTAATAGGCCTAGAGGTACACGCAGAGTTATCAACAAAAACAAAAATATTCTGCTCTTGCCCAACAGAATTTGGAGGAGAACCAAATACACACTGTTGCCCAGTATGTATGGCAATGCCAGGAGCACTTCCAGTGCTTAATAAAAAAGTAGTTGAATATGCAATAAAAGCTGGCTTGGCTACAAATTGCAGCATAACAAGAGTTAGTAAAAATGATAGAAAAAACTATTTCTATCCAGACTTACCAAAGTCATATCAAATATCTCAATATGATATGCCACTTTGTACAAAAGGATATGTTGAAATAAAAACAGAAGACGGAACAAAAAAAATAGGATTAGTTAGAATTCACATAGAAGAAGATGCAGGAAAATTAAATCATGATGAATTTGGAAGAGGAAGCTTAGTAGACTTAAATAGAAGCGGAGTTCCATTAATAGAAATAGTTTCAGAACCAGATATGAGAAGCGTTGAAGAAGCAGATAGCTATCTTAAAAAACTAAAATCAATACTTGAATATATTGAGGTATCAGACTGTAAAATGCAAGAAGGTTCATTAAGAGCAGACGTAAATGTTTCAGTTAGAAAAAAGGGTGCAAAAGAACTTGGTACAAGAACAGAAATGAAAAACATGAACTCATTTAGGTCAATTACAAGAGCAATAGAATATGAAGCAGAAAGACAAATTGAAGTTATTGAAAATGGCGGAAAAATAGAGCAAGAAACATTAAGATGGGATGAAGTATCAGGCAAAACATTCTCAATGAGAGATAAAGAAAATGCACAAGATTATAGATACTTCCCAGAGCCAGATTTAGCAATTATAAACATATCTGATGAAATGATAGAAAATATAAAGAAAACATTACCAGAAATGCCAGAAAGTAGACATGAAAGATATATCAAAGAATTTAAGTTACCAGAATATGATAGTAACATTTTAACATCATCAAAGTATTTATCAGATTTATTTGAAAAAGCAACAGCAAAATGTAACAATCCAAAAGCAGTTAGTAACTGGATAATGACAGATATAACAAGAATTTTAAATGAAAAAGAACAAGAACCAAACGATATTCCTTTTACAGCTGAAGAACTTGGAAAATTAGTAATATTAATAGATAAAGGAACAATAAGTTCAAAAATAGCAAAACAGGTACTAGAAGAACTATTTGAAAATCCAAAGGATCCAGAGGATATAATTAAAGAAAAAGGTTGGATACAAATTTCTGATGAAGGAGCAATAAAAGAAGTAGTAACAAAAATTCTTGAAGCAAATCCTGCATCAATAGCAGACTACAAAGCTGGAAAGGATAGAGCATTAGGATTTTTAGTAGGACAAGCAATGAAGGAAACACGAGGAAAAGCAAATCCACAATTATTAAACAAAATGTTCTTAGAAGAATTAAATAAATAATGAAAAAACCCCTCTAACTTAAGAGGGGCTTTTCATTGGAGTTTAATCGTCGTAAAATTCGTAATCGTCAGGAAGATCAAATTCATCCTCAAAACAATCACTATACTCACAGGTTTCGCAATCATTAGGGCAATTGCAAACCGAGTCTTTTAATTTGCAACTATTACAATCATCGTCGCAAATATCAAGAGCACATGGACATACAGAACAATTACCTCTTAAAAGGCAATGTGGACAAGTGTCATCATTTTCCTCTTCATCCTCTATCTCAAGGTGATATTTTTCATCAGGAGAATTAGAGTGAGTGAGTCTAACACGTAAAATTGCATAAGGCTCACGAGGACAAGCGAGGATTGAGCAACCAGATTCAGCATGAATATATACTGAATCAACAACAGGTGCACAAATTGAAACAGCACCAAGGGATAAAATGGTATCTGCACTTACAAATTCAGGTGCGTTGATAATAATATCTCCACCTGCTTCAAGGCTAGCAACTAGAACATTCCCTTCTGCATAGAAATTTCCGGTAATGACAATATCGTCATAAAGGGAAAAGTCTTCAGTGCAGAATACGTCACAGTCGAAAACCTTAATATCCCGTTTTTCCATGATTCAACCTCCAAAAAAATATTATTTAATTCCCAAAGGAAATTTCATACTCTATTATACCATAGGTTTCCATAATATGCAATTACTGTCTAACTTTTTGAATTTTATCACTAGCCAAAGCACCAACTAAAAAACATACAAAGAATGTTAGACTACATTTAACTACAGAATAACCAATTTCAAATGCAATATGTGAAACTGGATTTTGCATATATAAAAACAAAATATATGTAGCCAAAAGCCCTAAAACAAAGGCAAATTTAAAACCATTTTTCATAACCTTAATAATAGTAATATCAATATCTTTAAAATCACTAATTAATTTCTTCATAAGTAAAACCTCCTAAAACCATGTTAACATAAAACAAAAGAAAAAGCAAAGGTAATTTATGGGAACATAAATGTTGATTTAATAATAAATAAAATCCAACAAGGACATTGAAAAAATTATATATTCACTTTTGGCTTACTATATAAGAAATTAGGCATACTTGACAATAACCTAGCGCAAGTAGTATCATATACATATGACAGTTGGGGAAAATTAATATCAATTAAAGACGCAAACAGAAATGAAATAACAGATACAACAAATATCGGGTTAATAAATCCCTATAGATATAGGAGTTATAGATATGATGCTGAAACAGGGCTATATTACTTAAATTCAAGATACTACAACCCAGAATGGGGAAGGTTTATAAATGCGGACGGAATGATATCAACGGGACAAGGACTACTTGCGCATAATATGTATGTATACTGTGAAAACAATACTGTAAATAGAATGGATTTATTAGGAGATAGTTGGGTAAGTGTATTAAAAAATGCTACAGCTAATTTTGTAACTAATATTGTAAAAAAGACAGCAGAAGTTGTTAATGCTATAGCACAAAAAAATAATGTTGTACTATCATCAAGCAATAATGGCCATGGAAATTTACCTCTAACAGGTGAGCCAAATTCAACCGTAAAAAAGCCCAATGGAGATACACGTGCTTATGAACCAGATGGAAGAGCTACAAAAGATACTGACTACAGTCATCCGAGTCGTCATCCTGAATTGAAGAATCCTCACGAGCATGACTGGGAATGGGATAACAATGGAGTACCTAACAGAGGGAAAGCTCATAACTTTGAAAATATTGGAGTTGCACTTGGAACAGGAGTAGGGATTGGATTTGGAGGATATCTATTATATAGAGGAATAAGAATGATACCGTCATTATTTCCTGCTTTATGGTGGACAATTCCAGCAAATGTAGTAGCACCATAAATGTAAAAGGAGAAGATTTTATGAATAAAGGAATAGAATTTAAAATACCAAATGAATTTGGAAATTATTTAAAACAAATTTTTGATAAAGTTGATTCTACAAATTACATATGGAAAATCGAAGAGACTGAAGCTTATATAGATGGAGTAACTAATTTATTTGAGATGGATAAATACTCAAATCATGATTTTAAAAATATAATTTCTCAAGAAAAATATTACACAGTGTTTGCGAATATAAAATTATATGAAACAGAAGATAAAATTGTAATAAGAAATTATTCAGATTTTTTAAATAGTTCGTGCATTCTTATACTACTTATAACTGATAATGTTTTCGTTGAAGTATATTCAAAAAGTGAAGATATATTAAAAATCATATATGAAAATGCTTTAAAAAGCAAATTTACTGGTCTCAACTACATAACGGAAAATAATATTAAACGTAAAGAGTTTTCTGCGTATAGTGATTGATACCATGGGGGTGCCATTGGGGACAGAGATTTTTTCAATAAACTATTTATTTCTAATATGACGAAACAGAAAGCATAGTAGGAATAAACTACAACGGAACAGAATATTGGTATATCAAAAACCTACAAGGAGATATAATAAGTAGAATAATTGCTGGGATTTTACAAATACTGTTCTTAAATGTGAATCGTGAAGGGAAAATTTAGTATGGAATTTGTAAAAATCATTTGGCTATCATTAGGCTCAATATTAACTTTATTTGTCTTAACTAAAATAATGGGAAACAAAGAAATGTCGCAGCTAAATATGTTTGATTATGTAATAGGTATAACAATAGGTTCAATAGCGGCAGAAATGTCTACTGCTCTAGAAAGTAGCTTTATTCAGCCACTAACAGCCATGATAGTATATGCTGTTGTAACAATAATAATATCAAGCATATCTAACCACAATCTAAAAGCCAGAAGAGTAATAGATGGAAGAACTTTAATATTATTAGATAATGGAAAACTATATAGAAACAATTTCAAAAAGGGAAAATTGGATTTGAATGAATTTTTAATGCAATGTAGAACAAATGGATATTTTAATATAAGCCAAATACAAACAGCCATATTAGAATCAAATGGAAAAATAAGTTTTTTACCAAAACAAGGTTCAAAGCCATTAGCACCAGATGATTTAAACTTAAAATTAAAACAAGAAAAATTAGTTTTAAATGTTGTACTAGATGGAATTGTGCTTGAAGAAAATCTAAAAATACTGGGAAAAGATATGGACTGGCTAGAAAAACAAACCAAAAAGCAAGGCATAAAAAATATAGAAAAAATATTCCTTGCAACCTGTGATCAAGATGATAATTTAAGTGTATACATGAAAGTAAACAATAACAATGCAGATGACATGTTTTAGAAAATTCTCCTCCTTATATTGACTTTTTGCGACATTAAATATAGAATATATATGTGCTAATAGCATTTAGCACATGGAGGGGAAGATATTTATATGTTTGGACACAGAAGCGATGGAAGAAAAATTAAAAATTTACCAGCATTTTTCAAGGTAATACCTAGTGTAATGCTAGAAAGGAATGATTCACAAGTACTATATAAGCAAGATATTCCAATAAAATACTTAGATGAGTATATAGATAATAAAGCAAAAGAAGGAATAAAAATTGGTTATATGCATATTATCTATGCAGCAATAGTAAGAGTAATTGCTGAAAGACCACGATTAAATAGATTTGTTATGAATGGTACAACTTATGCAAGAAATAAAATATATGTATCTCTTGCAATTAAAAAGAATCTTACAGATGATGGAGTAGAAACAACAACTAAAACTGAATTTCAAGGTACAGAAAACATTTTTGAGGTAAAAAAGAAACTAGATGATATAATTGAACAAAATAGGGAAATTGAAACAAATAACGAAACAGATAAATTAGCTAAAACACTTAGCTTAATACCAACAGGTTTTATTAGAGTTGCTGTAAAATTCTTAAAATTTTTAGATAGACATGGACTATTACCTAAGGCAGTAATAAAAGCAAGCCCATTTCATACAAGTGTATTTTTAACAAATGTAGGTTCACTTGGAATTGACACAATATATCATCACTTATATAACTTTGGAACAACAAGTATGTTCTTTTCAATGGGAAAAAAGAAAAAAAGTTACATATATGAAGATGAAGAAATAAAAGAAGAAAAGTGTATAACACTTGCATTTGTAGGAGATGAGAGAATTTGTGATGGATACTATTATGCAAACTCCTTCAAAACACTATTTAGATATTTAAGAAAACCAGAACTACTAGAAACAAAACCAGAATTTAAACAAGATGTAGATTAAAAGAAAAGTCCAAAATTCATGGGACTTTTTTGTAGCTTACCTGCATTGAGCCCTTCCATTTACAGCCATTTTGTGATATAATAATTAAATGATTTTTTAAAAAAGAGGAGAACTTGATGAACGATATAGTAAAAATATTACCCAACTTTAAAAAGTTTAGTGATTATATTTCAAATGTAAAAAATAATACAAATCCAATTATGCTTTCTGGTTTAACAGATAGTGGAAAGGTGCATTTTGCCTATTCCACTTACTTTTATGCAGAAAAACCTATATGCATAATTACATATAACGAGTTACAAGCAAAAAAAATTATAAAAAACCTAGAATATTTTGAGAGTAACATAAATTTCTTTCCTAAAAAAGAAATTATGGCTTATGATTACTTAGCTGAAAGTAAAGACGTAACATATAGCAGAATTGCTTGTTTAAATGATATTTATAACAAAAAAGCAAAAATTATTGTAACAACAATAGAAGCTGTAAGCCAAAAAATAATTCCAGAAGAAGTATTATACAAAAATATTTTAGAACTTAAACTTGGAGATACGATTCAGTTAGAGGATATAAAGAAAATCCTTGTAGCTCTTGGATATGAAAGACAAGAAGTAGTAGAAAACAAGGCTGAATTTAGTGTAAGGGGCGGAATTATTGATGTTGCAGTATCTGAAAAAGAAGGCATACGTATAGAACTATGGGGAGACGAAATAGATTCTATTAGAACATTTGATATAAATACACAAAGGTCAAAAGATAAAAAAGAAACAATAAAAATTTACCCAGCAAATGAATTCTTGTTAGAGAAAACACTAGAAGAGGTAGCTCAAAATATAGAAGATGAAAAAGATAAACAAGATATATTATCTGGAAATTATGCTACAAAAATAGATAAATACTGGGATTTATTTTATTCTAACCCTAACAGCACATTTATAGAATATATAAAAGATGATTATTTGATTTTTTTAGATGAAGTTAGCAAACTAAAAGCAAGGTCTGAAAATATAGTAAAAGATACAAATTCATTAATACAAAATTTAATGGAAAAAAATCGTTATGTACCAGACTTACTAAAAAAAATAGGAGACTATATAGATTTTCTAGATAAAATAAAAAATATCCAAACAATTTATTTAGAAAATAAAGACATTGGATTCGTAGATAAACAAAGTATGCATGCAAAAAGAAACGGATATAGCTTTAGCTATAGGGAGGTTAACTTTTTTCGTAGTTCAATGGATTTATTGTTTAAGGAAGTACAAAAAGGGCTTGGAGAAAATACAACCATAGCCATTCTTTGTGGTGCTCAAAGCAATATAAAAAGAACTAAAGATTTACTTGCAGAAAAAATAAATAATCCAAGACAATTAGAAAAATTAATAATAACAGAAGGCTCTCTTACAGAGGGCTTTGAGTGCTATGATTTTAACTTATTAGTAATATCAATAGAAGAATTATTTAATATACCTAGGAAAAGAAAAAGAGCACCAGAACAGTTCAAACAGGGAGAAACAATAATTTTCTCTGACCTAAAGGTAGGAGACTATATTGTTCATAGAAACAATGGAGTAGGACAATTTATTGGAATTAATACTATTACAGCAGCAGGAGCTACAAAAGACTATATAAAAATAAAATATAAAGATGATGGAGTATTGTATGTTCCAACAAGCAACTTAGATAATGTAAAAAAATATATAGGTTCTGGAGATGGAATACCAAGACTTAATAAGCTAGGAAGCAAAGAGTGGGCAAAAGCTAAAGCAAAAGTAAAATCAAATTTACAAGAAATTGCAAAAGACTTAATAGAGCTTTATGCCAAAAGAGAAAAAGCAAAAGGATTCATGTTCTCAAAAGATACAGAATGGCAAAAAGAATTCGAAGAAAAATTTCCTTATACTGAAACAAATGACCAATTAAGAAGCATAGAAGAAATGAAAAAAGACATGGAAAGCGAAAAACCAATGGATAGGCTACTTTGTGGAGACGTTGGATATGGAAAAACAGAGGTTGCTTTGAGGGGTGCATTTAAAGCATGTATGGACCAAAAACAGGTTGCATATTTAGCACCAACAACAATTCTAGCAGGTCAACAATATGAATCATTTAAGGAAAGAATGAAAGATTATCCAATAAGAATAGAATTATTAAATAGATTTGTTCCAGCATCAAAACAAAAAGAAGTAATCCAAGGCTTAAAAACAGGAGAAGTTGATATAGTAATAGGAACACACAAATTACTAAATGACCAAATTGAATACAAAAACTTAGGATTGTTAATAATAGATGAAGAGCACAGATTTGGTGTAAAACATAAGGAAAAAATAAAGAAACTAAAAAACAATATAGATGTATTAACAATGACGGCAACACCAATACCAAGAACTCTTCACATGTCTATAGTGGGAGTAAGAGATATGTCTTGCCTATATGAACCACCACAAAATAGAAGGCCTGTGCAAACCTATGTATTAGAATATGATGAAGAAGTTGTAAAAGAGGCAATAACAAAAGAACTAGAAAGAGAAGGACAGATATTTTACCTTTACAACAATGTTGAAAATATAGATAAAAAAGCAGATGAAATATCAGCATTAGTTCCAAACGCAAGAATTGCTTATGCACATGGGCAAATGTCAGGAAGAGAAATAGAAGACATAATGGAACAATTTATAAACAAAGAAATTGATGTACTAGTTTGCACAACAATTCTTGAATCTGGAATAGACATTCCAAATGCAAACACAATAATAGTAGAAAATGCAGATAGACTAGGTCTAGCACAGCTATACCAAATACGTGGAAGAGTTGGAAGAAGCGATAAACAAGCGTATGCATATATAACATACAGAAGAGATAAAATGATAACAGAGGTAGCAGAAAAAAGATTAAAAGCAATTAAAGAATTTACAGAATTTGGTTCAGGCTTCAAAATAGCAATGAGAGACTTGGAAATTAGAGGTGCTGGAAGTATGCTAGGAGAAATTCAGCATGGTCATATAGATGAAGTCGGATATGATACATACTGTAAAATCTTAGATGAAGTAATAAAAGAACAAAAAGGAATAAAAGTTGAAGAAGAACCAGAAGTAACAATAGATATAGACGTATCAACATATATACCAGATACATATATAGAAAATACAGACCAGAAAATGGAAAGCTATAGAAACATTGCTGTTTGCAGAACAGAGGAAGACTTTAAAAATATAGAAGAAGACTTAACAGATAGATTTGGAAAAATGCCAGATGAAGTAAACAATTTAATTAAAATTGCAAAATTAAAAGAATTGTGCAAAAATAGTGGTATAATAAAGGTTGTTCAGAAGCAAAATAATATAATACTATACTTTGAACCAGAAAAATTCACTTTAGACATGACAGATTTAATACACAAATTTGGAGATAAAATAAAATTCTCAACAGGAATTACACCTTACATAACATACAAGGTACAAAAGCAAGACAATGTAATTATGGAAATTGAGGAATTATTAAAAAATGAAAGGGTTGATTAAATGCTAATAACCAGTAAAGATAATGAAACAATAAAACACATACGTAAATTAAAAGAAAAGAAATATAGAGATGAATATGGAGAATATATAGTAGAAGGAATAAAACTTATAAATGAGGCAATAGAAGAAAAACAAAATGTAAAAACCATAATAGTATGTGATAACTGCAATAAAGAAGCACTAAATCAAAACTCAATGTATGAAGTTGCAAAACTTGACTGCATATATGTAGATGAAAAAGTATTTAATACAATTACAGAGGTGAAAAATCCTCAAGGAATATTAGCAGTAGTAGAAAAACAAAACAAGGAAAAACAAATAAATTTTAACGAAGACATAATAGTAGTTTTAGATGATATACAAGACCCAGGAAATTTAGGAACAATACTAAGAACAGTAGATAGTGTAGGGCTAAGCCAAATAATAGTATCTAAAAAATCTGGAGATGTATATAATTCAAAAGTAGTACGTTCAACCATGGGAGCAATATTTAGAGTAAATGTAATTGAAAGTGAAAATCTAAAAGATACAATAAAAGAGATAAAAAAACATAAATTTAATGTAATTTCTACATCATTAGATACAGATAAGAGCTTGTATGATATAAATTTAAACAAAACCGTTATTGTAATAGGAAATGAAGCAAATGGAGTTTCAAAAGAAATTCAAGAATTATCAGATACAAAAATAATTATACCAATGCTTGGAAAAACAGAAAGTCTAAACGCCTCAGTAGCAACGGGAATAGTGCTATATGAATATGTAAGACAGAAGATTTCAAAATAAAAAGAAGCTATGGAAACATAGCTTCAAAATTTTACATAAAAATTTCACAAATTTTACCAAAAGTATTGACAAAATTAGACTACACGCAGTATAATAGATATTGCGTGTAGATTTGCGTTGAAGCGAAATGTGGCTACATTATTATAATGGAGGGAACTTTCGTGGAGTATGTCTTGGCTAAGACCTAGGCGGATAAGTTAGAAAAATAGCACTTGTCCTAGCTAACACTAGGATAAAAAAATGGATTAAAATGAAACACCAGGGTGCGTTAATAACTTTCCTCGGGCAATATTAATTTAAGATTTTCTTTAAGAGATGCCAAACTTAAAGAAAACTAAAAACAAATTAAAAGGAGGGAATTTAACATGGCAAATGAAGCAGAAGTTGCAAAAACAGAAAAAGTTCAAAAAGGAACTAAGAAACCAGTAGCTAAAACAGCTAACAAAAAACCAGCTGCAAAAACAGAAAAAGCTACTAAAGGAACTAAAAAGGTGATGGCTACAAGCGAAAAAATAAGAATAAGATTAAAAGCTTATGATCACGTTCTTATAGATCAGTCTGCTGAAAAGATAGTAGATACTGCTAAAAGAACAGGAGCTAAAGTTTCAGGTCCTATTCCACTACCAACAAAAAGAGAAGTAGTAACAATAATTCGTTCACCACACAAACACAAAGATTCAAGAGAACAGTTCGAAATGAGAACACATAAGAGAGTTATAGATATTTTATATCCAACTCAAACAACAGTTGATAGTCTAATGAAATTAGAATTACCAGCAGGCGTTGACATAGAAATTAAACTTTAATTTTAAATAGGTTAAAATAAAATGACCAAGCTAGTAAAAATGCTAGCCAATAGTTAGGAGGAATATTAATGAAAAAAGCAATTTTAGGAAAGAAAATAGGAATGACTCAAATATTTGACGAAAAAGGAGCAGCTATTCCAGTTACTGTAGTTGAAGCAGGTCCATGTACAGTAGTACAAGTTAAAACAAAGGACGCTGATGGATATGAAGCAATTCAATTAGGTTTTGGAGAAGTTAAAGAAAACAAACTTATAAAACCAGTAAAAGGACACTTCACAAAAGCAAGTGTTACTCCGAAAAAACATTTAAGAGAATTTAGATTAGAAGAAATTTCTTACAATGTTGGAGATGAAATAAAAGCTGATATATTTACAGCAGGTGAAGCAGTTGATGTTACAGGAACATCAAAAGGTAAAGGATTCCAAGGTGTTATTAAACGTCATGGACAATCAAGAGGTCCAATGGGACATGGTTCTATGTACCACAGAAGACCAGGTTCAATGGGTTCAACATCAACACCAGGTAGAGTTTATAAAGGAAAGAACTTACCAGGACACATGGGAGTTGAAACAGTTACAGTTCAAAATCTAGAAATCGTAAAAGTAGATTTAGATAAAAACGTATTATTAATAAAAGGTAGTGTTCCAGGAAATAAAGGAGCTATCCTAAAAATAAGAAATTCAGTAAAGAGTACAAAATAGTAAGAAGGGAGAGAAAACGAAATGCCTAAAATAGATGTATACAATATAGAAGGTAAAAAAGTAAGTGATATAGAATTAAATGAAAACGTATTTGGAATTAAACCAAACGAAAAAATCGTTCATATTGCTTTAGTAAATTACATGGCAAATCAAAGACAAGGCACAGCTAGCACAAAAACAAGAGCAGAAGTTGCTGGTGGTGGAAGAAAGCCATGGAAACAAAAAGGAACAGGTAGAGCAAGACAAGGAAGTATTAGAGCACCACAATGGATTAAAGGTGGTATAGCTTTAGGACCAAAACCAAGAGATTATAGCTACAGAATAAACAAGAAAGAAAGACAACTAGCAATAAGATCAGTATTAAGTTCTAAAGTATTAGAAAACAACCTAGTTGTTGTTGATAAATTAGACTTAAATGAAATTAAAACAAAAAATATGGTAAATGCATTAGAAAACTTAAAAATAGAAGGAAAAACATTAATTGTTTTACCAGAAAAGAACTTAAATGTTCAAGCATCAAGCAGAAATATTGAAGGAGTTAAAACAACATTAACAAATACAATAAATGTTTATGATTTATTAAAATACAATAAATTAGTTTTAACAGTTGATAGCGTTAAAAACTTAGAGGAGGTGTATGCTTAAATGAAACCAGAAGAAATAATTGTAAAACCAATAGTAACAGAAAAAAGCAACACAGGACTTCAAGAAGGAAAGTATACATTCCAAGTTGCAAAGAAAGCAACAAAGGTTCAAATAGCAAATGCAGTAGAAGCTCTATTCAACGTTAAAGTATTAAATGTAAATACAATGACAGTTAAAGGAAAAGAAAAAAGAGTTGGAGCACATGCAGGAAAAAGACCAGATTGGAAAAAAGCAATAGTAACTATCGATACAAACCCAGCTGAAGTAACATACCTAAGCAAAGGTGGAAAAGAAGTAAAACTAGATAAGAAATATAAAGATTCAATCGATGAATTCATGGGTGCTTAATTAACACCTAAAATTATCTGGAAAAAACCAGGAAAACAAATAAATATCTGCAGAGTGGAGCAGGAAAAAATCCACAAATATTTTAAGCAAGAGAATTTAGCAAAAACGAGTAGTACTAGGAAAGCGAAAGAAAAAAACACAGACTATACAAAAGTATGTCGAACATTTTTGATTGAGCTTGACAACGTAATACGAAGTTTTTCATGAATTCAAGAAAGGAAAAGAGAAAATGGGAATAAAAACATTTAGACCATACACACCATCAAGAAGAAACATGACAACATTGACAAACAACGAAATAACAAAAACAACACCTGAAAAATCTTTATTAGACACAAAAAAGAAAAATGCAGGTAGAAATTCTTATGGTAGAATAACAGTTAGACATCAAGGCGGAGGAAACAGACAAAAATATAGAATAATTGATTTTAAAAGAAAAAAAGATAACATGGAAGCACAAGTTATCGGAATTGAATACGATCCAAATCGTACAAGTAATATAGCTTTAATTCAATATGAAGATGGAGAAAAAGCATATATATTAGCTCCAGTTGGATTAACAGATGGAGACAAAGTTATATCTGGTGAAAACGTAGATATAAGACCAGGAAACTGCTTACCAATAGCAAATATTCCAGTTGGTACTTTAATTCACAACATAGAATTAAACCCAGGTCAAGGTGGAAAATTAGTAAAAGCTGCTGGTGGAGAAGCTCAACTTATGGCTAAAGAAGGAGAATATGCACACGTAAGATTACCTTCAGGAGAAATGAGATTAATAAGAGCAAAATGTAGAGCAACAATAGGAACAATAGGTAACCTAGACTATGCAAACATTAAATTAGGAAAAGCAGGAAGAACAAGACACATGGGCGTTAGACCAACAGTTAGAGGTTCTGTTATGAACCCAGTAGATCACCCACATGGTGGTGGTGAAGGTAGAGCACCAGTAGGACATAGTGGACCACTTACTCCTTGGGGCAAACCAGCAATAGGATATAAGACAAGAAAGAAAAATAACAAAACAGACAAATATATAGTAAAGAGAAGAAAATAAAAAGGAGGAAAATCTAATGTCAAGATCTAGTAAGAAAAAACCATTCGTAGCACCAGAACTATTAAAGAGAGTAGAAGCTATGAATGAAAGCGGAACAAAACAAGTTTTAAAAACTTGGTCAAGAGCTTCTACAATTTATCCACAAATGGTAGGACACACAATAGCAGTTCATGATGGAAGAAAACATGTTCCAGTATATATATCAGAAGAAATGATTGGACATAAATTAGGAGAATTTGCTCCAACAAGAACATTTAGAGGACATTCAGGAGAAAAGAAAACAGACGTAAAATAGTCTAAAAAATATTAATAGGAGGTAACTTAGAATGCCAGAAGAAAATAAAGTACTAGAAGCAACAGCTACACTAAGATTTGCTAGAATATCAGCTAGAAAAGTTAAAATAGTAGCAGACCTTATAAGAGGCAAAAAAGTTGATGAAGCCTTAGCAATAGTAAAATTTACACCAAAGGCATCATCTGAAACAATAGAAAAATTATTAAAATCAGCAATAGCAAATGCAGAAAACAACCATGGTATGAATAGAGGAAACCTAGTAGTTAGTGAAATTTATGCAAACCAAGGTCCAACAATGAAGAGAATAAGAGCTGCATCAAAAGGCTCAGCTGCAAGAATAAGAAAAAGAACAAGTCATGTTACAATTAAGTTAAGAGAAGTTTAAGGAGGGAGTTTAAGATATGGGACAAAAAATGCATCCACATGGATTAAGAGTTGGTGTTATTAAAGATTGGGATTCTAAATGGTATGCAGATTCAAAGAATTTTGCTGATTATTTAGTAGAAGACCACAAAATCCGTGAATATGTAAAGAAAAAATTATTCGTTAGCGGTATTTCTAAAATAGAAATAGAAAGAACAGCTAAATTTGTAAAAGTAAATGTTTATACAGCTAAACCAGGTGTTGTTATAGGCAAAGGTGGTAACTTAGCTGAAAGTTTAAAACAAGAATTATCTAAAATGATAAACAAAGAAGTAAACTTAAATATAGTTGAAGTTAAAGATGTTGATACAAATGCTCAATTAGTAGCAGAAAACATCGCAGGACAACTAGAAAGAAGAATTTCATTCAGAAGAGCAATGAAACAATGTATGCAAAAAGCAATGAAAGCAGGAGCTCTAGGAATCAAATCATCTGTATCAGGACGTTTAGGTGGAGCTGATATGGCAAGAACAGAATTCTACAAAGAAGGAACAATTCCACTACAAACATTAAGAGCAGACATTGATTACGGCTTTGCAGAAGCAGATACAACTTATGGAAAGATAGGTGTAAAAGTTTGGATATATAAAGGAGAAGTTCTTCCAACAAAGAAAATTAAAACAGAAGGAGGAGAACAATAATGCCAGTAATGCCAAAAAGAACAAAATATAGAAAAATGCAAAAAGGTAGAAATAGAGGAAAAGCAACAAGAGGAAATGTTGTAAATGAAGGTGAATACGGATTACAAACATTAGAAGCTGGATTAATAACAGCAAATCAAATCGAAGCTGCACGTATTGCTATGACACGTTATATTAAAAGAGGTGGAAAAGTTTGGATTAAAATATTCCCAAACAAACCAATAAGCAAGAAACCTGCTGAAACTCGTATGGGTAAAGGTAAAGGAGCTGTTGAATATTGGATAGCACCAGTTAAACCAGGTAGAGTATTATTTGAATTAGCAGATGTTACAGAAGACATTGCAAGAGAAGCTTTAAGATTAGCTGCACACAAATTACCAGTAAAAACAAAGTTTGTAACAAGAGAACTTAAACAAGGTGGTGATTGTCAATGAAGATAGAAAAAATAAGAGAAATGTCTTCAGAGGACTTAAATAAAGAATTAGGAGAATTAAAAACTGAATTATTCAAATTAAGATTTAATTTAGCAACAAACGGTTTAGATAATCCTATGAAAATAAAAGAAACAAAGAAAGATATAGCTAGAATAAATACAGTATTAAAAGAAAGAGAGTTAGCTTAAGTAGATAAAAGGAGGATTAAATAATGGAAGAAAGAAATCTTCGTAAAGTTATGATTGGTACAGTAACATCTAACAAAATGGATAAAACAGTAGTTGTATCAGTTGAAACAAGTGTAAAACATCCTATTTATGGTAAATTTGTTAAAAGCACATATAAATTAAAAGCACATGATGAAGAAAACGTTTGCCAAATCGGAGACAAAGTTAAAGTAATGGAAACTAGACCTCTATCAAAAGATAAAAGATGGAGAGTAGTTGAAGTTGTAGAAAAAGCAGTAATAAAATAAACGAATTTTTGATTAGGTTTACAAGATTGTAAACAAGTAAGAGTATAAATAAAAGGAGGAAACCTAGAATGATTCAACAACAATCTAAATTAAAAGTAGCAGATAACACAGGTGCAAAAGAATTAATGTGCATTAGATGTTTAGGCGGTTCACATAGAAAATTTGCTGGTGTTGGAGATGTTATAATAGCATCAGTTAAAAGTGCTATACCAACAGGTGTTGTAAAGAAAGGTGACGTTGTTAAAGCAGTTATAGTAAGAACAAAAAAACCTATAAAAAGAGCAGACGGATCTTATGTAAGATTTGACGAAAACGCAGCAGTTATAATACGTGATGATGGAACTCCAAAAGGAACACGTATATTTGGACCTATAGCTAGAGAATTAAGAGATAAAGATTACATGAAAATTTTATCTTTAGCTCCAGAAGTTCTATAGTACAAATGGAAGAACAATATAAATTAAGAAGGAGGGAAAACCTTTATGAAAATAAGAAAAGGTGATACAGTTCAAGTTTTATCAGGAAATGATAAAGGAAAAACTGGAGAAGTTTTAAAAGTAATGCCAAAACAAGAAAAAATAGTTGTTAAAGGTGTAAATGTTAGAAAAAAACACATCAAACCTAGAAAACAAGGTGATGAAGGTGGAATTGTACCAGTAGAAGTAGCAATACATTCAAGCAAAGTAAATGTTATGTGCTCTAAGTGCAATAAACCTGCAAGAATAGGTTATAAAATAGAAAAAGATGAAAAAGTTCGTATTTGTAAAAGATGTGGCACAATTATCAAATAAAAAAGGAGGGAAATTTAAGAATGGAAGTATTAAGAGAACAATATCAAAATGAAGCTGTACCTGCATTAATGAAAAAATTTGGTTACAAATCAATTATGCAAGTTCCAAAGCTTGAAAAGATAGTTATAAATATAGGCTTAGGAGATACAAAAGAAAATCCTAAAGCATTAGATAACGCAGTTGCTGATTTAACAGCTATAACAGGACAAAAACCAGTTATAACAAGAGCTAAAAAATCAATAGCAGCATTCAAATTAAGAGAAGGTGCAAATGTTGGATGCAAAGTTACATTAAGAAATGATAAAATGTATGATTTTGCATACAAACTATTCAATGTATCTTTACCAAGAGTAAGAGATTTTAGAGGATTACCAAACAATTCATTTGATGGAAAAGGAAATTACTCTTTAGGAATAAAAGAACAAGTAATATTCCCAGAAATTGAATATGAAAAAATAGATAAAATAAGAGGTATGGATATTATATTCGTTACTACAGCTAATTCAGACGAAGAAGCTAAAGAACTATTAAAATTATTGGGAATGCCTTTTAGAGCTTAAACCAAGTAAAAAGGAGGAAAATAAAAAATATGGCTAAAAAATCTATGATTGTTAAACAACAAAAAGAACAAAAATACCAAACTAGAGAATATAATAGATGCAAATTATGCGGAAGACCTCATGGATATATTAGAAAATATGGAATTTGCCGTATATGTTTTAGAGAATTAGCACATAAAGGTGAAATACCAGGTGTAAAGAAATCAAGCTGGTAGAATTAATACATTAAAAATAAAGAAGGAGGAGAAAAAATGGTTACAACAGATCCAATCGCAGATATGTTAACAAGAATTAGAAATGCAAGTCAAGCAAATTTCAAAACAGTTGATATTCCAGCATCAAATATGAAGAAAGACATTGCAGAAATATTATTTAATGAAGGTTATATAAAGGCTTATGAGGAAATAAACAATGATAATCAAGGAATTATTAGAGTAAGCCTAAAATATACAGAAAAAGGTAAAAAAGTTATATCTGGATTAAGAAGAATAAGCAAACCAGGTTTAAGAATATATGCTTCTAAAGAAGAACTTCCTAGAGTATTAAATGGTTTAGGAATAGCACTTATATCAACATCAAAAGGAATAATGACAGACAAGAAAGCACGTGAATTAGGTGTTGGTGGAGAAGTATTAGCATATATATGGTAATTTTAAAATTAGAGGTAGATTATAGACCACTAAGAAAAAAGGAAGGAGATATTTAGTTATGTCAAGAATAGGAAATAAACCAATTACAGTTCCAGAAAATGTTGAAATAAAAGTTGATGGAAATAAAATAACTGTAAAAGGACCTAAAGGAACTCTAGAAAAAGAATTACACCCAAATATGAAAATAACATTAGAAAACAATGTTATCACAGTTACAAGACCAGATGATGAACCTCAAAATAGAAGTTTACATGGTTTAACAAGAACATTAATAAACAACATGATTAATGGTGTTGTAAATGAATATACTAGAGAACTAGAAATAAATGGTGTAGGTTACAGAGCTGCAAAACAAGGAAACAAGTTAGTTCTAACACTTGGATATTCACATCCAGTAGAAATGGTAGAACCAGAAGGAATCAAATACGAAGTTCCAACACCAAACCAAATAATAGTAAAAGGTATGGATAAAGAACTTGTAGGAGAAATGGCAGCAGTTATAAGAACAAAAAGACCACCAGAGGTTTATAGAGGAAAAGGTATTAAATATGTTGAAGAACATATTAGACGTAAAGTTGGTAAGACAGGTAAGAAATAAAATTTCTAATTTATTATAAGAAAAAGGAGGAAAAAAGTAATGGTTTCTAAAACTAATAGAAAATTAGAAAGAGAAAGAAGACATAAAAGAGTACGTACAAAAGTTATGGGAACTACAGAATGTCCAAGACTATGTGTATTTAGAAGTAATGCAAATGTATATGCTCAAGTAATTGATGATACTAAGGGAGTAACTTTAGTTCAAGCATCAACATTAGATAAAGAAGTTAAAACAAAACATTCAAATAAAGAAGCAGCTAAAGAAGTTGGAACACTAGTTGCAAAAAGAGCATTAGAAAAAAATATCAAAACAGTAGTTTATGATAGAGGCGGATATGTATATCATGGTGTTGTAAAAGAATTAGCAGAAGCTGCAAGAGAAGCAGGCTTAGAATTCTAATTTATAGAAAGGAGTAATAATTTTAATGGAAGAAAAGACAATGGAATTTAAAGAAAAAGTTGTAGCTATTAACAGAGTTGCAAAAGTTGTTAAAGGTGGTAGAAATTTTAGATTTAGTGCAGTAGTCGTTGTTGGTGACGAAAACGGTCATGTAGGTATTGGAAATGGTAAAGCAGCTGAAGTTCCAGACGCAATCAAAAAAGCTATTGAAGATGCTAAAAAGAATTTAATAGAAGTTCCAATCGCAGGAACAACAGTACCACACGAATATTTAGGTACATTCGGTTCAGCAAGTGTACTTATTAAGCCAGGAGCAGAAGGTTCTGGACTTATTGCTGGAGGTAGTGTAAGACCTATACTTGAACTTGCAGGATATAGAGACATAAAAACTAAAGTTATAGGAACAAACAATCCAAGAAATGTAGGATATGCTACAATGAATGCTTTAGAAAATATGGCAACAGCAGAAAACATAGCTAAAAAGAGAGGCAAAAAAGTAGAAGAAATATTATAATTTAATACTTTTTGCAAGATGTATATTTAAAAATAATAAAGAATAAAGTTTATTCTTTGAAAACTTTAAAGGAGGGAAAATCGATGAAATTAGGAAACATAAAGTCTGCTACTGAAAATGAAACAAGAAAAAGAGTTGGACGTGGAATTGGTTCAGGACTTGGAAAAACATCAGGAAGAGGACATAAAGGACAAAAAGCAAGATCTGGCGGAGGAGTAAGACGTGGATTTGAAGGTGGTCAAACACCATTATATAGAAGATTACCTAAAAGAGGATTTAAAAACATCTTTGCTAAAAACTATACAGAAGTTACTTTAACAATGCTTAATAAAGCTACAACAGAAAAAGTTACAGCTGAAAGTTTAATAAAAGACGGAATAATCAGTAAAGCAAACGATGGAATAGTTATTTTAGGAACTGGAAAATTAGAAAAGAAATTAACAGTTAAAGCAACTAGATTCACAACTTCAGCTGCCAAAGCAATAGAAGCAGCTGGTGGAAAAGTTGAGGTGATTTAATTTGTTTAAAACAATAAAAAACGCTTTTAAAACTCCAGAGATTAGAAACAGAATATTATATACATTACTTTTAATAGTAATTTTTAGATTTGGATGTTTTATCACAGTACCTGGTGTTGATAGTATTGCACTTGAAACAATAAAATCAAATGTAGCAAACAGCATATCAGGACTAATTGATATAATTTCAGGTGGAGCTTTTTCAAAATTGTCAGTATTTGCAATGACAATAACACCATACATTACAGCTTCAATCGTTATACAATTATTAGGTATGGTAATACCTTCTCTAGAAAAAGCAATTAAAGAAGGTGGAGAAGAAGGAAAAGCAAAAGTAAATAGATATACAAAAATGCTTACATTGGTACTTGCGTTAGTTGAAGCAATAGGACTATATTTAACATATAGTAATGCATACAGAGACTATGGAGTTTTTGTAAATCCAGGTTTTGGAACAGGAGCATTATTTGTACTATCATTAGTAGCAGGAACAGCATTCTTAATGTGGCTTGGAGAACAAATAACCAGTAAAGGAATTGGAAATGGAATATCTCTAATTATCTTTATAGGTATCATATCTTCATTACCATCAGCAATTACAGCATTATATGGAAAAATAGTTGTAGATGGAGTATTTAGTACAACAGGACTAATAACAGCAATAGGAATAATTGTTGGAGCTATTATATTAGTAGCAGGAGTTGTATTTGTACAAGAAGCTGAAAGAAGAGTACCAGTACAATATGCTAAAAAAGTAGTTGGAAGAAAAATGTATGGAGGACAAAATACACATATACCATTAAAGCTTGCTATGGCAGGTGTAATGCCAGTTATCTTTGCATCATCAATGCTTACATTCCCAGCTATGATAATACCAATGTTTAACAGTAACATTGCATCAGCTTCAGGATTTTGGGCAGGAGTATATAAGTTTTCAATGTCAACATCATCTGCACAATTTGGACTAGGATATACAATAGCAAATGCTTTAGTATATTTGGTTTTAATTATAGCATTTACTTATTTCTATACTTATGCAACATTCAATCCAGCCGAAGTTTCTAGCAATATAAAGAAAAATGGAGGCTTCATACCAGGTATTAGAGCAGGAAAACAAACAACAGAATATTTATCATCAATAATTAAAAAACTAACATTATTTGGAGGATTATTCTTAAGTTTAATAGCAATATTACCAATGCTTTTAAGCTTTACAAGTTTGAATATAACCTTTGGTGGAACATCAATATTAATCGTAGTAGGTGTTGCTCTAGAAACAGTACAACAACTAGAATCAAGATTAGTAATGAGACACTATAAAGGATTTTTAGAATAAAATTAGAAGTTGGAATTTAGAAGTTAGGAAAAAGGAAATATCCCTATACTAGCTTCTAAAATCTAATGTCTAATTTTAAACAAGTAAAGGAGAAATATTTATGTTTATAGTATTATTAGGAGCACCAGGAAGTGGAAAAGGAACAGTAGGAAAAATATTAGCAGAAAATTTAAAATTAGCCCACATATCAACAGGAGACTTATTTAGAGAAAATCTAAAAAATGAAACAGAACTAGGAAAAGAAGCAAAATCTTATATGGATAAAGGAGAACTTGTTCCAGACGAAATAACAGTAAGAATGTTAGAAAAAAGAATGGAAGAAGCAGATGTAGAAAATGGAGCAATTCTAGATGGATTCCCAAGAACAGAAAATCAAGCAGTTGTATTAGACAAATTATTAGAATCAAAAGGAAACAAAGTAGATATGGCATTAAATATAGATGTTCCATTTGATGAAATAGTAGAAAGAATTGCAAATAGAAGAAGCTGCAAGGGTTGTAGCGAAATTTATAATGTAGTATTTAATCCACCAAAACAAGAAGGAAAATGCGATAAATGTGGAGGAGAACTATATCAAAGAGAAGACCAAAAACCAGAAGTTGTTCAAAATAGACTAGAAGTATATAGAAATACTGCTGAAGAACTTATAAAATATTACGAAAATAAAGGTGTATTAAGAACAGAAAAGGCTGGAGATAAAGCAGGAAGAACATCTTATGATGTAGCTGCTGAAATAGAAAAAGATATTAGAAAATAATGAATAATTAGTTATTTATTAAGAGGTAATAAAATTGGTTGAAATAAAATCAAAAAGAGAAATAGAATTAATGAGAGAAGCCTGCAGAATAGCTAGCTTAACTCAAAAAAAAGTAGAAGAATTAATAAAGCCAGGAATATCTACAATGGAGTTAGATAGAGTAGCTGAGGAGTTTATAAAAAGTCAAAATGCAATACCTGCACAAAAAAACTATCCTCACTATGAAAAAGGGGTAGCTCCATTTCCAGCAACATTGTGTGTTTCAGTCAACGATGTTGTTATTCATGGCATACCTTCAAAAAAAATAATTCTAAAAGAGGGAGATATAGTAAGTGTCGATTTAGTAGTACTAAAAAATGGCTTCAATGGTGATTGTGCAAGAACATATATAGTTGGACAAACAACTGATGAAGCAAAAAAATTAGTAGATATTACTAAAAAAGCATTTTATGAAGGCATCAAATTTGCTAAAAAGGGAAATAGAATAGGCGACATTTCCCATGCAATAGGTGAATTCGTAAATAAAAATGGATATTCGGTTGTCAAAGAATTTCAAGGGCATGGTATAGGAAGGCAAATGCATGAAGATCCAAGCATACCAAACTATGGAAAAGCAGGAAAAGGAATAAGACTTGAACCCGGCATGACTCTAGCAATAGAGCCAATGGTAGTGGATGGAAACGGTCAAATATGCGAGTTAGAAGATGGTTGGACAATTATAACAGATGATGGAAGCTTAGCAGCACATTATGAAAATACAATTTTAATTACAGAAAAAGAGCCAGAAATATTGACAATTTAAAGAAAATAGTGTATAATAAACAAGTTATTTAATGTAAAATTTAAATTTTATGGGAGGAAACAAAATTGTCTAAAGAAGATGTTATAGAAGTTGAAGGAACAGTGGTAGAAAGCTTACCAAATACAGAATTTAGAGTAGAACTTGAAAATGGACATAAGGTATTAGCTCATATCTCAGGTAAACTTAGAATGAACTATATAAAAATACTTCCAGGAGATAAGGTAAAATTAGAATTATCACCTTATGACCTTACAAAAGGTCGTATTACATGGCGTGATAAATAAAAAATATAAAGAAAGATAAAATTTAGAAATTAATTATCTAACTTCTAAATTATAAAACGAGGTGAAAGAAATGAAAGTAAGACCATCAGTAAAAAAAATGTGTGAAAAATGCAAAGTAATTAAAAGAAAAGGTGTTACAAGAGTAATTTGTGAAAACCCTAAACACAAACAAAGACAAGGGTAAATTTTTAATTAGCTAATATATAAAAATAGTGCGGCTGTCTTAAAAATTTAAGAATATCTATTTTTATTTATTAATATAAACAATCCAAAAAAAGAAAATAATTAAAGAGGTGAAAGAAATTATGGCACGTATAGCAGGTGTAGACTTACCTAAGGAAAAAAGAGTAGAAATTGGTTTAACATATATCTATGGAATAGGTAGAGCAAGCTCTAACAAAATATTAGCAGCAGCTAATGTTAATCCAGATATAAGAGTAAAAGACTTAACAGATGATCAAGTACAAGATATTAGAAAGGCTATGGAAGGTTACAAAGTTGAAGGCGATTTAAGAAGAGAAGTAGCATTAAACATTAAAAGACTTACAGAAATAGGATGCTTTAGAGGAACAAGACATAAAAGAGGCTTACCAGTAAGAGGTCAAAGAACAAAAACAAATGCTAGAACAAGAAAAGGTCCTAGAAAAGTAGTAAGCAAGAAAAGCAGTAAATAGAAAATAATAAAAAGAGGAGGAAAAACTTAAAATGGCAAAACCAACTACACAAAAAGTAACTAGAAGAAGAGATAGAAAAAACATTGAAAAAGGAGAAGCACATATTCATTCTAGTTTTAATAATACAATAGTTACAATTACTGATGAAAGAGGAAATGTAATTTCATGGGCAAGTGCTGGAGAACTAGGATTCAAAGGTTCAAGAAAAAGCACACCATTTGCTGCTGGAGAAGCTGCATTAACAGCTGCAAAAGCAGGTATGGAACATGGATTAAAAAGTGTTGCAGTATTTGTAAAAGGACCAGGTTCAGGAAGAGAAGCAGCTATTAGATCATTACAAACAGCAGGACTTGAGATTACAGCAATAAAGGATGTAACACCAATTCCACATAATGGTTGTAGACCACCAAAAAGAAGAAGAGTTTAATTAATATATTCACTAAAAAGAAATGGAGGAAAGAAAATGTCAAGATATAAAGACGAACAATGTCGTATTTGCCGTAGAGAAGGACAAAAATTGTTTTTAAAAGGTTCAAGATGTTATTCTGATAAATGTAGTATCTCTAGAAGAAATTACGCTCCAGGACAACATGGACAAAAAAGAGCAAAATTATCTGAATACGGTACTCAATTAAGAGAAAAACAAAAAACAAAATCATATTATGGAGTTGGAGAAAAACAATTTAGAAAATACTTTGATATGGCTTCAAATAAAAAAGGTGTAACTGGTGAAAACTTATTACAAATATTAGAAAGTAGATTAGATAATGTTGTTTACAGATTAGGATTTGGAACATCAAGAGCTCAAGCAAGACAATTTGTAAACCATGGTTTATTTGCTGTTAATGGAAAAAGAGTTGATATTGCATCATACTTAGTAAAAGCTGGAGATGAAATTTCTGTAAGAGAAATTAAAAAAGATAATCCAACAATAAAAGCAAATGTTGAAGAAAACAAAGCAAGACCAGTTCCAGAATGGTTAGAAAAAAATAGTGAAACTTTGAGTGGAAAAGTTGTTAGATTGGCATCTAGAGAAGATGTTGATATTCCAATAGAAGAACATTTAATAGTAGAGCTTTACTCAAAATAATATTTTTTATATATATTTTATATATTTTTTATATATATTAGGAGGGAAAAATGATAGAATTTGAAAAGCCAAATATTGAATGTCTAGAAGTAGATGATGCTAAAAATTACGCAAAATTTGTATGTGAACCATTAGAAAGAGGTTATGGAGTAACAATCGGTAATTCTTTAAGAAGAATATTACTTTCATCACTTCCTGGTTGTGCTATAACAAGCGTAAAGATAGATGGAGCATTACACGAATTTTCATGCATACCAAATGTAGTAGAAGATGTACCAGAGATAATAGTTAATTTAAAAGGTGTAAGACTAAAATTTGATCAAAATGAAGAAAAAATATTAAGAATTGACTTTAAAGGTGCAGGAGAAGTTACTGCAGGTGACATCATAACAGATGGAACAGTAGAAATATTAAATCCAGATTTACATATAGCTACAGTATCTGATGATGGACATCTTGTTATGGAAATGACAGCAGATATGGGTAGAGGATATAACTCAGCTGAAAAAAATAAAAAGCCAGATCAAGATATATCAGTACTTCCAATTGATTCAATTTACACACCTGTAAAGAAAGTAAATTATCAAGTTGAAAATACAAGAGTTGGTCAAATGGTAGATTATGATAAGCTAGTTATAGAGGTATGGACAGATGGAAGTTTAAAAGCTTTTGAAGCATTAAGTTTAGCTGCAAAAGTAATGACAGGCCACTTAGAATTGTTTATAGATTTATCAGAAGCAACTAAAAATACACAAGTAATGGTTGAAAAAGAAGAGTCTAAAAAAGAAAAAGTTCTAGAAATGTCTATAGAAGAGTTAGAATTATCAGTTAGATCATTTAACTGCTTAAAAAGAGCTGGTATAGCTACAGTTGAAGATTTAGCAAATAAATCTGAAACAGATATGATGAAAGTTAGAAATTTAGGTAAAAAATCTTTAGATGAAGTAACAAATAAATTACATTCTTTAGGATTAGATTTTGCCCAAGAAGAAGATTAATTAAATGAAAAATATTAAGGAAGGTGAAAACATTGGCAACAAATAGAAAATTAGGTAGAACTACTGATATAAGACTTGCTATGCTAAGAACATTAACTACTGATTTACTTGTACATGGTAAAATTGAAACAACTTTACCAAGAGCAAAAGAAGTTAAATCAATAGCTGATAGTATAATTGCATTAGCAATAAAAGAAAAAGATAATTTCGAAATGGTAGATAAAAAAATCGTTAAAGCTAAACTAGATTCTAAAGGTAATAAAGTTACAGAATTAGTAAAAAGCAAAAACGGTAAAGAATACTTAAAAGTAGTAAAAGAAGAAGTTACAGAAAAAAGACAAAAAGATATGCCATCAAGATTAAATGCTAGAAGAAAAATAATGAGAAAAACAAACAAAGTAGTAGATAGCGAAGGTAATAAAATAGATTTACCATCAAAATTATTCAATGAAATAGCTCCAAAATACGAAGGTAGAGTTGGAGGATATACAAGAATAATTAAAGCTGGTCCAAGAAGGGGAGACGGAGCTGAAGTTGCTATATTACAATTAGTTTAATATACAGAAAAGAAAACCTATATTAGTTAGGTTTCTTTTTTTTGCCTTATGCTATTTACTTGAAAATAAATTGTTTTTATGATATTATTCAAAAAATAATGGGAAGTATAAGTTTGGGAGGCAATAAAATGTCATATATAGAATTTAAAAATGTTATAAAGGAATATACAATGGGAGAAGTAAAAATTAAAGCATTGAATAATACTAATTTTAAAATTGAAAAAGGAGAACTTGTAGTAATTGTTGGACCAAGTGGAGCAGGAAAAACTACTGCTCTTAATATTTTAGGAGGGATGGATACAACAACATCAGGAAAAGTAATTGTAGATCATAAAGAAATAACAAGTTTAAATAATAAGCAATTGATAGAATATAGAAGAAATGATATAGGATTTGTATTTCAATTTTATAATTTAGTTCAAAAT
>ERZ827168.1147-NODE-1147-length-38244-cov-11.723193_pt1 | contig 38244 bp, 33 predicted proteins | sample MGYA00519868_ERZ827168 | MGnify/ENA primary metagenome ERZ827168 (study PRJEB31778, sample SAMEA3449271) | human gut metagenome | biome: human gut; feature: human-associated habitat; material: faeces | place: United Kingdom | collected 2010/2012 ...
CCAAAAACCTACATTTATTTTTACCAAAAACCTACAAAAAAGTTTGACATTTACAGCACATTTGGTCCTAAACAGGGAAAATCAGAAAAATTTGAATGTTTAGCTTGTAATAATATGGTTGTCATAACTCCTGATTTAAATGTTTATCAATGTGTTTTTGATATTGATAAGGGAAATGAAATTGGTAAAGTGATAGATGGTAAAATAATGATTAATGATGAATATAAATTGTTTGATAAATCTTACTGCAAAGTATTAAAAAAGTATAATGGAATTGGAGGGCAAAGATGAGTCAACCAATAGTAGGAATCGTTTCAGGCAATGAATTAATAGAAAAGGGAACGTATAAAAAGCCTATTCACAGTGTAAATGATGATTACTTAAATATGATATATAAGTGTGGTGGTATACCGATTATCATTCCAAATACAAATAGTTTTGTTTCGTTAAAATCATTTATAGACAAAATAGATGCTTTATTATTAATTGGAGGCGAAGATATTTCTTATAGATGTGATTCAGGGAAAAAAAGTGAAAATCCAAGAGATAATTTTGAAATTGAAATATATAATTATTTTAAACAACATAAAAAACCAATACTAGGAATTTGTAGAGGATTGCAAGTAATAAATGTAGCAGAAGGTGGTACATTAAAGAATATTGAAGAAGACAAGGTAGAACACAAAATTGGAACAGATGGATGGATTAATTATCACGATATAAGAATTATTAATAATACAAAACTGAAAAAGTTAATATCTAAAACTAATTATACCGTTTCATCAGTACATCATCAAGCAATAGATAAATTGGGTAAATCTTTAGTTATATCAGCTACAGCTTTTGATGGCGTAGTAGAGGCCATAGAAAGTTCTGACGATACATTTATAATTGCATTCCAAGGACATATAGAAAAATGTTTGAATAATTATAAAGCATATGGTAGAGTTGTAAAAAAATTTATAGAGGAGGCAAAGAATGAATAAAAAAGAAATTTTAAGGTTACCAATTTATAAAAATCAAGTTGGCAAGTATTTAACAAAAAAAGACATAGTATCTAATTTCCCACATAACTTTGAAATAAAAGATGGCGTAGAATATGAATATGCCACAACCTCTGGAACAACTTCTGATAGAATGGAAATAATAAGAAAACCAAATTGGTGGAAAGACGAATATAAAAGAACTTATTCAAATGAAAAAAAATTGGAAAAATATTTAGACGAGAAATTGCATAAGGTTATTTTTACAACTGCTCAATGTTCAAATTTAGTGTGTTTTGTAGAAAAACCGTCAATGGAGAAGAGAACTATTGGAAATACATTATATGTAAACAATACTTTTAATCCTTGGGACTGGACAAAAGAGAATATTCAAGAAATAATAAAAGAAATAAATTATTTTAAGCCCTATTATTTAGATGCCGATCCAGTTTATCTTGCAGTATTTTTGTATTTGAAAGAAAAATATAAAATTAAGACTAAAATTTTTACTCCAACAATAATCACATTAAGTTATGAATATGTTACAGGTAATCTTAGAAAATATATTTCAGATTATTTTAAAACTGATATTAGAAATTTGTATGGAACTACTGAATTTGGATATGCTTTTCTTGAAAATGAAAATGGAAAAATGCATATTTGTAAAGATTTGATTGATATAAAACTTTTACCAATTAATGATGATGAAAGCAATAATATTTATTCAATAATAATAGACAGTTATAAAAATGAATATATGCCACTTTTAAATTATAAAGTTGGAGATCTTGTTCAAGCAACACCAAAGGAATATAAGAATTTTGACAAAGATGGAATTGTAAGTAAAATGGCTGGAAGAGAAAAGGATTTAATTGACAATAAAATATCGTTTTCAATGCTAGATGATATTATTAGTAGTGTCTCTAGTAAAATATTGCTTCATCAATTTTACTTTATTGATAAAAATATTTGTAATTTTAAATATATAACATTGGATGACTCTGAAATATCAGAAACAGAAATGAAAAATATAACTAATAAACTTGAAGACATGGGATTGAATATTTCGATAACATTTAATAAAGTTGAAGAAATATCACCAGAGATGTCAGGAAAATTTTCAATTTTAAAAAGAGGAATATAATATATGAAACAAGATATAAGAAAAGATTTTCCAATGTTAGAAAGTGATATTATTTATTTTGATAATTCTTCAACTTCTTTGAAACCTTATAGTGTATTAGAAAGTATTACAGAGTTTTATACAAAATATACTTCAAATGCGTATAGAGGTAGTTACATTAATTCTGAATATATTTCGTTAAAAATAGACGAAACAAGAGAACTTGTAGCAACAATGTTAAATTGTTCCCCTAGAGAAGTTATTTTTACTTCAAATTGCACTGATTCTATAAATCAACTTGTGAGGATGTTGAATATAAATAAAAGAACTAAGGTTATCTGCTCATTATTAGAACATCATTCAAACTATCTACCTTGGTTAAACAATGCAAATATATTAACTGTTAATTTGAATGACGATGGTACAATAGACTTAATAGAATTAGAAAAATTATTAAAAGAGAATAAGGTCAAATTGGTAAGTATTACAGCCTTATCAAATGTTACAGGAAATGTGCAACCAATTAAAGAAATTTGTCAAATTGCCCATAAATACAAAGCACTTGTAAATTTGGATTGCTGTCAATTTGCTCCACATTACAAAATAAATGTAAAAGATATTGATTGTGATTTTTTGACTTTGTCAGCTCATAAAATGTGTGGACCAAGTGGACTTGGCGTAATATATGGTAAAAAAGATTTATTATTGAAATGCAAAAAAGCTAAATATGGTGGTGGAATGGTAGATAGGATTATTGATAATGAAGACATTAGATATAAAGAAATTCCATATTGTTTCGAGGCAGGTACACCTGCAATAGAAAATATTTTGGGTTTTGCAAGTGCAATAAGATATTACTTATCGTATGGTTATGATAATATTACAAAAAGAAATAAAGAACTAAATGATTATTTTTATAAAAAAATATTAGCAAGTAAAAATATTGAGTTGATTTTTCCAATTTCAAAAAAACATGCTCCAATTTTTACTTTCAAATTAAAAAATAAAGATTTAAATTTAAATTATGTTGCAAAAATTTTATCAGATTCTGCTAATATTTGCGTTTCTTCTGGCTATCAATGTTGTCAACCATTATATAATAGTATGAAAGAAAAAGGTGGAATAAGGGTATCATTGCAATTTTATAATACTGAAGAAGAAATAGATTATTTTTTCAATATAATAGATAATTTAAAAATATAAGGAGGTTTGAAGATGGAATATAAATTATCAGTAGGGTTTAATGGGGATCTAGACCTATTAGAAAAAATGTATGCGGATAAAGAGAATAAAATAGGGACACTTTATACAGGAGGTTATCTTAAAGAAGTAACCAGTGGAAGGTATCAACACAGTAAGAGCGAACAAGAATTAGAAAGAATTGTTGAAACTGTCCATTATAAAAATGCAAGATTAGCTGTAACATTGAATTCACCATGCAATGTTCCTCCGCTTTCAGAAAAACAATGGTGGGAAAATGTAAAAAATTACTTAAAACATTTAGAGTCAATTGGAGTTGATACAGCAATTATTGCTCATCCATTTATAATGGCTCTTGCAAAAGAAAATACAAACTTAAGTGTAGCCGCATCAATAATTTGTGATGTTAATACTCCACGTGGTGCATTATATTATGAAGATATGGGTGCTGATGTAATAGTTCCATCATCTTCAATTAATTATGATTTAGAACAATTAAAACAAATTAAGGCAAATTTAAAAAAAGCAAAGTTAGCATTATTAGTTAATGAAGCTTGTTTAGGAAATTGTCCTTGGAGAAGATTTCATCAAAATGCTTTATCACACGCTGATAGAAAAGGTTATGATTTAGATTATGCAATGAGTTGCACAGGTTTGTATGAAAAAAATCCTTATATGATGTTAACAAATAATGTTGTACGACCAGAAGACTTAAAGGAATATGAAGGAATTAGCGACATGTTCAAATTAGTTGGAAGGACAACTGACAAAGAAACATTATTAAAAATGATTCATGCTTATTCAACTGAATCATATCATGGAAATTTGGTGGAAATAGTAGATAAAGGGTTTAGTGAATTCATCAATTTACCAAACGATCAGTTGGATTCATTATTTGCACAAAAATCAAGTTGTATTAAAAATTGTCAAAATTGTTCTAAATGTAAAACTTTATATAGAAAAATAAATAGATAAATAATAGGAGGATATATATGGAAAGATTATTAAATTTGGAAGCAACCTCTTATTGTAATGCTAATTGTAGTATGTGTCCTAGAGATTGTGTGAAAGAATATGGATATATTTCTTTAGATACCGTTGACAAATTGATTGATAAAATTGGGGATTATTTACTATATGAAATATCAATTTCTGGAAGGGGCGAACCAACTTTTCACCCACAATTAATAGAAATAATAAAAAAATTACAAACTTTAAAGACAAAAATATCTGTTGTAACAACAACAGATGGTATTAAGGATGCAACATATAAACAATTAATTGACGAATTAGATATTATGAGAATATCGGTAAGTTCTATAGATGAACAAATCTTTAAGAAGATTCATAGAGGACTAAATTATGATAAGATTTGGGCAAATATTACTAAATTAGTAAATTATAATCCTGAAAAATTACATATTCATTTAGTAGGTGGCGAAGAGACATACCCAGCACTAGAAAAAACTATATCATTTTTTAAAGCTAATGATGTTAACAATATTTATCTATTACCATTATGGAATAGAGGCGGAAATGTTGAAGAACAGGAAATTCTAGATTTGAGAAAGCAAATTGTTGAAAAATATAATATTTTTTATTCAGAAGATGAATACTTAGATGAAACAAAAGTTAGAAATTTAGCAAATCCGAATTATTGTCCATTGGGAGACACAAGCATTTCGGTAAATTATAAAGGTGATATGATTGGCTGTTTTCAAGATTTTGAAAATTTGACTAAAATTTGTAGTGTTGATGATGATGTAGATTTTATAACAGAAAGGGTTAAAGTATTAAAGAAAATGCCAGTTTGTAGAAGTTGTAATTCTTACAATCAAGCACGAAAGTGATGGAGTGTTTATATGGAAATAAAACAATATTTTATTGAAAATTATATTAATAAATTTAGTGAAAATGATTATATAGGTGTTGAAATTGAAATGCCTATAATTAATTTGAATTCTCCTTATATTGTTAATAGTAAAGTAATTGAAGGATTATTTTCGACCTTTCTTGATAATGAAGAATTTAAAATAGAAAATTATGATAATGAAAAAAATATCATTTCAATAAAAAATATAAAAACAAATGACACTGTATCTTTAGAATATTCTTTCAATACAATCGAATTATCGTTAGGAAAAGAATTGTTAATTGATAGGTTGAAAGAAAAATTTGATTTTTACTATAATTTTATTAAACAATATTTGGAAAAATATGAGTACGAAATATATTGTGGTGGTATAAATCCTAATTATCATTATATAGATAAAACATGTTTAAATCAGGATAGATATAAAGTTATTGAAAGATTATTGACTAATAGCAGTAACTGTGATTTATATAACCAATTTTGCTCATATTGTTGCAGCATACAAACTCATATTAATACATCTAAGGATGATATAGTAAATTTAATAAATATGTTGTCAAAAGTAGAAAATAATAAAATGGAAATATTTTCTAATTCATATATGAAAGAGACTAACTTAAAAAATAGTAGAAAATATTTGTGGGAGAATAGCAACTTTGGTCCTTTAAATATCGGTACAAATCCTAATTATAACAATTTAGAAGATTTACTTAATGATTATTCTAAGCGAAATTTATTCTTTGTTGAAAGAAATAACAAGTACCTTCTTTTGAATGCAAAACAACCACTAAATAAATATCTTGATAAGAAAAGAGTTAAGGCTACAGATGAATATGGAAAAACTTGTTATGTAGTACCATCATATTCTGATCTTGATAATTTTAGGTCATATAGAAGTGTTGAATTGACAAAATATGGTACGTTAGAAATTAGAAGTGATTGTACTCAATCAAAAGAAAATATATTTAAGTTGATTGCATTTAATGTTGGAGTATGTAAGAATCATTTAGAAATATTGAAATATTTAGATATGAATAAAAAAATTACAAATGAGAGATTAGTAGAATTTTGTATTAAGGGTTTGAAAATGCGTAATTTTGGTGAAGAAAAGTATATGGAGGTAAGTAATGACTAAGAAAAAAATAGGTATTTGGATGTATGAAAATGACAATGGAATAAACATAAAGAAAAAACTTGTTTCCTCATTGAAAGATTTGGGCTACGAAGTCTATTCAGATTTTGATATGCGAGAGTGCTATTTAAAAAATGGAAAAGTTTATGCAAAAGATGGATACTGTTTGTCAGATGTTGATATATTTTATCACATGAATGCTGATGAGCAAAATCAATATCAAAATGATATATTAAGATTATTAGAATTATCAGGCGTTCATGTTTTTAATGATTATCAATCATTTATATATTGTAAAGATAAGGTTATAAGTAATTTACTTCTAAGGAAAAATGGTATTTTGGTACCTCCATCAATGCTGATAAATAATAAATTAACAAAAGAAGAATTAAAAAAAATTATAGATGAGTGGGGAACAGTAATTGTAAAACCTCGAACAAATCATGGCGGTAAAGGAATAATTAAGATTGATAATTATGAATTGTTTTGTGATTTTTATGAAGCTACAAAAGCATCTACAAAAGATTATTATTTAGAAAAATATATTCCCTTTAAATCCCATGACTATAGAGCAGAAGTTTTTAATGGTGAAGTTATAGGAACGTATTGCCGTGGAAAATGTGGTACATATAAAACAAATATTTCCTCTGGTGGTTCAATGGAAGACATTACAGTACCAGAAGAATTTAAAGAAATAGCATTAAAAGCTGCTAAAACGCTTAATGTAACAACAACTATTGTTGATATGATTTTATCAGAGGAGGACAAAAAGATATACGTTCTTGAGGTCAATCCTATAATGGGAATATTTTTAGAAGAAGGTATGAAAGCAGGTACAAAAATGCCAATTCAAACAAAAATTCCTGAATCATTTAAAACTGATAAAATCAAATTAGAAAAAATAATTAATTATATAGATAATTATTTGAAAAACAATTAAGAAAATGAAATGATTACATGTTTATAGTTCACTTCTTATGAGAGTTAAAATGTAAAATTGCCTTACAAAAGAAAAAAATATGTATGTTTTGATTAAGTGAAAGGAATGAATGGTTAGTATGAAAAAAGATTTTATGATTATTGCAGGACCATGTGCTGTCGAATCAAAAGAACAAATAATAAGAATTGCTAAATCTTTAAAAGAAATAGGCGTAGATGTCCTAAGAGGAGGAGCATTTAAACCTCGAACAAATCCTAATAGCTTTCAAGGCTTACAAGATGAAGGCATTGAATATTTGTTAGAAGCTAAGAAAGTAACAGGCTTGCCAATAATAACAGAGTTATTAACAATAGAACAAGTAAAAAAATATGGTAATGTTATAGATATTATTCAAATTGGTAGTAGAAATATGTACAATTACGAATTATTAAAAGAGGTAGGAAAATTAAATAAGCCTGTTATGTTAAAACGTGGATTATCTGCTACTTATAATGAATGGCTATCTGCTTGTGAATATATAAAGCAAAATGGAAATGACAATATTATTGTTTGTGAAAGGGGCATAAGAAGTTTTGATAATTCAACACGTAATGTTCTTGATTTGCAAGCTATTCCATACATAAAGAAACATTCTGATTTTCCAATAATTATAGATCCTAGTCATGCTGCTGGTAATAATTATATGATTGAATCTATGTGCTGTGCAGCAACGGCTGCGGGGTGTGATGGTATAATGGTGGAAGTTCATGATAATCCTAGTGAAGCGTTATGTGATAAGGATCAGGCAATAACAATTGATGAATTTTCTAATATATGCAATAAAATAAAAAAAATAAGGGAAATCAACCAATTTTGATATTAAATTCACTTGAATTCATTGACTAAAATAAATTTTATGCTATAATAAACAGAAATCTAAAAATTTAAGGGGGAATACTCATGTTAGACAAAAGATTTAATCTTGAAAATGAAAAGGAAATGCAAAAATTATGGGAAGAAAAAGAAGCCTATAAATTTAAAGGTGTAGATGAACGACCAGTTTATTCAGTCGATACACCTCCTCCAACAGTAAGCGGTAAGTTACATGTTGGACATATATTTTCATTCACTCAATCTGAAATGCTTGTTAGGTATCACAGATTAAAAGGTGAAAATGTATATTATCCATTTGGATTTGATGACAATGGTTTGCCAACAGAAAGATTGGTTGAAAGAGAAGAGGGTATATTTGCAAAAGATTTACCTAGAAGTGAATTTATTGAAAAATGTACTGCTACAAAAGATAAATATATTAAAGAATTCCAAGATTTATTTAAGCGTTTAGGAATCAGTGCTGATTGGGATTTGGGATATGATACTATAAATGAATTGTCTAGAAAAGTTTCACAAAGATCATTTATAGATTTAGTAAAAAAAGGAAAAGCGTATAGAAAGGAAATGCCAGTTTTATGGTGTCCTTGCTGCCAAACCTCTATTGCACAAGCAGAACTTGAAAATAAAGATGTAAAAAGTTATTTCAATTATATTAATTTTTCTGTTGATAATAAAGATTTAGAAATAGCTACAACAAGACCTGAGTTTTTAGGTGGATGTGTTGCAATATTTGTAAATCCTAATGATGAAAGATATAAAGATTTAATAGGAAAAACTGCTACTGTTCCGTTATATAATAATCAAGTTCCAATCATTGCAGATGAAAAAGTTGCAATAGACAAAGGTACTGGCGTTGTTATGTGCTGTACATTTGGAGATCAAACTGATATGGAATGGCAAAAAGAATATAATCTTCCAATTAAGAAAGTAATGCAGGCTGATGGAACAATTAATCCAGAAGTTGCTATAATTGGTGGAATGAAAACGCTTGATGCAAGGATGAAGATTGTTGAGGAATTACAAAAACAAGGTCTATTAGTAAAAAGTGAAAAAATTGAACATTCTGTAAGTACGCATGAAAGATGTGGAAATGAAATAGAAATAATTAATTCTCCACAATGGTACATTGACATTTTAAGTATAAAAGATGAATTGATTAAAGCAGCAGATGAAATTAATTGGCATCCAGAATCTATGAAAACTAGATATTTAGATTGGGTTAACAATTTAAAATGGGATTGGTGCATATCAAGACAAAGATATTTTGGAGTACCATTTCCAGTATGGTATTGTAAAGAATGTGGAGATGTAATGATTCCTGAAGATAAAGAATTACCATTAAATCCATTAGAACATAACCCACATGGTGCTTGTAAGTGTGGATGTAAGGAATTTATACCTGAAACAGCTGTAATGGATACATGGGCAACATCATCTGTATCACCATTCATTAATATGAAATATGGTGAAGATGACGAAAGAAAATTCTTATATCCTATGAGTATGAGAAGCCATGCACATGAAATAATAAGAACATGGACATTCTATTCAATTGTAAAAAGTTTATATCATACTGGACAAGTACCTTGGAAAGATTTAATGATTTCAGGATTTGTACTTGCTAAAAAAGGCGAGAAAATAAGCAAATCTAAAAATAATGCTAAGATGTCTCCTAATGACTTATTAGATACTTATGGTGCTGATATGATAAGATATTGGACTGCATCAAATAAATTAGGAACAGATACATGGTTTGATACAAAAGATATAGAAAGTTCAAAGAGATTTATGAACAAATTATGGAATTCTGCTAAATTTGTAGATATGCACATCAAGGATGCTGATTTAAGTGAAGAAGCAGAATTGCAATCTATTGATAAATGGTTAATCTCTAGATGTCACGAAACATTTGAAAAATATCAACAACAAATGGAAAATTATGAAATGGGCTTAGCAAGACAAGAAATTGATAAATTTTTCTGGAACGATTTATGTGATAATTATTTAGAAATGGCAAAAGAAAGATTATATAATCCTGATAATAAATATGGAGATTCCCAAAAAGCTGCTCAACAAACTTTAGCAACTGTATTCCTTGAAGTATTAAAAATGTATTCACCTTTTGTTCCACATATTACAGAATATATTTATCAAGAATTATATAAACACAAACTTAAAGATGAACTTCTTTCCACAAGCAAATTCATAAAATTGCCTTATGACAAAAAGTATATAGAATTTGGCGAATCAATGAAGAAAGTAGTTGGAGTTGTTCGCAAATATAAAACTGAACATAATCTATCAATGAAAGAAACAATTGAAGGAATAAAAATATCAACATCTATAGAAAATATTAGATGTTTAAGAGATTCAATTTTAGATATTCAAAGCTGCACTCGTGCAGAACATATTGACGTTGAAAAAAGCAACACAACAGAAGTATTGATTACTGAAAGAAATATTGAAAATAGTTATGTAGATGGTATAGAAGATGTGCCAATTCACAAAACGGCAAAAACTATGAAATTAGTTAGAAAAGATGAAAAAAATCAATAAAACTTATCTTTTTTTGACAATTTATCTAATTTTATTGAAAATATAAGAAAAATTTGGTATAATACATACAACTGCTGGGAACATGAGGAGTAGGTTACTATTTTATTACAGAGAGCAAATGATTGGTGTGAATTTGCATAATAAGTAATCGAAGGTAGCTTGGGAGCATATTTTCTGAATTATTAGTAAGAAAGTACGTATAACTGCGTTAAAGTATTAAGCTGCATATTATTAAATAATATGAATCAAGGTGGTACCGTGGACTATAAGCTCATCCTTTACTTAGGATGGGCTTTTTATATGAAAGGAAGGAATTAAAATGTTAGATAAAAAATATAATTCACTCGAGAAAGAAGAAAAGTGGTTAAATTATTGGAAAGAAAATAAGATATATGAATTTAAATTAGATCAAAGAAAAGTGTATTCAATAGATACACCACCTCCAACAGTTAATGGTAAAATTCATATTGGACATATATTCTCTTATTCTCAAGCCGAAATGATAGCCAGATATAAAAGAATAAGAGGATACAACGTATTTTACCCATTTGGCTTCGATGATAATGGTTTACCAAGTGAAAGATTAGTAGAAAAAGAACAAGGCAAAAAAGCCCATGAAATAGGTAGAGAAGATTTCTCTAAACTATGTTACAAAACAACTGATAAGTATGAAGAAGAATTTCAAGATTTATTTTCTAGATTAGGAGTAAGTACCGATTGGAGTATGCACTATAAAACAGTGAGCCCCTCTACAATAAAAATAAGTCAAAGCTCATTTTTAGATTTAATAGAAAAAGGACATTGTTATCATAAAGAAAGTCCAGCGCTATGGTGTAATGAATGCTTAACATCTATTGCACAGGCCGAATTAGAAACAAAAACTATAAAAACAACATTTAACTATGTAAATTTTGAAACAGTAGAAGATGGTGAAAAGTTTACGATTGCCACAACAAGACCAGAACTAATGCCAGCTATTGTTTGTGTATTTATAAATCCTAATGATGAAAAGAATAAACATTTAATTGGAAAAACTGCTCATATTCCAGTAATCAATGTTAATGTTCCAATTATGGCTGATGAAAAGGTTGCCATCGATAAAGGTACTGGCATTGTTATGTGCTGCACATTTGGCGATCAAACAGATATTGAATGGTGGAAGAAATATAATTTACCTCTTAAATATATATTTACTAATGATGGTAAGATTATTGATTCAGTACCAAACTATGGTGGTTTAAGAATAAAAGAAGCAAGAAAACAAATTATCGATGATTTGCAAAATGGTGGCTATATCGTTAAAATAGAAGAATTAGAGCATGAAGTACAAACTCATGAAAGATGTGGAAAAGAAGTAGAGTATACAGTAATGAAACAATGGTTTATTGATATAATGAATCATAAAGAAGACTTTCTAAGAATTGGTAATGAAATTAATTGGTACCCATCACATATGCACAATAGATATGAAGAATGGGTTAATAACGTTGCATGGGATTGGTGCATATCAAGACAAAGGTATTTTGGTGTCCCATTTCCAGTATGGTATTGTAAAGAATGTGGTGAACCTATATTTGCCTCAAAAGAACAACTACCTGTTAATCCATTAACCGATAAGCCACTAACTAAAAACTGTCCTAAGTGTGGGTGCCAAGAGTTTATACCTGAAACTGATGTTATGGATACATGGGCAACCTCATCAGTTACACCACTCATTAACATGAGGTATGGCGAAAAGGATAATTACGAATCAATATTAAAACCAATGAGTTTACGTAGCAATGCCTCTGAAATAATAAGAACATGGGACTTTTATACTATTGTAAAAAGTTATTATCACTTTGGTCAAAAGCCATGGAATAATGTTATGATATCCGGATTCGTTATGGCAAACAAAGGTGAAAAAATAAGTAAAAGTAAAGGTAACTCAAAAGTCGAACCTTTAGACTTAATAAAACAATATTCAGCAGATGTTGTTAGATATTGGGCAGCATCCGGAAGATTAGGTACAGATATTACATTTAATGAAGAAACATTACTTCGTGGAAAGAAATTAGTTAACAAAATATGGAATGTTTCTAAATTCATTCAAATGCATCTAGAAGATTATCAAGATAAAGAATTTACTAACTTTGAATATGTTGATAAATGGATTTTAGGTAATTTTATTAAGATGGAAAAAGAATATATAAAATATCTAGATAATTATGAAATAGGCCTAGCATTGAATACATTAGAAAAGTTTTTCTGGAACTTCTGTGATAACTATATAGAAATAGTTAAACATAGATTATATAGACCAGAAGAATTTGGCGAAGAGCCAAGATATTCTGGGCAAAAAACAGTATATATAATTTTATATAAACTATTACAAGACTTTAGTGTTTTCTTCCCATTTATTACTGAAGAAATATACCAAGATATTTATCATGATAATAAATCTATTCACTTAACAGAAATTAAACCCCTAAATTATCAATTTGATAAAGAAGTTATTAATGGTGACTTAATGTGTGAGATTATAAGTGCTGTAAGAGGAGAAAAATCTAATAATAACTTATCTTTAAAAACAATAGTTAAAGAATTAAATATCGATTGTTCAGAAGATATAAAAGATGCCATAGAAAAATCTCAAAAAGATTTTAAAGCTACGCTATTTATAAATAACTTAATTTTAAATAATATTGAGAAAGAATACAAAATTAATGACATCATCTTAGATGTAGAAAGTTCATAATAAATTCGCTTTTAAATATTTTAGATATCAATAGTTGGCTATATTAAAGAAAAGTTACATTAAAGCCTTGAATTATAGAAATAGATATAATGCACAAAAATTATTAACTATTAATATTTGACATATAAAAATTAAAGGCATATTGAGTATAAGTATACAGGCAATCCAATAGCGATTATTATCAATATTTTAATTTGATGCTTTATTAGTTTAAGATTTACAAATAGTGAATTTTATTAAGGTAAGAATTGTATTTAATGCAATTTACTTTTGATAAATAATTGATAAGAAAAACTAGAAATAATTGCTTCAAAATAAGTAATCTTTCTTAAACGCTTAAAGCAAAATTGTTGAAAAAATAAATTGCTAGCAAAGTTAAATACAAAGAACAAGTTTACTACAAGTACTTGCTCTTTTTGAAATATACTATAAAGACCGCCAAAAATAATTTAAATATTGAAGTGTATATAAAAATCAAATTAAAGTAGGTGAAAAGATGATTACTAATTTCAAAAATAACAAAGAGAATAGTTTAATTAATTATTTATTTAGTCATGTCAATGCTGACATTGGATTTACCAAAGAACAGTCAGCACATTTAAAAGAAGATATTAAGCAAAACTCTATAATTACATTCGTTACATCAGACTTTAGTAATTATGACGGTAATGATAATTTAGTAGGTAAAACTATAAAGTGTTTTAAAAATATAAATATAGAATTTAAAAATTATTATATAATAGATAATCGCATAGACAGAAGTAATATTAAAGAAATAATAAATAACTCTGATATTATCTATCTTCTTGGTGGTAATCCTAAACAACAAATGAAAAATATAGAACAATACAATTTAATAACTTCTCTTAAAAGCTTTAAAGGATTAATTATTGGTGTCAGTGCTGGTGCTATGAATCAAGCAAAAAAGGTTAAATATCTTGATGAAAACAATAAACTAGTTGAATACGATGGAATAGGTCTAGCAGAGCCATTAATTTATCCACACTTAAATATTGATAGTCTAGATAATTTAAAAGAAATTCTTAATGTAAGTAAATATATTAAAATATATTGTTTACCAAATGAATCATTTATAAAAATAAAAAATAACAAAATGATAATTGAAGGACTATATTACGTTTTAGGAGAATAAATAAACTTAGAAATAAGGCAGGTGATAAAATGATAACTGTAAGAAAATATATAGATGGTGATGAATATGAAATCAGTAAAATAATTGCTAAAGATTTATATACTGAAAATATAAAAGATTATCCAAAAGAATCTATCGATAAATTAGTAAAAACATTAAACAAAGATATTATTAAAAAAAGAGCTCAAGTATTTAATTGCTATGTTGTATTAGATAGTCAAAAAATTATTGGAGTAGGAATGATTGGCCCATATTGGGGCAGTCAAACAGAAAGTTCGTTCTTTACTATCTTTATTGATCCATCGTACAAAGGCAAAGGAATAGGCAGAAAGATAATTGAAACCTTAGAAAATGATATATATTATAAAAGAGCCGATAGAGTTGAAATACCAGCATCTATATCTGGCTTAAACTTTTATAGACATTTTGGATATGGTTTTAAAATCAATGATAAAGTAAAGGGAAATATCGTTGATGATGAAGGAGAATATCGATTAGAAAAATATCCTAAAATATCTTACATAAACACTACTGATACATATAACATAAGACCATATATCAATAATGAATATCATAATTTTAACGAATTTATATATTCATTTGTTAAAAATAATTATCAAAACTATCAAGAATTTGAACAGTATCTCATTTCTAATGAAGATAACTTATGCATAATAGAATACAATGATAAAACAATAGGTTACTTTGACAAAACTAAACTAAATGAAATATATTTAATAGAAGAATATAAAAATATCAAAAATGATATAATAGAAAATATGATAAGTTTATCTAAAAAAATCTAATTAATATATCGTAATAAAGGAGTTGAGCATTCCATGATAAGAAAAGCCAACATCACAGATGCGGAAAGTATTGTTAAAATCAATATTGCCAACTGGAAAATAACTTACAAAAACATCTTTCCTGATGATTTACTAAATAACCTAGAATCAAAATTAAATGATAGTATTCTAAAATGCCAAAATAAAATTAATGAATATATCGTATACGTTAAAGATAATAAAGTAGTAGCCTTCTTAAGATATGGCATTAATAAAAAAGACTATGACTCATCATATGCTGAAATATATGCTCTATATATTGATAAAGATTATCAAGGATTAGGTATCGGTAAATCACTAGTAGACTATATCATAAAATTATTAAAGAATGATTTTAAGTATATATTAGTCAGTACCCTAAAAGAAAATAGTGCTAACGCATTTTATCAAAAAGTAGGTTTTAAAAAGATAGGAAATTGTGAATTTGAACTTGCCAATAAAAAATACCTAGAAAACTTATATCAAATAGAAACATAATATACAAAAGGAGTTCTAATATGAAAAAAATAGTTGCAATTGGTGGCGGGGAAAACGGAAGATATCTCGAAGATGGTAGTCAAACATTATATGAAACAAAATTGATGGATAAAGAAATTATTAGATTAACGGGTAAAGAACACCCTAATTACTTATTTATTGCTCATGCCATGTCATTTTCAGAAGAAATACAAGACAGTTATTATGAAACAATGAAAAAAATATACGAAGGTAAATATGGCTGCTCTTGTAAATGTTTAAAATCAAAAGATTTATATAATACAAAACTAATAAATGAATTAGTTAATTGGGCAGATATTATCTATGAAGGCGGAGGAGACACTAATGCCATGATTAAACTGTGGAAAGAAACAGGGTTTGATAATATTCTAAATGAAGCTTGGAATAATGGCAAAGTTATCTGCGGTATTTCTGCTGGAGCAGTATGCTGGTTTAATTCATGTAATTCTGATGCAGAAAATAATAACTTTGAAGTCATTAATTGTCTAAATTGGATAAATATTTTTATGACACCACATTGCGATGAAAAAGGAAGATATGAATCAACTAAAGAGCAGTTAAAACAGAATAATATAATTGGAATCATGTTATCTAATTGTTCAGCCCTAGAAATAGCTGATGATAAATACAAAATAATATGTAGTGAAACTAATAGTTCAATTCAAAAAGGGTATGTTCTAAAATGCTATTGGAAAAATAATATATTCTATGAAGAAAGACTAGAATCTACTAACAATTACCAACCGTTAAATAATCTACTAAATAAATAAGATATACCAATAAGTAAGTACATCACTATATGTATTTACTTTTATTTTATAAAATTGTCGAAACATATATCTTCTAAAAAGAATAATTATTAATATTCTTTATTGGGAGGTATTTATGAATACTAATGGACTAACTGATGAAGAAGTAGTAAAAAGTAGAGAAAAATATGGTACTAATAGCTTAACTAAAAAAGAATCTGATACTTTCTTTAAATTATTAATTGAAACCTTAGGTGATCCTATCATAAAAATACTATTAATAGCCCTAGGAATAAAAGTAATATTCTTAATAAAAGACTTTGACTGGTATGAAACAATTGGTATAGTAATAGCCATCTTTATTGCCTCTTTTATATCGAGTATCTCTGAATACGGATCATCCAAAGCCTTTAAAAGATTACAAGAAGAATCATCTTTAATTAAGTGCTTAGTAATTAGAAATAAAAAAGTAGTAGAAATACCTATTGATGAAGTAGTAGTAGGGGATGTTGTAAAAATTAGTAGTGGTGAAAAAGTATGTGCTGATGGTACTATTATCGAAGGCACAGTCTCTGTTGATGAATCAGTCTTAAATGGTGAAAGTAAAGAAAAAGAATTATCTCAAGGTAAAGCTATTTACCGAGGTACAATCATCACTTCTGGAGAAGGAAAATTTCTTGTTCAAAAAGTTGGTGATAGCACTTATTATGGTCATATCGCTAGTGAACTTCAAATTAAAGAAGAACCATCTGTCTTAAAACAAAGACTATCTAAATTAGCTAAAAATATCAGTACCCTAGGTTATGGCGCTTCAATAATAGTAGCTTTATCTTACTTATTTAATAAAATAGTTATTCAAAATGGTTTTGAACTTAACCTAATAATTAAAACTATAACTAACTATAAAATAATGCTAGGCTATATCTTGCATTCTTTAACTTTAGCAGTCACCCTAATTGTAGTAGCTGTTCCCGAAGGATTACCTATGATGATTACTCTAGTACTATCCTCTAATATGAAAAGAATGTTAAAAGATAATGTCTTAGTAAGAAGACTAGTTGGCATCGAAACAAGTGGTAATTTAAATATCTTGTTTACTGATAAGACAGGTACTCTTACTAATGGTCGAATGGATGTTGTAGGAATACTTGATTGTAATAATAAAGAATATAGTAATTTAATTGAATTAACTGGTAATTATAAAAACTTAATTAAAGATAGTTTAATATATAATAACGATAGTGTTATCAATAAAGATAAAATCTTAGGAGGTAATATTACTGATAAAGCTATTCTAAGATTTTGCAATGAAAATAAAGATAGTAGTGTCAAAATAATTAATAAAATAGAATTTAATAGTCAAAATAAATATGCGGTAAGTTTAATAGAAAGAAATAATAAACAAATAAAACTAATTAAAGGAGCACCTGAAATAATAATAGATAATTGTAGTAAATATTATAATAATCATACTAATAATATTGAAATATTAGATCGTAAAAAAGTAGCTAATTCTATTTCAAAATATACATCATCTGGTATTAGAGTTATTGCCTTAGCTATATCAGATAATAAATATTCTCTTAACTATTTAAAGAATTCTACTTTATTAGGTTTTGTCTTATTAAAAGATGAAGTAAGAACTGACGCTAAAGAAGCTGTTAATCGTGCTCAAAGTGCTCATATTCAAGTAGTAATGATGACTGGTGATAATAAAGATACCGCTTATTCTATAGCTAAAGAAGTAGGTATTATCACTAGTAAAAATGACTTAGTAATAACTAGTGAAGAATTAAATAAAATGACTGATGAAGATATTAAAATTAGCTTAGAAAATATAAAAGTAATTGCCAGAGCTCTTCCCACTGATAAAAGTAGAATGGTAAGACTATCGCAAGAATTATCTTTAGTAGTTGGCATGACCGGTGATGGAGTAAATGATGCTCCGGCCTTAAAAAAAGCTGATGTTGGTTTTGCTATGGGTAGTGGTACTGAAGTAAGTAAAGAAGCCTCTGATATCGTCATCCTAGATAATCGCTTTACCTCAATCACTAATGCCATTCTATATGGAAGAACCGTCTTTAAAAGCATTAGAAAATTTATTATTTGCCAACTAACTATTAACCTTTGTACTTTATTAGTATCTATCATTGGCCCATTTATTGGTGTTCCTGTTCCCGTCACCGTTATTCAAATGCTATGGATAAATATGATTATGGATACACTATCCGGACTAGCCTTTAGTTATGAACCAGCCTTACTAGAATATATGGAAGAATATCCTAAAAGTAAAAATGAAAATATTATTAATAAATATATGTTAAATGAAATATTAATAACTGGAATATATTCTGCTATTGTTTGTTTAGTATTCCTAAAAAGTAATTTTATTAAAAGTTTTTATCGAATAGGTCCTAATAACGAATATGTTTTAACAGCCTTCTTTGGATTACTTATCTTTATCAGTATCTTTAATAGTTTTAATGCTCGAACACATAGACTTAATATCTTAGCTAATATTTTAAATAATAAAGCATTTATTGGCATTATGGGCTTTGTTATATGTATGCAAGTATATCTAATTTATTTTGGAGGAAGTCTCTTTAGAACAAGTGGTCTTCAATTAAAAGAATTTATCGTTATGTTCATATTAGCCCTATCAATAATACCATTAGATTTTATTAGAAAATTAATATATCGTAAAACTAATAAAGATATAGGAGTCTAAAAGTTGCTAAATACATAAATATTTGTTATAGTTTTATTGGTGATTATATGAAAGTATTAGTAGGCAGTACTAATCAAGTTAAAATAAATGGTGCTAAAAAAGCTTTAGAAAAATATTATTCTAACATTTCTATCGAAGGTATTAAAGTATCTAGTGATGTTAGTGATGAACCAGTAAATGAGGAAATATATATGGGTGCTAAGAATAGAATGAATAACTTAATTAACTATGCTAAAGAAAATAATCTAGATGTTGACTATTTCTTAACTATTGAAAGTGGTATTACTAATCTTCTAGGAGACTATATTATAATAAATGTTGCTCTAATTAGTGATAAAACAGGAAATATTAGTATGGGTACTAGTGCCGGCTTCCCGGTAAGCAATAAATATCTTGACGAAATAATAAGTACTGATCTCAATAAAGTAATAACTAAATTATTTACTCCTAACGAAGAAGAAAGTAGGAAAGGCACTATTAGTTATCTAACTAAAAATGTTATTACTAGAACTCATCTAACTGAAGAAGCCTTTATCATGGCTCTAACTAAATTTATTAATGGAAATATATGGACATAAAAAATACAACTACTTATCATAGTTGTATTTTCTTATATTAAGTTTATTAAATTTTCAGGATCAGCATCATTATATATAATATCTTCTAGATAATTAATTAAATCCATTGAAATATGATGTTGATTAAGTAAGTTCTTCATAGATTTTAAAGTATATAACCCTTCAATAGTAGTATTTTCTATATAATTATCTAATCCTTCTTTACTTGCTTTTCCACCAATCATCTTACCAAATGTAAAGTTTCTACTCTTAGAAGAACTACAAGTAAGTAAAATATCACCAATTCCAGCATAAGTAAACACTGTATCTTTCTTACCACCTAAACTACATACCATCTTACTAATATCATTAATACATCTTGTCATAAAAGTATACTTTGTTGATTCAACAGCATTAAGCCCCTCTAAAATACCCATAGCAATTGCTAAAATATTTTTAATAGCACCACATATCTCTACACCAATAACATCATCGCTAACTTCACAAGTAATAAAATTAGTCGTTAAAGCTTCCTTAATTATCTTAGTAGTATCTTCATTCTTAGAAGCAATAGTTAATCCCATTGGATATTCCTTTGCCATATCAATAGCAAATGTTCCACCGGAGATAACACCAATCCTATCATTATGAATATACTTTTGAATAGTCCTATAAGCAAACTCACATTCCTCATCAATAATTCCTTTAGAAGCAATACATATATGTTGATTATTCGTAATATAATTAGCAACTTCTTTAATAGTATTACCAATATATTTAACTGGGATAACTATAACAATAATCTTAGCATCCTTAATAACTTCCTTTAAATTAGTACTAATCTTTATTCTATCATCTACTTTTATCCCTTTTAGTACTTTATCATTAGTACGATATTTAATTAATTCTTCATATTCATTAGGTACTGTCCACATTGCTATATCACTAGTATTCTTAATAAAAACCTGCGATAAAGCAATCCCAAAAGCCCCACTACCAACAATAGCTATTTTCATTTTATCACCTCAAACTTAGTATTTAATTTATAATCAAAATAGTTAACCGGTAATTCATATACCTTAGTAACTCTTTTCTTTGGCCATATAACTTTATTCTTATTAACGTCATTATAGATATATAATATAGTATCATCTTTATCACACATTATAATATCAATATTCTTCTTCATAAAAAAAGTATGTACTGAATTACACTTATCAAATAGTAGGGCTTTATCTATCTTATCTTCTAACATAAATCCCTTAAATCTTGTATAAAAAGATTTACACTCTATTAAGTTAATATCTTTGTTATCATATCTTAACTTCATTATCTCACCATTTAAATTATACTAAAATATTTTGTTATAATCAATAAAATGTTTTCGGTATCTGTTTTATAAAAAATCATGACAAATATAACAAGGTATGCTATAATTAATTTGTTAAATAGTTATACTAAGATATAAAAAGAAGGGAGAAAGTTTATGAGTGTAGTTACTGTAAATACTGAAACATTAGAAACTGGAGGATCAAATGTTATAAAATATTATAATGAAAATAAGGAATGTTATGATGCAGTAAGTGGAACGTCTATTTCTTCTTGTGCTTCTTTTGATACTTTTAAAGGATCTTTAAAGTCATTGTTCGGAACTTATACAAGTCATTGTAATATAATGAATGAAAAATTAACAGAGTGTGCAGCTGCATTGGTAGAAACAGATAGTTCCATTATGAATGGTATTACTGAAGCTATCGTGCAAATAACGGAAACATCAACACAAAGTTCAACACTTAGTTCAGAATATGTAAATCCATACGATCCAGATAATTTGCCAGACAAGACTTTATATGATACAAAAGGAGTATTAACATTCTATCAAAATGGCAAATTTGTAAAAGAAACATTTTGCCCAGATTCATTAAAATATAGTCTTGATTTGAAGTTCTTAATTTTAAAACTCGGTTATGATTCTGGATATTGGGTTAGGGAAGACGGTGTTCAAATGCTAGGCGAAGATGTAATGTATGCAAGTAATATTCCAGAATGGGGACCAGGCGGTATTGAAGATGAAAGCAGAAATCGTTCAAATTCGACGAAAAGACGTGGCGATAAGTTTTATGGCACAAGTGGTCCTGGAAGAATAGTTGGTACTTGTGGAACAAGTGCCTGGGCTGCTGAAGGCAATCTATATTTTCACGGCCAAAAAGTAGATGAAACATATGATGTATATACTAGGTGGCATATCGATAACAAGCATGGCGATGGCTTACCAGAATATCAAAAATATCGCGATAGATGGGTTAATAATGACGAACAATATTCAACGAGAAATGTAATCAATAATCCACCATTAGATCCATCTGAAAGATATTATCAAACAAACGAAAGTTGGGTTAATTTATTTGGCAAATACACTCTTACTAGAGAATATATACCAGAAGGTGTTGTTGATTGGAATACTGATGAATGGAAAACATTCGATTGGGTATCGTATTTTCAACAAAACAATCCTGATCGAGTAGTCTCATAATCTATAAAGTATAGTCACTTTATAGTTTTTTTTTGCATTAATAAAATAATTATAGAAATATCAGAAAATATATGCTATACTTACACTAGAGGTGTTGAATTAATGAAAAGAGCCAAGAAAAAAAGAAAGTTAAATGGATTAGGAATAATTTTATTAGTGTGTCTAATCTTATTGGTAGTATTTCTTATTTATCGAAGATTAAATACTAAAGGAAAAGCGTTATTTCCTATATATACTGATATGTATATTGCATCTACTAGTAATACAGTAAGTATTTATAATTATGATGATGAAACTAAAGCATTAACTAAATTAGATGAAGAACTAACAAGAGGTACTAAAGTATCTAGTGATAAAACTAATATAACTTATGAAGAAGTAAACTATACTAAAGTTATATTAGATAAAGGTATTTATTATATTGAAACAAATAATTTAAAAAATAATAAAAAAGATGTTGTTTTAGAAGACACTAAGTATGTAAGAACATCAGCTACTATATATAAAAATGAAAAAGACTCTAAAATAGAATCTTTAGTTAAAAAAGGCAATAGTTTAAAAGTATTAGATTATGACTATTTAAAAGATGATGGCAGTGTTAATATGTATAAAATAGATTATGATGGCACTACTGGATGGGTATATGGTAAATACTTAGTAGATAATGAAGAGTTAGCTCAAGAAAATTATAATGAAAATTCTATTTATGATATTCATAAAGACCGAAAATATTCTAGAGAATTATATGGTGGAAAAGCTTCAACATTAGATTATTATCCATATGAAAAACCAGTATTTGAAGATAATCCTATTATGAAAAATGCTAAAGCTATGTACTTAAATGCTGCTACTATTGGTGGTATTGATGCTTACTTAAAAATAGCTAAAAATAATGGAGTAAATACTATTGTTGTAGATATTAAAGATGGTGCCTTAGCCTACACTTCAGAAGTAGCTAAAGAGTATTCACCAACTGCTTACGAAACTGCTATTAACGATAATGATGATTACAAGAAAGCCATTGATAAAATAAAAGAAGCTGGTATATACGCTGTAGGAAGAATAGTTGTATTTAATGATGTTCACTATGGTAAAGACCATAAAGATGAGTGCATATCTGGTTCTACATGGCCATCAGCATATAGTCGAGGTGCATGGGAATATAATGTTGAATTAGCTAAAGAAGCAGTTAAATTAATGGGCTTTAATGAAATTCAATTTGACTATGTAAGATTCCCTGAAACAGCCTATCGCATGTCTGTTAATAATGCTGATTTTAAAAATACTTATAACGAAGAAAAAGCCGAAGCAATTCAAAACTTTTTATTATATGCAGCTGATCAAATTCACAAAGAAAACGTTTATTTATCAGTAGATGTCTTTGGAGAATGTTCTAGTACTTATGTTACAGCATACGGTCAATATTGGCCTGCTATCTCAAACGTTGTTGATGTCATTAGTTCAATGCCATATACTGATCACTTTGGAAGAAATATAGACACTTGGACTAATGCTTATAAAACAGTTAATAATTGGGCTAAAGGTGCTGCCGAAAGACAAACAGAGATACCAACACCAGCCATTGCTAGAACATGGATTACCGCTTATGATACACCATATTGGAATCCAACAGTAATCTATGGCCAACAAAAAATTGAGGACCAAGTAAATGCCTTATACGATGCCGGTTTAACCGGAGGCTTTATTACATGGAATGGTAAATCTAGTCTAAGTAAATATGAGCAAATAAAAGGAGCATTTAATAAAGATTATGGACAAACTAATTGAAGTAGAAACTAATAAATATAAATTAATAAAAGACTATAAAGAAGCCTTTAACCTAGAAGAATTTACCCAAAGATATACTGAATACTTTAAAGATTATGACTATATTGTTGGAGATATTGCTTATTCTAAGTTAAGACTAAAAGGCTTTTACAACAAAAGTAATAAGAAAGTAAACAAGATAAATAATTATCAAAACGTAGATAAGTATCTTATTGATAATTGTGCTAACGATTGTAAATACTTTATACTAGAGAAAGTGAAATAGTTATTGACTAAATAACTGTTTTTCTTTATACTTACTAAGTGAGGAAGTGCTTATAATGGATAAAATAATATTAATTAAATATGGCGAATTAACTACTAAAAAAGCTAATAGAAATTTATTTATAAATATTTTATGTGATAATGTTAAATCAGCTTTAAAAAATTATCATGTTAATATAATTAAAAATAGAGTAAGAATGTTTATCGAAACAGATGATAATATTAATGAAATAGTAGATATATTAAAAGATATCTTTGGTATTCATAGCATAGTAGTAGCTTATAAAGTAAATACTAATACTGATATTATTAAAGAAAAAGTATTAGAAGTCGTTAAAGAAATAGACTTTAATACTTTTAAAGTAGATACTAGAAGAACTGATAAAAACTTTAATATACCTAGTATGGAGTTCAATAATATTATTGGGGGATTAATTTTAAAAAATATTCCAAATAAGAAAGTTGATGTTCATAATCCAGACTATACTCTAAAAATAGAAATTAGACATGATTATACATATATATATTCTAAAGAAATAAATGGCGCTGGAGGATATCCTGTCAGTGTTGCTGGTAAAGGTTTATTAATGCTATCTGGAGGAATAGATTCTCCTGTTGCTGGCTATATGGCTATGAAAAGGGGAGTTAAATTAGAATGTATCTACTTTGAGTCTCCACCACATACTAGTATTCAAGCTAAAAATAAAGTAAAAACTCTAGTTAATAAATTAAATAGATATCAACCATCTATTAAATTACACGTAATTAATTTTACTAATATTCAAGAAGCAATATATAAAAATATTGATCCTACTTATATGATAACCATAATGCGAAGAATGATGTATCGAATAAGTGAAAGAATAATGTATCAAAATAATTGCCATATCTTAATAAATGGTGAATCAATCGGTCAAGTAGCTAGCCAAACATTAACTAGTATGCAAGTAATTAATAATGTTAGTAATGTTCCTGTCATTAGACCAGTAAGTTGTTTAGATAAATTAGAGATTATTGAAATAGCTAAAAAAATTGATACATATGAAACATCTATCTTACCATATGAAGATTGCTGTACTATCTTTTTACCAAAACATCCAGTAATTAATCCGGAATTAAGTAAAGCAATCGAATATGAAAATAGCTTTGACTATGAAACATTAATTCAAGAAGCTGTAAAAAACCATGAAATAATAACTATTAGTAATAATTTAGATAACTATGATTTTTAAAAAAATTTAATTGCCACTAATTACCAATAAAAAAATGGTATTAAATTAGTAAAATTTCACAACCTATGAGTGTAGGAGGTGAAACGATGAATAGTTCAAGTAATAACAATAAAATGTTAGTTCCAGGAGCTAAAAAAGCTATCGAAAGAATGAAATATGAAATAGCAAACGAATTTGGTGTTAATTTAGGACCAGATGCTACTTCTAGAGCTAATGGATCAGTTGGTGGAGAAATTACTAAGAGATTAGTTCAATTAGGTCAAAACCAAATCAGTGGTTCTTACACTCAAAATAAATAACTAAAAAAATAGAAATAGACGCTTAAATGTCTATTTCTTTTCTTATGTAAAAATAAAAAAGAAGACTGACCCCCACGGAACAGTCTTCCAAAAAGAATAAAAAGGGGTTGGCTAGTGTGATACTAGCACCAATTCGTCTAAAATTTGAATTGGTGATATATATATTAAGTTATAATGACCATTTTGTCAAGTGTAAATTTAAAAAAACTAATTTTTTCGGATACTTTGTTGAAGAAACCAAGTTTTTATGTTAAAATTAGATAGAAAGAGTGATACAAAATGAGTAAAAACAATAGTTATGATGAAAATTCGATCAAAATATTAGAGGGCTTAGAAGCCGTTAGAAAAAGACCAGGTATGTATATTGGTTCAACTGATAGACGTGGCCTTCACCATTTAATTTGGGAGATAGTAGATAATTCCATTGATGAAGCTTTAAATGGCTATGGAGATTATTTAAAGATAATTATGCATGATGATGGTAGTATTAGTGTCACTGATAGGGGACGTGGTATTCCAACCGGCATGCACTCATCAGGAAAAAGTACTCCGGAAGTAATATATACTGTCTTACATGCTGGTGGTAAGTTTGAAAATTCTGGTTATAAAGTATCCGGAGGACTTCACGGTGTTGGAGCATCCGTTGTTAATGCTTTAAGTAGTTATATGGAAGTAACCACTAGAAGAGATCATGAAGAATACTATATTAAGTTTTCTGACGGTGGTAAAGTAGAAGTGCCTCTTAAGAAAATTGGCCCAACAACAAAAACTGGTACAACAGTAAGATTTATGCCAGATAGTTCAATATTTCCTAATACCACATTTAGTTTCTCAACAATCTGTGAAAGAATGCAAGAATGTGCTTTCTTAATTAATGGTTTAACTATCGAAATAGAAAATGATATTGAAGGACGTACCGAAAAATATTGTTATGAAAATGGTTTGGATGCATTTTGTAAATATTTAAATGAATCTAAAGTACCACTTCATAATGTTCTATGCTTTAACGGTATGAAAGATAAAGTGAATGTCTCAGTAGCTATGCAATATACAGATAGTTATTCAGAAAATATTATTTCATTTGTAAATAACGTTAAGACATCCGATGGTGGTTCTCATGAAGTAGGCTTTAAAACTGCTATAACTAAAGTATTAAATGATTATGCTAAAGAAAATAATTTCTTCAAAGGAAAAACAAAATCATTTGAAGGTAGTGATGTTAGAGAAGGCTTAACAGCCATTATCAGTGTACAAATACCTGAAGAAATCTTACAATTTGAAGGGCAAACCAAATCTAAATTAGGAACCCCATCCGCAAGACCCATTGTCGAAGCTATCGTTTCAGAAAAATTAAAGTTCTTCTTACAAGAAAATAAACAAGTAGCCACACAAATTGTTTCTAAAGCTTTAAAAGGTAAAGAAGCACGAGAAGCTGCTCGTAAGGCTAGAGAAGAAGCTAGAAAAGGTAAAGACGGTAAAAAGATTGAAAAAATCTTAAGTGGTAAACTAACACCTGCTCAAACTAAAGATAAACACTTACGTGAATTATTTATTGTCGAAGGTGATAGTGCCGGTGGTTCAGCTAAACAAGGCCGTGACCGTAAAACACAAGCCATTTTACCATTACGTGGTAAAGTAATTAATACTGAAAAATCACGTTTAGATGAATTATTAAAAAATGAAGAAATAAATACTTTAATTCATACTGTCGGAGCGGGCCTAGGTAATGACTTTGACATTAAAGAATGTAATTATGGTAAAGTAATTATTATGACCGATGCCGATGATGATGGTGCTCACATTCAATGCTTACTATTAACATTCTTCTATCGTTATATGAAACCATTAATTGAAGACGGAAGACTATATATAGCTATGCCACCATTATATAAAATAACAATGGGTAATAAGGAAAGTTATGCTTGGTCTAACGAAGAATTAAAGAATATTACTAATGGTAAAAGTAATTATAAAGTTCAAAGATATAAAGGACTAGGAGAAATGAATGCTGATCAACTATGTGATACAACAATGGATCCACGAACAAGAAGTTTAATAAAAATTAACATCACTGATGCTGCTCTTGCTGAAAAAAGAGTTAGTGTCTTAATGGGTGATGCTGTCGAACCTCGAAAAGAATGGATCGAAGAGAATGTCGAATTTTCTCTAGAAGATAATTATCAAATAGTCTAAAATATGACATATTTATAGTCATATTTTTTTTATACTATCTATGGTGAGAATATGACAGTATATCTAGATCTAACTATTTTAATAAACTTTATCTTTGACTTTATATTATTAACTAGTGTTAGTATCATTCTAAATAGAAGAACTACCATTAAGAAATTATTATTATCTTCTATTCTAGGTTCTTTAATGATTATTGTATCGATGCTAGATAATGGCTATTTATTATATATCTTTAAGTTTATCAATACTATCTTAATGTTAGTAGTATGTTTTGGTTATAAAGATATTCGCTATACTATCGCAAACCTTATCTATCTCTATATTACTAGTATTACTCTAGGAGGTTTTCTATATCTAATTACCATAAAATTAAACTATCATCGTGATAACTTAATAATATATCGTAATAACTATCAAGTAAGTATTATCTCGCTACTAATTATCTCTCCCATTATATTATATCTCTATACTAAAACTGTAAAAAAATTAAAGAATAACTATTCTAACTATTATAATATTATTATTACTCTAAACAATAACATCACTATTAAAACAACAGCCTTCTTAGATACCGGTAATGGCTTATATGATCCATATCACCATCGCCCTATAATTTTAATAAATAAAAACTTAGTAGATATAACTAATGAAAAAGTAATCTTAGTACCATATAGTACGGCTAGTGGTCATGAACTATTAGAGTGTATTACAATAAACAATCTATATATTGAGGGAATAGGGTATAAGAAGAAACTTTTACTAGGACTCACATCTCATAAAATAAATATTGACGGTATCGAAGTTATTTTACATAGTAAGTTGTTAGAATAACCATCTCATTGCATAAATCCACTGACTTATGCATTTTTTCTTTTAAATTATACTAATTTGTTATATAATTATATCAAGGTGGTATCATGGAAGAGTATAGTAGTTTAAAAGAATTATATTTAAGATTAAAACCAGCCTTTTCAGTAAAACAAAGATTAAATAAACGAAAGTATCCCTATATAAAGAATGAAGATATATGGAACTATTTATCTATTAATAAATGGAAGACCGCTAATGATTTATCTATATCTGAAATGGTTGATGATATAATACATGTTGATATAACAAATGTTGATAATTATTTAAAAGAAAAGTTAAAGAATAGTGAAAGAGTATTGGAGGATGTTAAGTATGAAAAAAACTAAATTTATTATTAGTAGTATTATTTTAGTACTATTATTTGCCATTGGAGTATATTCTATTAAACCATTATTAAATATTACTCATTATGGATTAGACTTACAAGGAGGCTTTGAAATATTATATCAAGTAGAATCTTTAGATGGTAAAAAACTAGATAATGATATGTTATATAGTACCTATAAAGCAATAGGCAAAAGAATCGATATCTTAGGAGTCAGTGAACCTGAAATATCCATTGAAGGTAATGACCGTATTAGGATTAAATTAGCAGGTGTTACTAATGCTGATGATGCAAGAAAGATGATTGCCTCTACCGCTACTTTATCTTTTAGAGATTATAATGATAATTTACTTATGACTAGTGAAGTCTTAGGAGGTTCGGCTAAAGAAACTACTGATACAATGGGAAGACCTGCCGTATCATTAAGTATTAAAGATACTAGCACTTTCTATGATGTCACTAAAAAAGTAAGTACGATGACTAATAATATTATTGTTATATGGTTAGATTATGATGAAACTACGGATAGTTATGTTAAAGAAAGAGGACTATGTGGCTCAAGCATATCACATTGCTTGTCAGCCGCTATCGTTGACCGAGGCTTTGCTTCAGATGTTATCATTTCCGGTAATTTTACTAAGAAAGAAGCTAAAACATTAGTCGACTTAATCAACTCAGGAGCATTACCTACTAAACTAACTGAATTATCATCCCATACTGTTGAAGCATCATTTGGGGAATTATCTTTATCTAAAACACTAGTAGCCGGTTTAATAGGTATCGTGTTAGTAATGATTTTAATGGTAGTTATATATAAGTTCTGTGGACTTGTTGCTAGTTTTGGAATAACTTTATATACTATCTTATCATTCTTAATATTCTATCTAATTAATGGTGTCTTAACATTACCAGGTATTGCCGCTCTTCTTCTTGGAATAGGAATGGCTGTTGATGCTTCAATTATTAGTTTTGAAAGAATAAAAGAAAATATCATAATTGGTAAAAGTATTGATAAAAGTTTTGATTTAGGTAATAAAAATTCATTTTCTAGTATTGTGGACGCTAACATAACTACGATTATTGCGGCAGTTATCTTGTTCATTCTAGGAGATAGTTCTATTCGTGGTTTTGCCACAATGTTAATTATTAACGTGCTAGTTACTATCTTTGTTATGGTATTCTTAACTAAAGTAATTATTAAATATTTTGTTAAAACTAAGGTATTTGATAATAAACCATATTTGTTTATTGGCGTTAAGAAAAATAAAATAGAGAAATCTAGTGAAATAAAAATACCATATGAAAAAATAAATATAGTTAAAACTAAAAAGTATTCATACTTATTAACTATCATGCTAATTATAGTTATGAGTGGACTATTTATCTACCGTGGTATAAACTTAGGAATAGACTTTTCCGGTGGTACTAGTATATCTATTAATACTAAAGATACTAATACTGATTTAAACACAATAAAAAAAGATTTAACCTCTTATCATATAATTGGGGAGAGTACTAATAATGATATTATATCTATTGATATAAAAGAAACTTTAAATGAAGAAGAAATAAAGAATTTAGGAAATAAATTACAAAGCGATTATAATGTTGATACAGAAATATATGCTGTTAGTAATATTGTTAAACAAGAACTAGTAAAGAATGCTATAAAGTCATTAATATTTGCTAGTATTGGTATTGTTATATATGTATCAATTAGATTTAAATTTAACTATGCTGTTGCTGCTATTATTGCTCTAATACATGATGTTCTAATGGTATTCTTATTCTTTGGAGCTACACACTTAAAAATCACTTCAATCTTTATTGCGGCTCTTCTTACTATTATTGGATACTCAATCAATGATACCATTGTTACTTTTGATATGGTTAGAGAAAATTATAAAAATAAGTATAAGAATAAATGCACTGATGAAGAATTAGAAGACTTGGTAAATATTAGTGTTAGAAGAACTCTATACCGAACAATTCTTACTACTATTACTACAATAGTTCCAGTAATTTGTTTAATGGTATTTGGCTCTCATGAAATAATGAACTTTAATATTGCTTTATTAGTAGGATTTATCGTTGGAGTATATTCATCTATCTTTATCTCTAATAATATTTGGTTATATTTAGAAAAGAGAAGAATTCATAAACCTATTAAAGAAGATAAAGACTTAGATGATATAAATGAATTAAAAATAAAAGGCATTAACTGCTAGAAAGAAGTATATATTATGAGCGTAAAAACAATAAATCTATCAATAGATGATTTAATAAATAAAGTTAAAGAATATGATGATAATGAAGAAGATCTTGATTTAATAAGAAGAGCCTTTGATTATGCTTTAGATAAACACTTCTATCAAAAGAGAATTAGTGGGGAAGATTATATTCAACACCCTCTGAATGTTGCTTATATTTTAACTGATGTTAATGCTGATGCTAAAGCTATTAGTGCCGCTTTACTCCATGATACCATTGAAGACTCTGATAGTACGAAAGAAGAATTAGCTGAATTATTTGGTGAAGAAGTAGCCAACTTAGTTGATGGCGTTACTAAGATTAACAGAATAAACTTTACATCCGACTCTGAACAAATGGCCGCTAACCAAAGAAAAATATTAGTAGGACTTTCTAATGATGTTCGAGTAATAATTATTAAATTAGCCGATCGTCTTCATAATATGCGAACTATCTATGTCTTATCAGAAGAAAAGCAAAAGCGAAAAGCTAAAGAAACTCTAGAAATATTAACTCCAGTTGCACATCGATTAGGTATGTATAAAATTAAAAGTGAACTAGAAGACTTATCCTTAAGATATCTAAAACCTGATGCTTACTTTGATATCGTAGAAAGATTAAATGCCAAAAAAGTTGAAAGAGATGCTGCCGTCGGTAAAATGATGGAAGAAGTATCTAACTTACTAAATGAGCATAATATTAAACATGAAATAAAGGGAAGAAGTAAAAGTATTTATTCAATATATAATAAATTACAAAAAGGGAAGAAGTTTAATGATATCTATGATATTCTAGCCCTACGAGTATTCGTTGATACGGAACAAGAATGTTATCTAGCCCTAGGACTTATTCATTCCAAATATAAACCTGTACCTAAAAGATTTAAAGATTATATTGCCATGCCTAAAACAAATCTATATCAATCACTTCATACAACTGTATTTGGTATTGATGGAGCATTATTTGAAATACAAATCAGAACATATGATATGGATAAAATAGCGGAGTATGGTATTGCTTCTCATTGGTCTTATAAAGAAAATGGTTCGAATGTCTTAACTCAAAAAGATAGTATTGAAAAGAAACTAGAAATATTTAGAAGTATTATTGAATTAAATGAAGAAGCCTCAACATCTCAAGAGTTTATCGATAGTGTTAAAAAAGATGTCTTAAGTACAGATGTCATCTATGTCTATACTCCAAAAGGGGATGTCTTAGAGTTCCCACAAGGTGCTACGCCTATTGATTTTGCTTATAAAGTTCACAGTGAAGTAGGGGATAAAACAGTATCGGCTATCGTTAATGATAATATTGTACCTCTAGACTATGAACTAAAAACTGGAGATATAATTAAAATAAATACTAGTAAAATGTCTAAAGGCCCTAATAAAGATTGGTTAAACTTTGTTGTCACTACCCAAGCTAAAAATAGAATTAAATCATTCTATAGTAAGCTAGAAAAAGATGATAACTATGATAAAGGTGAAGAATTACTAGAAAATGAATTAAGAAAGAAAGAATTACCAATAAATGAAACTATCAATAATAACCTAGATACTATCTTAGATACTCTTAACTTAAAAGATTATGATGACTTATGCACTTCTCTTGGTAGTGGTAAAATAACTGTTGCATCAGTTATGAAACTAATTAATAAGAAAAAGGAGTCAACTCCTGATATTGATATAAAAACACCTAGTACTACTATTAGGAAGAATAGTAAAAATGATATCTTAGTAGAAGGTATGGAAGAAATAAAATCTAGTTTAAGTAATTGTTGCAAACCTATTCCGGGAGACACGATTATTGGTTATATTACTAAAGGCAGTGGTATTACTATTCACCGTACTAACTGTAAGAATATTATTGATGTTGATGAAAGATTAATTAATGTTCGTTGGAATGATACTGGTACTAAAAAGTTTGCCACAGACATCTATATTTATACTAATTCATCCGATAATTTAGTAGATATCATTAATAAAGCATCTACTAATAATATTGTAATAGATAGTATGACTACTATTAATAAAAGTGAATATAAAGCTTATATGATGACTATATTAGTAGAAAATAAAGAAAAATTAGATAAGTTTTGTAATGACTTATATGCCTTATCATTTATTATTCGTGTTGAAAGGATGATAAATTAATGAAAATAGTCGTTCAAAGAAGTTTAAAATCTAGTGTTAAAGTAGATAATAAAGTAGTAGGTAGTATTGAGCATGGACTAGTTTTATTAGTAGGGTTTACATATAAAGATAATTTAGATATAATTGATTATATGGTAGATAAAGTATTAAATCTAAGAATTTTTGATGATGAAAATGGTATTATGAATAAATCACTATTAGATGTTGGCGGAGATATCCTATCAATTAGTCAGTTTACTTTATATGCTGATAGTAGAAAAGGCCGAAGGCCAAGTTATGTTAATGCCCTAAATGGTGAAGAAGCTATCAAACTATATGATATTTTTAATGAAAAGTTAAGGAGTCATGTTAAAGTAGAAACAGGAATATTTGGCGCCGAAATGGAAGTAAGTATTACTAACGATGGACCTATAACAATTATCTTAGAAAGGACTAGTGATTAGTATGAAAAATAAACTAAATTATCAGTGGTTAAATACTTTAATATTAGTAGCTATCGTCTGTTTATTATATTTAATAAAAGATTTATGGATAGGTACTATATCAACAATATTTAATATATTATCACCATTTGTATTAGCCTTTGCTATATCTTATGCTGTATATCCAATTGTTAAAAAATTAACTGACTCAGGAAGCCCTAAATGGTTAGCTATCTTAGTAGTAGGTATTATCGGTTTAGGTGGCCTAATAATAATTATCTTATTAGCAGTCCCTATGTTATACGAACAAACCTTAACATTCCTAAGTAATATATCTACATTCTTATCTGATATATCCACTAAGTATGCGATAAACTTAGGAGAATGGCAAACTACAGTTAAAGATCTTAGTGGTACAATCATTAAGAATGTTGGAGCATACATCTCTAATGGTGCTGTTAGTATAGTAAATACCTCTGTTAATTTCTTTACTAATTTTGCTATTATTGTCTGTGTTAGTTTATACTTACTAAATGATATGGATAAAATAAGAAATTGGTTAAAAGAATATTTACTTAGAACTAAAAGAAGAACATATCAATATGTTAAGAAACTAGATAGTGAATTAAATAAATATATTGGGGGCTTAGGAATGAATATTTTAGCTCAAACTATTGAATACACTGTTGCATTCTTACTTATTGGGCATCCTAACTATCTAATCTTAGGAATAATCTCCGGAGTATCTTGTATTATCCCAATGTTTGGTGGAGTAGTGGCCGCTATTATCTCATTACTAATATCATCAGTAATAAGTACTAAAGTATTTATTGGAACAGTTATTATATGTATAATATGCCCAAATATTGATGGTTATGTAATTGGCCCTAAAATATATGGTAAAAGTAATAAAATACCACCATTAATCACTATATTTGCAGTCTTTGCTGGTGGTGCTCTTGGTGGATTTTGGGGAATTGTCTTATCCCTACCAATTGCTATAATAATAAGAACAACATATATCTTCTACCAAAAAGATATTGAAAGACAAATAGGTAGAATACATAAAAATAGAAGGAAAGAAGGATTATAATGAAGAAGTATATAATAGGTATTATCTTAAGTTTATTTATTGGCATTAATACTGTTAGTGCTTATGAAATAACCGCTGATGATACTATTAACTTAAAAGATGAAATTACCTCATCATCATTTGCTTTCGGTAATATAATTAACGATGAAAGTAAAATAAATGGTTTAGGAGTAATGTTTGGTAATAGTCTAAACATTGCCTCACAAAGTGATTATTCAATTAATTTTGGAAATGCTATTAACTATAAAGGTACTACTAAAGACTTAATAATCTTTGGTAATAAAGTAGTTATTGAAAAAGAAGCAGTAATAGAAAGAGATTTAATAATATTTGCTTCTGATATTACTATTAAAGGTCAAGTAGGAGGAAGTATTCGTATTGTATCTAAAGATGCTTTAATAAGTACCGGAACAACTTTAGAAAATGTTCATACAACATGTGATAGCTTAGTTATCGATGGTAATACCACTATTAATAACTTAACATATGTCGAAGATACTAAAATAGCCTTAAAAGATGGTAATATTATTAATAAAGGAATGATTGAAACAAATGATACAGATAAGAAAGATTATAGTACTATTAACTCAGCATTCTTATCACTAGTAAGTAATTGGTTAATATTTGCTGTCATGCTATTAGTAGTGCCTAAACTATTAACTGTACCTAAAGATAACTATGGTAAGATAGTAGGATATGGAGTAGGTTATATGATTGCTATGCCTATTATATCTCTATTGCTATTATTAAGTATCTATGGTTCTAAACTATCTATTGTATTTATTATAATGTACGTAGTAAGTATGTTAACAGCTACACCAATAACAGGATATATTATCGGAAAATCTATTTGGGATAAGTTCATTAAGAAAGACGGTACTGACTATCTAAAAGGATTATTAGGTATTACTATCTTAGCATTATTATCTCTAATACCTTATCTAAATATCTTAGTAGCACTAGCAACATTTGTTATAGCAACAGGTAGTATAATTAAATTAATATTAGATAATAGAAAAAGAAAGTAAGTGGTTATTATTAACCATTTATTTTCTTATAAGAAAGGAACAAATATGAAAATATTAATAACTGGAGCATCTTCCGGAATGGGTAAAGATATGGCGTTATATCTTTTAGAAAATAATCATGAAGTGTATGTTGTATCAAGAAATAAACAAACATTGAAAGATATATATAAAGATTATAAGAATGTAAAAATATATGAATATGACTTAACTAAAGAAGATAATTGTTATAACTTATATAATGAATTAAAGAAAGAAAATATTGATATATTAATAAATAATGCCGGTTTTGGAGATGCCGGAAACTTTAGCAAAACATCTATCAACAAAGAATTAGATATGATTGATCTAAATATTAAAGCTTATCATATCTTAACTAAACTATTCTTACAAGACTTTATTAAAAGAGATAGTGGACATATCTTAAATGTATCCTCTATGGCGGGATTTATGCCCGGACCTTACATGGCAACTTACTATGCTACTAAAAACTATATAACAAGTCTATCATTAGCTATATATCAAGAATTAAAAAGAGATAAATCAAGCGTTAAAATATCTATATTTTGTCCCGGCCCTGTTAACACTAACTTTAATAATGTTGCTAATTGCCACTTTAATGTTAAAGGTTTAGACAGTAAAAAAGCTAGTAAGTACGCTATTGATAATATGTTTAAAAATAAACTATTAATTATTCCAAGTAATATGAAACTATTAAGAATATTTGCTAAAATATCCCCAATAAAATTAACTTTATATATAAATAGTTTTATTCAAGAAAGAAAAATAAACAAATAAGTTTTTCTTGCCAAAAGATAAATAATATGATAATATTTTGGTGGTGATATTTATGACTGAAATTATCTTAGATACAATTATTGATTGTTTGAAAATAGTACCATTTCTATTTATAGCCTTCTTAGTAATGGAATATTTAGAACATAATATTAGTAAGAAAAGTATTAATATAACTAAATCTTCTGGTAAATATGGTCCGATAATAGGTTCTATATTAGGGGTTATTCCCCAATGTGGTTTTTCAGTAGCAGCATCTAACTTATATGCTACTAAAATAATTACTAAAGGAACATTAATAGCCATATTCTTATCTACTTCTGATGAAATGATTCCGGTATTACTATCTGAAAACATTGCTGTAAAAAAGATATTATTAATATTAGGCATTAAGATAGTAGTAGGTATTATAATAGGTTTATTAGTAGATATAATTTTTAAAGAGGAAAATAATTCTGAAAATACTATTGATAAACTATGTGAAGAAACACATTGCGATTGTGAACATAAACCAATACTGTCTAGTATTAAACATACTATTTCTATAACAGGATTTATATTTATCTTTTCTCTTATTCTAAATATTATAGTTGAATACTATGGTCATACATATATAGAAAAAGTATTATCTTATAATAATGTTATTGGACCATTAGTATCTAGTTTAGTAGGACTTATTCCTAACTGTGCTTCTAGTGTCATAATTAGTGAAATGTATGCTAAAGGAATAGTTAATATTTCATCACTAATAGCTGGTTTATTAACTAATAGTGGTCTTGGCATTTTAATCTTATTTAAGACTAATAAAAATCTTAAAGATAATTTATTAATACTAAGTATTATTTATGTAGTAGGGGTTTTAGTAGGAGTTTTATCTAGCTTTCTACTAGCATAAATCATATCTAAAATAATATAATATACTACTACTAATATTTGATATAATACCTAAAATTTATTAATTAAAAAGTCAAGTGCAACTTTTGAATAGTTATAATAATTGTCGCAAATACGATTTTATGCCGAGAAAATCTATTTGTAATGGGCAGACAGATTTC
>ERZ827168.1151-NODE-1151-length-38106-cov-19.356889_pt1 | contig 38106 bp, 63 predicted proteins | sample MGYA00519868_ERZ827168 | MGnify/ENA primary metagenome ERZ827168 (study PRJEB31778, sample SAMEA3449271) | human gut metagenome | biome: human gut; feature: human-associated habitat; material: faeces | place: United Kingdom | collected 2010/2012 ...
TCCTATGTTGAAATCTCCTGTGTTGTAGTCTCCTATGTTGAAATCTCCTGTGTTGAAATATCCTGTGTTGTAGTTTCCTGTGTTGTAGTTTCCTGTGTTTCTGTTTCCTGTGTTTCTGTTTCCTGTGTTGCTGTCTCCTGTGTTGTAGTATCCTGTGTTTCTGTTTCCTGTGTTGAACAATCCAGTATTTCCAGAATGTAATCCTTTTAAATAATCAAGCTCTTCTCCAGTTATCTCTCTTACAATCTTGATATGGTTACTACCAAACTTTTTATAATTATTATCGTGGATTTCTTCTCCCAAAACTTCAATTTCGCAGTAACGATTATTACTAGTAACAGGATAAAAATCATGTACATTACGTAACGTGTCACAATAATGAAAAACTTTATCACTACAAAGTTCTAGTTTTTTTGAATCAATCTTATACTCTTTACCAATCTCAAATTGAAAACCTCTACAACGTAAGTTTTTATCAAATCCTTTAATTTTCATTTAGATCATTCCTTTCAAATTTATTTTCTTATCTTCCGTACTTTCATGTTTTATCCGATATGTACTATCTATTTTGTCCAATTCCAAATAACAAACTCGTCATTTACTACCGTTACGTATTTATTAAATACTTCTTTTGATAAATGGCGTTTCCAGATACCTAAAGGAACATTTGTGATAGCCTGTACTGTATATTCTGGAGCACCAAAGTACCATGATTTTTTTCTGGCATACTCTGGCATTTTTGCGTGTGCTATAGCAGCTTTACGAATAACATCTAAAACTTCATAATATGTCATATTAATTCTCCTTTCCGAAATTATTTTCAAATAATTTTTGTTCATTTTCGTAACCTTTAGTATTTGCTGCAACTTCTACTACATCAACTTCTTCCACATATTTCACATTTTCTTCAACATACTCTTCAGCTTCTTCAAAGTCATCAGATGATTCTTCTACCTCATCTTCATATTCTGGATCACATTCATCACAAAAAGTCTCAATATCCGTATATACCATACATCCGCATGGTTTCTCATACAGGAATGTTTCGTCTTCTTCTTCACTTGGCATTTCTAATACTTCTTCACCAGTTTCAATATCCTCTTCGGATTCTTCGATGTAATCTGGATCACATTCTGGGCAATAGTTTCCTTCCACGCATCCACAATCTTTTATTTCATACTCTTCTGCATCATCAAATAACTCGTCATCTTCGGATTCTTCTTCTACTTCTTCCTCGTAAATCTCACCATCTTCGAATGGAATGAACTCTTCTGTTTCTTCAACATATTCTCTGTAGTCAAAATCAGTTTCATCATATGCGGTTTCTTCCGCTTCTTCTTCCTCTGTGATCTCAACCGTTGTGTAACATTCCTCGCCGTTTTCATCGTAATATAATTGTGGTTCCTCGGCTGCTAATACTGTTGTGTTCCCAGCTGTTAAAGTTAATACTGTTACCATTGCTACTATTTTTACTAAATTTGTTTTTCTCATAATTCATATCTCCTTTTTTAAACTCATATTTTTGATTTTAAGCTACTTTTCTGCCTTGCTCTAGGTAATATCATATGTACTTTTAAAACCTCTCTATTTCGATTCTGTGATGTTACACGATAGGTTCTAGCTGTTTACTTTCCCTGCCCATTGTTCCGCCATTGCTTTAGCTATTCCTGGAAATGTCTTGCTTCTTACTTTTGCAGTTCTTGGATCATTCCATGATAGTATCTTCCCATTCTCGTCAGTAACATGCCATGCTGGACCTGAAAAAGATGTACTCTTATTCTTGTAATCGGCCTTTATAATATTTGGCTCAACAACTTCTGTTGGTTTTAGCAAAGGAAGTCCTTTAATCCACAAACATGTTTTTTTTCTTGCTTTATCTCCATATTCGTATGGTTGAATATGTTGAGATGGCTTAATAGGTAAATTATATTTTTCTGATAAATCATAGAACCATTGATTAACATAATCTCCACTAATTATATTTACTGGATTTTCTATTGATATTCTGTCGCAATCTGCTTCTAGAAACTTGCAAAAGAAATCTATAGCTTCTCTTTGCCTTCCATCTTTACGTTTCTTTTCAAAATGTCTTGCTCCACTTACTGCAAGATGTGTACATGGAGGAAATGCAATTAACATATCCCATTTACCATTGATATCATGATGTGAGCCATCCATTGTTTTAAAATTACAATTTCCATTTAACAGTGGTAACACATCCTGCATAATATGCCATTCTTCATGTCCTCCACTGCACTCTAAAATGTCACAACTATAAGCTTCATGTCCTAATTTCCTTAACTCTATTGTTACTGCTTGGCTTTCTTCACATGCTACTAATATTTTCATTTTCATTACTTAGAGTAAAGACATCTTTAGCGGTCGACCAAACCTCTTACTCCTTTCATGTTTTTTATTATTTAATCTGTTCTAGCTGCCATCCATAAATGGGTATATAATCCTCATAGAATCCATCAAACTGCACATTCAACGGTTTACGTCTAACATCACGAAAGAATGTCACGGCGTATAGATTATCTCGTTCGTCTGGTTCAACTCGTAGGATTTTACGTACTGTGCAAGTTTCTCCAACTCCGATCACTAAATCCTCTTCATAGGCATTACTCCTTTCTATCTCTTATTGTTGAAACACAACCATTCACAACTTTAACTGGCAACACTACCTGTTCGATAAATCCATATTTGTAAGGTAGTAAATTCGGTTTATCATCTTTTGTAGACTTGTATGTAAGACCTTGTTTTGATTTCATTATTTTCCTCCTAACCAACTATCTATTGTTAATTGATTTGAAGAATAATTAAGCATTTCTTCTTTTGCTCTTTTGTAAAATTCCTTAGAAATTTCAAATCCATATGAATTTCTATTTAATTCCATACAAGCTCTTAACGTTGAACCGCTTCCGGCGCAAGGATCAATTACTACATCTCCTTCATCTGTAAAAATTTCTACCAATTTTTTAATCACATTCACTGGTTTTTGTGCTGGATGAATCTTCGGATATTCTTTTTGGCTATCTCTTTTCCATTCAAACCAATTAAATACCATATGGCCATTATTTCTGAATTTAGGTAATTTGTTTCTGTAAAGAACTAATGCATATTCAGTAGCACCGCATACTCTCATGTTTGCTTTTAACACTTGAGGAGAATAGTTTTTGCAAAATATTAATGGAATGTTATGTTTGAATCCATACTTTTCAGCATATTTTATTACTGTCTGAATTTGTTCAAACGAACAAAATACAATCATACATGGAGCATCTGAACTTTTCCCTCTACCATTACTTTTATCTGGTTCTTTTTTTAAAAGCCTATTACAAAAATGAAAATATTCGGCAATGTTAAAATTAAAGTCTGTATTAAATGCTGCTTTCTTAGCTAATTTACTTTCACCATTCTTGTTATCTCCTCCAACATACCACATTGGATTAGAACCATAAAAATTATTTCCAATATTGTACGGTATATCAGCTATTACTAATTGAGCTTTTGGTATACCATATCGCTTGAAGTTTTGAAAATTATCATTAAATAATTCTGTTTTCATTTTTCACGCTCCTAACCATTCATCAATACTAATCTGGTGTACATCCTTTACAATCGGCATCCACCACTTACCACAAAAACAATCTTCCAACAAGTCGTCGTTTCCAATCCAACAAGGAATCCATCCTGTGTTATATTCGCTAAAATAATATGTGTGTTTGCTTTTGCATCCGTACTGATAACAGATTCCTACTTGTCGTTTTCTTGACCTGTCCAAATTAGCGCAATTACTACAATTTTGTTTAAACGGTTCATCCATGACTTATGCCTTTCCGCTTCTTCTGTCATTAATCCGCCCAAGCTCTCTATGTATCTTGTAGTTAATCGAAGCTTGTACATCTTCTTCGCAGTCCATTAAGTAAATAACATGATCTAGCAGCAACTTAACGTCTCCAATTTCTTCAAACAGATGTCGCTTTGTTACAGTTCCGCAACCGTAACGCTGGCATTTAGAAATAGCCTGGATTAACTCGGCTGATTCTTCGATTAGTTGTTTTAGTTGTTTCTCTAGCCCGTATGTATCTGCAATGTATTGATTGTTTTCGTTCATTTGTATTTACCCCCATTTCACATGATTTCTAAATTTAGTTGTGTACCTGTCCCACTCTTCTAGCAGCGTGTCATGAACTATATTGTCATTTACCTTAACTGTTTGCTTTGGTTCGATTCTCTCAATGTAATACCGATTAAGGACCAACGTGTGTTTTTTGATACTTGATACACGTATTGATTTGCCATATTAAACAGTTTTGCTATTTGACTGATTATCATTGGTTCTGATCTGGTATTCTCTTTTGTATCAACCACTACAAACTTGATATAGTCCATTCTAATCCTCCTTAATTAGTCTGGCGTAATTCCAATCAACCAATCTTTTACTATTATTTGATGTGCCTTTAATCGGAAAGCAATAAATAATTCTATTGAAGAAAGTAGCAAAATTTCTTCTTTCCCATACTTCGCCATCATCACTAACCTCAATCAGTGTATCAATTTCTACATTACTCCAGTCAATTGGTTCGATGTATTCAGTAAAATTAGCAAATAGCAACAAATTATATCCTATTAGTGATGTCTCCCAATTCTTGTCTATTTTAGATTTATAATATAAATATCTTTTATCATTTACTTTGTAGTAAAGTTCATCATATGTATAAATCTTCCCAGGTTCTAATTCAAATATTTTCATTTAATCAACCTCTCTCTTTTTTAAATTCCACACATTCTTGTGCCTATGTCTTATTGCTCCACCCCTGGATATTACATCATTCTTTTGCCGGTTATATTCATTTGCTTTTCTACACTCATTAGCATATTCTATGTACTCTTTGCAGTTAGCGTGGCAAGTTATATTTCTGTTTTGGCATTTGTAACACGGATTCATCCTATCACCTTCTTATCATCATTCACCTATTAGCTTTCTATCTGTAGTCCCGATTCCTTTTGCCACAAACATATCTAAAACGTCCTTTGGAATCTTGCTTTCTTCCTCTTCTTGCTTTTGTATTGCTCGGAATGTCCTCATAAAGTTAGATGCAATTACGTTCTGTATGGAATCTATATCCGTCTGCGCCCATTCTCGCAATATAGTCGGATTTCCAACAGCTCTTTGAATAGTATAATCCAGCTTGTTAAATTCTTTCTCTGAATTATAATTGCTATTGCAAATTGCCTTGTAAACTTTAGCCCAAGCTTCTTGCTCGGTCATCTTTTTCTCTGATATTGCGATTTTCTTAATTGTGTTTAATCCATTGATTAGTTGGCCTATGCTTGGAGCAAAACCACCATTTTCAGATTTAATATAGCTCTTTAGTGATATTGCTATTTCTTGGTATGTATAATCGCTAAGCATATCCGTCCAAACATCAACCATAAACCCTAAGTCATTTGGCTTAAAATTTGGATATGTAGTTACGACTATCATCACAATCTTTTTGGCTTCTTCTCTGGTCACTTAAACACCTCCTAAATATTATCCCAATCAATCTTAGGACCAAACCCTGTAATCTTATCGTCTTTAGTGGTATTGTTTTTAACCGGATAAATATCTTTCCAGTTATTAATGATCGATTGTTCCAGCATTGCTATAGCTTCATCATTAGGCAACTTATTGATCTTGTTAATCATCATCATAATTGCTCTTTCTGTCATAGCCCCATTTTTTAGTTTCTTTCTCATAGCAATAAAATCTAAAAAAGTTTTATTAAGAGTTTCATCATTCGGAAAATAACAAGCTGTTTGAGCGTTAGCGAGTGATTTTTTGCTCTCTTTTGACCTATCCTTACCTAACTCTATCCTATCCTTACCTATACTATCCTTACCTAACCTAACCTGGGTATCCATTTGGTATACCACATGGTTGTCACTTGGTATACCAACGGTATACGAACCATTGTCTTTTTCTAGCAATAATTGCTTTTCATCCTTGTAAACAGTCTCTTTGTATCTGTCATTTCTGATATAGTTATGTATTTTCCAATGCTTGATAACAACTATTCCACTATCAAATGGAATAATAAAATTTTTAAGAGATAATAATCTTAAATCATCATCAGATGCGCCTATCATTCTTTGAATTTTTCTTGGATTATTAATAAACCCATCATCATCTGCCCTCATACTTAAGTGAAAATAAAGTGATTGTGCGCTTAGTGGCATATCAAGAAATGCATCTGAATCTATGATTGTTTTAGCAAACATCCTTCGTTCGGCCATATCGGTATCTCCTTACTTAATTCTCTGTAACTCACTAGCCGGATATCGTACAACGTTGCCTATCTTGATTGGAACTAGTATCCCTTTTTTCTTCCAGTTAATTAATGTATTTCTTGTTACTCCCAGTTTTTCCATAACATCCTGTACTGTGTAATACTCTTTTTCCATGTTTTTCACTCCTTTTAATATGCTTTAATATCTCTTCGTTTTGTACAAGCTTATTGTAGCTCTTTGTAATAGCTTTGTCAAGCTTTTATAATAACATTGACAAAAAAAATTTTTGCTTATATAATTCAATTACTGGAGGTGTAATAATTGGGTGATATATCAGCAAATAATGAACGATTCGTAATTATAATTGATAAAGAAATTAAATCTAAGTTTTCACAAATAGCTAAAAACGAAGGTAGATCAGCAAGTAACCTGGCTGCCAAATTAATTAAAGATTATGTGGAACAAATCGAGGGCAAAAATTAAATGCCCTCTTTTTTTAAGTGTTCCTTTAACTCTCTTACAAGTATCTGCTCTATAATTTTTCCACTTACTTCCCATTCGCATAGGATTGGAATCATATTGTATCTTGGTATCCAAGCTATTATACTTGCAAATAAGGCCGCAGGATTATACTTACTGTCATAATGCCCCTCAATCAGATCCTTCCAAGTAGCCTTTTCGACTAGCAAATAAATCTTACAGCCTTTCTCTTTTGCGCGTTCAAATTCAGCTATGAACCGTTTTCTTTGTGTTCCAAAGCACATACATAATTCTTCTAGATTCATTTTCCTCTCGATTACTACGTTGGCAGCAAAGTCGCATTCTAAACCACCAGGTAGCGTATATCGGCAGGAATAATCTCCATAGGATAAAGTTGTGCGTTCAAAGCTATGTTTAAATTGTCCAACTCGTTTATGGTACCGTGGACACGGCTGTTCTCTATTGTCCACGGTGATTACCATACTCTCTAGTATTTCGTCAATCTCTAAATCGTTTAACATTGTCTACCTCCTAATTGAAAGGTAAATTTTCCGCGCTTAAATCAACATCCATCCATGTATCAATTGGCTTTGCGATATCTGGGCTGATATTTCTAACAATTTCCTTATCCTCTGGCACTTTAAAACGGCCTTCTCTGATTGTATTAACAGATCTAAATCCCTTACACTTAGTAGACCATGCATAATCGCCATTGTTCTTTTGATATTCTTCACGGCCAAATACGCAGCCAATGCTTTTTCCAACGAAACTTTTAGCGAAATCATTCCCCCAAACAACATGCCATCCTACGTTTGATTCTGTTACATTCTCGATAAATGTCTTTAACTGGCGGTTTGTATTTCCGTCTTTATCCAGCACCATGATGTATGCAGTTCCACTAAATGGCCACTTCTTATCTTCTCTGGTATCATCGTTATATTCCTTTGTGAACCGCAGGCTTTCTGGGCCTTCTGCGATATCTACATACACCGTCAACATATCGTTGTTATTACGACTCTTTCCTTCCTTTACTCCCTTGATAATACAAACATATCCTCCTGGAGTTAATGGCTCAAAATCTGTCATTACCTTGGTTTCATCATATCCTTGTGGTTTTTGCATAGTGTTAATCCTCCTTAAAATTCATCCAGTGCTTCTAACACTGTTACAATATCATTTGGTATCATTAATGTTTCAAATGCCCCCATTGGAGACTTTGCTGTACTGTTATTCGATTGCGTTTCGAAAACATACGAATCATCAATCTTTTTCGATAATAATACAGTTGTAAATTTACTTTCTAGCGAAATCTTATCTAATTTTCGCCCACTAGTTTTAATCCTAGTAAATGTATATCCTAGGTCATTAGTCTCTGTTTGCGTATGTGCAATAAAGACAACATTTAAATCATCACGTACGGTCAATGCATACTCTACTATGTCGTAAACATACCCTGCCAAATCTGTCCATTTGTCGTAGTTCTTATTGGAACGACTGCGCATTTCTTCGCCAATCATAATACCGTTTAGTGTATCAATAACAACTGTTTTGATATGTTTTGCATTCTTATTTATGTTATCTAGGTATTTCATTACCATTGTCGGGAAGTTTCCCTTGTAGTAATTCTTGTTTTCTACATTGTACTGTTTGCGCCATCCCTTCCAAGATAGCCCTTTTAAGTCGCAGTCGATATAAAACGTAGTGGATGGATCTAAATTCCTGCATGATGTAGTTTTACCAGATCCACTCTCTCCCATGATACATACTACTTGGCTCATTTAATCACCTACTTTATTTGAATATTTTGCTTTACTTCAAGTTCTGCGCCTGTTACAGCAATACCATCTTTAAGTGCTTTTTTCACTAATGTTTTGTTAATCGTTGGATCATTGTATACTAGATATTTTTCTGGCACTAATGCTGCATTGTTTATTTTTACTGAATCTGATTTACGATAACTGATATTTACTCTTGTAGTCTTAAATTTATTGCCTTGTAGTGCATATGTAAGCCATTCTTTAAGATTTCCTGCTTTAGCCAAAGAACTACGTTCTAATTGTTCAAAACGCTTCTTTTCAGCTTTATACTGTTCTGCATCTGAAAGCAAATTACGGTACCATAAAGCCACGTTTTCTATTTTGGTATCTCGTTCCATTTCAAGCTGTGATAGTCGTTCTTCGTCAAGAATCTCGCCTGTTTCCTGGTCAATACAATTTAAGATTTCACTGTCAATTTCGTACAATTTAGCCATTGCTTTCTCTTCCTTTCTTGTCCACACCAAACGCGTCGTAGATTAAATCAAATACATTTGCTACGTATTCCAATTGACTTGTAAACATTACATAGCTTGTCCCCTCGATGTTATCATAGCTATCACTATGTAATTCTTCAAAAAATACATTTACAACTTTAGAATCATCAGATGATTTTGTAACAATTCCATATTGACCAATTTCAATATTTGTTGATTTATCATCTTTATCTAATTCAATAACCTTTACAATATCACCTTGCGTTAGTTTCAAACTTACCACACTCCTCTACTGGCTCAAAATCATTCCAACAGGTAAAGCAAATATGCATTCCTGCGTTTTCACGTAAATTAGTAGTTTCGCCGCAAATTGAACAACATGTTTTTACTGGCTTAATGAAAATTCCATCATCATAGCAGAAAATCTCGACAGGATCGTTTGGTTTAATTCCTAATGTTTTACGAAACTCTTTAGGTAATGTAGCCCTACCTAATAGGTCAATCTTTCTTTCTATTCCTCTAACCATATTGTTTCCCTCCTAACACCATAAAGTTATCGAATCCCCACCAGCACTTATAAGGATTGCGGCTACTATCTACTAATACAACAGCTCGTCTGTGTTCATTGTCAAAGTCAATAATTGTCCCTGTGTTACCTTGTTCGTGTAATACTCTATCTCCATTTTTAAATCCCATAATTATCCCCCCCTATTTTAATCTATCTTCAATTTTCACCTGGATAGCTGATAAAACTCCATTAACAATAACTGCAGCACATACTTTTTCAATGCATTTAATCAATTCAATGTGACCTGTAAAGCAATCAACCATCATTAGTATTGTGTATAAGAAAACGATTATCATTAGCATGGTTAAGATGTTATAAATCGTTTTCATTTAGATTTACCTCCTTTATATACTCTGTTGCCGAATATATAATCTTCTTGCTTGCGCTGTTTACCAAGTAATTGCGTTAGTTTGTTTATTACATCTGCATTTTGCTTTTCATTAAAGAAATTAACTACTTCTTGATACTGTAGTGTAATATCTTTATTTTCCCTTCTGGTTTTCCTACTGTCTCTAAGTTTTGTAGCTGCTTTACATCGTTCTTTGTAGTTTTCAGCTAGTTCGATTTCGTGTAGTAAAGGTTGTAATAATTTGTCTTGTTCATTAACTGCACTGTAAGCTATTGAGTATTGTGATCTAGCAGTATTTACAAATGATAGAAATTGTTCAATTTACTCACTCGGCTTCATCAAAATCAACCTCCTTCACTAATGCTACCAAATGACCGTTTTCAATAACTGCTTTAAAGTCTCTAGCTTCATATATGTACATATCTTCAACCGTTACCCTATCCATGTAGTTCATTATCTGCTACCTCCTTTTCTATTCTTTCTTTCACATCTAGGGCAGATATAATAAGCAGAATTTTCTCTTCTGGAAACGTTCCATTTCAAATCACACAAGCAACAAGTTTTATAAACTGGATCATATTTCATAATCAATGCCCCCTATACTTACTTTTTAATTCTTTAGCGGTTAACGAGATAATGAGTCTTGCTGCACTAGCAACATCGTAAGTTTCATTATTCATCATAAAATATTTAATATCTTCTGGATCCATCATGTTGTAATAGATAAATTCGTCTGAATCAAACAACTGGATAATATCATTTGTGTGTTCGCGGTACTCTGGAAATGGCATCCGTTCATCAATCAATTCACAATCTTTAAGGAATACTCCAGCTCGCCCATCTTTAAGGTAAACCATGTCGCCGTCGTAAAGGATAGGTAAATTCGTCATGTCACTTTACCTCCTTAGGATTACGGCTTCTAAAGCACCACCAACGCATATCTTCATGATTATATAACTTGTAATACCAGTGATGCTCAGTTGTCCAAAGAAGCGTTCTAAATAATGCAGGATTTGCAACCATCCATCCAAGTACTTCATATGTATCAATATGAAAATATTTTAATCCGTCAATTTCATCATAGTTCATAGCTTGTACTTCTTTGTCGATTGTATAACTGTTACATGTTTTTAAAATCATTCTTGCCATATTAGGCACCCACCTTATTTGATATTTGCTACTTCGCATATCATCCGGTGTATTCCAGTTGCGAAACTGTAACTATTGTCTAAAAAAAAGATCTTCCATAGTTAAAGTTGGCCTTCCTTTTGAAATAAGTACTTTATTAATTTCTTTATGTATTTTTAGCCCTTCTTCTAACGAAAAAGCAACTTGTCCATTTTCTTTTGTTGAGTAATTGCTTTGAGTCTGTCCAATTAAGTTAGCCAAATCTTTTTGGCGAATTCCACAAATGGCCCTTGCAATCTTTAGTTCTTCATATTTCATTTAATTTCACTCCTTTCTATTTCAGTTACGAAACTGTAACTTGTTTATGTATATAATATAACATATAAAAAATAGCTTGTCAATATATTTCAGTTGCGAAATTGAAATTTTTTTTATATAATAAATAAGCAAGGAGGTGAAACAAATGTATGATTTTAAAAACAGAATGATAAAGTTACAAGAAATGAGTGGATTGAATCAGCAAGGATTTGCAGAACTATGCGGAGTGAGCAAAGCAACTATGTCTAGATATCAAAGTGGAAAGATGAATCCTAGTTTAGATCAAGCGTTAGATATAGCGAAAAAGTGTAATGTTACCCTCGATTGGATAGCAGGATATGGAAAACTTGATTTACCAGAAAGGAGATAAAGAATGGACTATACTGTATATCAGAGAAAAAGTGATAATAAATGGGTAGGATGCTTTTATTACAGGGATGAAAGAAACAAAAGAAAGTCTATCGTTGCATATGGCAAAACAGAACGTGAAGCAACTAAGAAAATAAGAGAAAAGATATACTTATATGAAAGTGGAAGTTTAAGCACTACTACATCCAGGGAAACTTTAATTGGATTTTTAAACGACTATATAAATAAAAACTCTGGAGATAAAGGAAAACAGTGGGCTAGTACAACGGTAGAGTTGTACCGGTCCTATGTTGACCAACATTTAAAACCTTACTTTAAAGATAAGAAACTAAATAAACTAAAACCAATCGACTTAGATGACTATTACGAATACAAATTAGAAGCGGGACTATCAGGAAATACAGTAATCAAGTTGCATAAGTTTCTGAATGCTGCGTTTAACTATGGAGTAAAAAAAGATTTAATGGAATCAAATCCATGTTTGAAAGCTACTGCTCCTAAGACAACCGACTACAAGCCAAACATCTATGAACCAGAACAATTCAATGCATTATGGCAACATGTAAAAGATAAATACGACAGAGTACCTATTGCTTTAGGAGCAGGATGCGGTCTGAGACGTGGTGAAATATTTGGATTGAAATGGTCAGATATAGACTTCGAAAATAATACGATAACAATAGAACGTACCAAGACAAGACTTAGAAGCAATATAGAAAAATCACCTAAAACGGAACAATCTAACAGGACAATCATTGCTCCGGATTATGTAATTAATGTACTACGTGATTATAAACGTGAAAAACAAGTGTTTAATATTGAAAACTACATTATGGAAGTAAAACCAGATTATTACTCGAAACGATTTAAGTATCTCCTGGAACGGTTTAAACTACCTCCAACAAGGTTACATGATTTACGTCACTACAATGCTACTCTTATGATGATTGCAGGAGTACCAGATAAAATTGCTGCGGATCGTCTTGGCCATAAAGATACTACCATGTTAAAGAAGGTTTACCAACATACTCAGAAGTCTATGGATAAAATTGCTAGTGAAAAAATTAATGAATTATTAGCAAAATAAAAAAGGATTATGACTACACCACTAGCCACAATCCAAACTTGACTACATTTTTGACTACATTCAGTTAGCAAAATATAACAAGTAGCCTCAAACGCTTATGCAGTCGACGGGACTTGAACCCGTACGTCCTAACGGACACAAGATCCTTAGTCTTGCATATATGGAATTTAGTAACACCGCTGATTTACTGCAAAGTATTGATTTTACTGTGCTTTGCAGTATAAGGTACATATAAGTTTCTTCTATTAAACATATGTTTAATATGCCGTTTTAATTAGATTTGACTACACTTTTTGACTACATATTGCTCAAAAGTTTTATTGCATCTGAAAAGCCCTTTTTGTAACATATCTCTTCCGCATAAGTTCTGACATACAACTCATCATTACATGTTTTTTCTAGCTTGATAAAATCTTCATTTTCAGCTTCGGCTATTTGGCACCTCTTCATAACATATTCTTCAAAATCTTTGTTCATATGCCACCCCCATAAAATGTATTATGATGTTACAATATATGGATATTTGCTATATAAATATTTTATTTGACATGTAAAAAAATGTCAATGCGTTATCTATAATATGTATTTAATAATCTTTTTTTTCACGTAAATATGGCCGCCACGAATGACGGCCCACTATTACTATTTAGGTTGTATAATGCTATCTCCAGCATTTAATAATTGCTTCATTCCTAATCTCATACCGTATTGGCTATTGGATAAATCAAATAATGCTTCAATGATCTGGAATGGTTGCAGTAATTCATAAATTGTCTTGTCGCGAATTGATAAATCAAAATTACTTCCATCGCCATCTAATGATACAATCTTTACCGCTGCATAAGGAGTATGATCTTTCTGCATTTCTTTCATTTCAACCTTCGTTACCATTGCCTGCTTTTTAAATAACATACTATCTCTCCTTTTCATACATATCAAAATAATTAACGTTGCTATTCACTTCTTTAAAACCATTCTTATAATTAATATGATAATTACTCATATAGTGGATATCGTACCACTCTGAAAATTCCTGTATTATATCGATATTGTCACATAACTGGTAACATGTAGATACTGTTGGTTTTAACAAATTACGACTGTATCCGTAGCATCTGTTTCCCTGTAAGTCTAATTTATATAAATCCTCTACCAAGTACACAGATACATATAACCCTACGTTTGTATTTCCTTCCTGAGATAAATCACGTATATCTACCCATCCATGTTCCCAAAACACTTCTCTAAAATAGTTTTCAAAATCTTTTTGCTCCTGTGGCTTTAATTGTCTGCTTTTCGCTGTTTTAACTGGAACTGGAATATTACATAGCATATGATAATGGATCGCACCACGGCCTTGATATTCTAATACGTACAGATATTTCATTCCAGGCCAAAACCTCTGCATCATACGAATACAATTAGATAAATCGACCTTGCTTAATGATATATCTTGCATATTCTCTTTGTATGTTAAACTGATAAAAGTAGTTAGATCAGGATTACAATTTACAAGTCGTATAATCTGATTACGTGCTTTATTTAATGTCTCTCTTCTATTCTTCTCCACTTTTGCACCGCCGCCTTTACCATTTCTTCCAGACTGGTTGTTACCCTTTCTCCCTATTACCTGCGGCAATCCATAACGGTACACTTCCAATCTGTCTCGACTTTGGACAAACTTTATATTGTACTTATTTTCCAACGTCGTATGTATATCCTGTTCCAATTTCATCTGTTATATAGTAAAATTGGCGGTTACACAGGTATAAATCTTCTGGTGCCTTACCTAATACTACCTTATAAGCACTTTCGTCTAGCATCTTAAAACATACTCTTATATTATATAAATGTTTATTATTTACAATTTCTTTCTCTGCACATTGCGTGATAGCAATAACATAGATGTTTTTATGGCTACCTACTGCAAGTAGTTGCGTGATTAGATCCATGATTTTCTTTCCACTACCGCTTTTGATTAATGCCAATATCTCGTCAATAACTACATATATTGGCTCATTGTTTTCCTGAATTTCAACCAGCTTTTGCAGCACAACCTCAATCTCTTTGATGTCATTAATTCTTTCACATTTAACGCATGGAAAATCTCGCTTATCTGTATTTAACAGAATTACGTTCTTATTTTGGATAGAATACTCTATCATTTTTGTTTTACCCTGTCTTGATAGTCCACAAACTAATACATGCGGCATTCTTTGCATATCAGCAATAATTGGTTTACGATAACCTCCGAATTGTTTATAACCTAATACAAGTTCATGTGAGCTTATTACAGGCTCTTCTATTGATACCCTGTATTCTTCTTCTAATGTAGCTTTATAATAGCTCCTAACGTCCTTTACTGCTTCGATTATGCCATATCCAGCGTATCCAACGATTCCAGCTCCTAACATAGTGAATAATTCGTTTACCATAAAACCAACTCTTTATTGTTGTTTGATATATTCTATGTTCATTTACGTAATTTGATACCAATTACGTGAAATATTTTTATTTTTTATTTGATAACATTTTTTCATACAGAACTTTCTTTATAAAATCCTGTGCTCTCAATATACCTCTTTCATTTTCTATCCAGTCATAAAGCTGCTGATCCGTTTCATTATCACGATAATTAATAGTATGCTTTTTTCTTTTTTCATCGCCTATCATATTATCACCCCTTTATACATATATATGATAAATTACGTAATTTTATTATAGTTTACGAAGATAATCACGTTTAAATAGCTTCTATCAAGTTTTGCTCCGTCCTACTCCTTCTACGTCTTAGATTCCCTTCGCTACTGCCATTTATTCACCCTCCCAGTCTGCGACTGTGAGTGCGCATAAACAACATTCGCTACGGTATATCTGCGCCTACGAAGAAGTATGCCATCGCATACATAATGTTGCTATGTAATTTGATAGTTTAGGAGGAATAAAAGCAATGAGTAATTATCATAATAAGATTAGAAATGATTATAGACGCATAAAAAGACAACGCATTGAACTATTAAAGGCTAGAATTGGATTTGGATTTATCGTGTTTGTGATGTGTTTATTCTATTTCTTTGGATAAGCTATTTCCGAATTAAATAGATAATATAGATTTTAATATGCAATTCGTTTAAAAAAATGCAAGTACAAATAAAAAATAGCCCCAATGGAATAATCCAAAGGGGCTTTAATTTATGCAGCAAGCGATTTAATTGTCTTGGTTCCTACCGTACCTAGGCGCTTAATCTTAAGTTCTGTATGAGACTTCTGGTAAGCTACAACAGCAGCATACGTTTTCGAGCCAAATTCTCCATCTACCTTAAGGTTAGCACCGTTTTTGTTAAGTTCATATTGCAGCCACTTAACATCTTCGCCTTTGTCTCCTTTTTTGAGTTCTCTTGTTGGCTTTTTATATGGATTGGTTTTCTCCATAGCTTTTTTAACGTCTTTACGGAAGTCATCCATATCTTTCCCATACTTAGGGAACCAATGCATAACATCTGCATGATTAGATCCATAGCCTAACTTATGAGCTTCACAATGGCAAACAATATCATCACTATCAATCTTGTATTCTTTACAGATTTCCGCAAATACTTCTACCGCTTTGTTATAGCAGTCAGTAAAGTATTCTTTGTCCTTCAAATCATCTTCTGCAATCTCAACCTGGATAGCACAACTGTTATAGGAACCTTTGCTACCTTTGCCAACTCCGGCGGCTTTTTTCGTAAATGGAAGTAATTGAACAAATTCAACATTTCCGTCCTTGTCTTTACCGATAACCCCATGAACGGAATTTCTAGCTGTTTTACTATTCCAACTATTGGTCCATCTACTTAAATTAGGATTATTGCATCCTGTGCTATGTAATACCATCTTTGTTGGTTTGATTGTTCCATAGTTATAAAATGGATTCAACTTGCATAACATTTGTTTGAAATTCAATCCCATTACTCTTCACCTTCCTTAATCTCTGGAAGCCCTGCTACGCTAGTTAATAATGATAAAACCCCAGCCAATGCGCTAGCTGATACCACCATAATCAAATCAACTTCACCAAGTACACTAGCTGTTCCGATTGTCGCTACTGCTGTTTGTGCTACTGTTTTTACCACCCTCACTCCAGCTGCCTTTAACCAAGTTTTCATTTTTTTGTTCATTATTCTTCATCCTTTCTTCCACTTAGTAAATTAATTTGTTTCCATGCGCTTTTAAGACTTTCATCGATCCTAGCAAGTTCCACTGTGTGCCTGCTTGATACTTCTTTTATATCTTTCATGTCGTCTCTTATGCTGTTTACATTTGATTGTATGTTTTCAAGTTTTACAATAACTGTTGTTAATTGTATTGATTCTTCTCGTGTCTCTTTTTTGAAATTTGTTTTTACTGCGTAAACTAGACTTCCTAACGCTACTAATACAGATAATGCGCTAATAACATATGATATGTTAATCATTTGTTTCCCCTTTCTATTTTACAATCTTTTGTATATATTAAAAAGAGCAATAAGCATTAGCCTACTGCTCTAATTCTGTTACTCGGTAACTAATTCTTCATATCCTGCATCAATTAAAATCTCTTTTACTTGTTCCTTAAGTAATCTAGGTACTTGTGCATAAGTTTTCTTACCTAACATGATTTGATTTGCCCATAACATCGCCATCATTGTTACACATCCTTTCTATTGGTATACTATTTCTGACATTTCAAGTAAACATGCCGTTAAATCATCTATTTGTTGCTGTAATTCTTCCTCTTTTGTTGGCACATATTCTATCGCATTAAGTTCGTCAATTTCTTCTTGAGTCATCTCAATATAGACTCCATTTACATATTTTTTCATTTATTAACACCTACCTTGCATAAATTTGTATAAGAGTACCCGCTCCAAACGGATTCTGAGTGTCTGTTCCATATCTTGGATTATATTCCGCAAAGTTTCTGCATAGCAATACTTGTTTAGCAGCACCTCCGATAACCTGCCATCCAGTAGAAAATTGGGTTGTTGATTCTAGAAAATAAAAGTCGCTACTAATTATTCTGATTGCACAAAAATGTTTTGCAAAAGACGTATCATTTCCTATTAGTCCCGTTTTATATGCTGAAGAACCATATCCACCTTTTGTTTGATAATCTACAGTGTCTCTATAATTACAGTATCCATCTATTCTTATTGTACCAGTACCAGTTGCATTAACAGAACCCTTTGCAAATAAGTCTATGAAAAAATATTTGTATCCTTGTTGATATAGTTCATTTATTGGTAGATATATCATTTGAGTATCTTCTGTAATAGAGATTGTTTGTACTAATGAACAATCAGCTATATTACTATCCGAAGAACCGCTACCACTTGTCCCATCTTCCCCATCATTAATAGTGATTACTTCAGTATGTGTAGCATCTTGAATATTTAAAGTAGTTACTTTTCCTGTCTTAGATGATGTAACAATAGGACTAAATCCATCTGTGCCATTAGTACCGTCTGTACCATTAGTTCCATTAGTACCGTTAGTACCATCATTAATAGTAATTGTTTCTGTATGTGTAGCATCTGTTATGGAAAGAGTAGTTACACCATCAACTTTAGAAGATGTTACTGTAGGTGATACTCCATCTGTACCATCTTGTCCGTCAACACCATTAGTAATAGTAGGTTTATCTGTTAAATCATTATAACTATGTGTATGCGTACTATCTGCCTTATTACTTAAAGCAGTATTCATAGCAGTAGTAGTAACATATCCACTTAAGTCAACATCCCCTCCACTAAGAGAAGCATTAGCAATAGCAGTAGATACTTGCTCTGCTGTTTGATAATTAGAATCATTTGTTAAATCACTTACTTTAGTAGGAATTGTAGGAGTTCCAGTAATATCACTATATGCGTGTGTATGATTAACACTAGCATATTCAGTATGTGTATGTGTAGCGGTAGCATAACCGCTAAGGTCAATAGCTGCAATAGCAGTATCAACATATGTTTTCATTTCTGTTTCAGTAATTCCTGCTTGTACAGGATTTTCTGTTAAGTATTTATCTACAGCAGTAGCAATTTGTTCATCTGTTACTGTTCCAGATTGTAATGAATCAATCTTAGAGATAATTTGTTCGTAGATATTTTGTGTTGGAACTTCGGCATCCGTAGACTCGCCGTAACAAGATGGCTTCAAGAATACCGCAGCATTAATAGTGGTATTCAAACTTCCACCAAACACGCCTACATTGAAACGGAAATAGTCTAATACTTCTACAGGAACTAAGCACTGATTGTTTGTAATTAGCTGCTTATATTTCTTACCGCGGCTAGTAAATATCGCTGTGTTCGTCTGATCCTGCCATTCATCACTAAATGTAAATCTAACGTATATTTTATTTTTACTGTAAGTTATTACATCTGGTTGGTTTGTTACTGTAATTTTTTGGCCTTCTACTTTTAGATCAATATAATACATATATATCACCACCTTATTTTTAACTTCACCACATATATTTTTGTTAATTTAATCTGCATTCTGGTCCCCACCGACTTCATTGTTGAATGCTCTTCCCGATTCCGAAGAATCTCCGCCAAGCCAGCACGGCTCTACTTGTAGTCACCTCTGCTACGTTCATGCCTAGAGTATTTGCTAAGAAATTCTTGTTGCTTTCTTCATTTATCAATTTCATACTCTGCCCTTCGACTGAAAACTTAGCAATTTTATTTACTATTTCTGCCATGACTCAATTACCTCTTTTAGTTGATTGATTTGATCTTGCATATTATTAATTTTTGTTTGCAATTCATCATTCTTTTTCCTGTTATACCAGTTCATTAATACATTCAATTCGTCATAACGTAAATTATACATTTCATAATTATTTCCGTTATCATCTTGCCATGTGTCTATACACACTAATCCGTATTCATCTAATGAAATTTCGCATTCTGCCATCGCTTCTACTACTTCCTGCGCTACTGCACCACTATGAAATCTATCAGAAGTACCATCGTTGTATTTAAACAACTGTAGATCTATCATGCTTGCAAGGTTATAATATCTATCATCAAATGCTGTAAAGCTGTTCTTAACATTTCGATCAGAAGTGGTTATTACACCGCTCGAATTATAAACTGTGTTAAAATATCCATAATTCCAACGATTAGATGCTAAGCCAATTGTTTTAGCATCAGCATCAGAAGTTGATAATATTCTGTTAAACCTTCCGTCCGTACCATAAATTGGTCTGCTTATTTCAAATCCGATATCAGCAATAAATGTTATATACCCTGATGTTCCATTAAAATTAGTTCCTTCATAAAAAGCAAGCTCGCTAGGCAATAATGATACACAACCATTTGGGCCTTTTATTGAATATGAAGTGGATTCATATTCTGTTAATTCGGTTATTGTAAATCCCTCGTACATATCAATCTTGTAGCTATCTGTCTGAGAAGTAAATGATGTTGCAGTAACACTACCAGTAATAACTGCATCCTTGGAATATAGCTGTCCATTAGACCTAAAATATGCTTTCCAATCATTATCATACATAATGCCAAAAACTGGATTATATGGATTTCCGTTAGCTGCTGTGTAAAAATCATTATTAAGAAGCACATATCCAACTTTGCCGTCTCCCATTGTTTTTGAACTATAAATTCTGGTCGCATCTGTTTCCCATCCACCTATTTTACACGTTCCGTCTGAATTAACTATTAGTCCATTATTTACGTTAACGTATCCGTTCAAATTGATTTTTTCAGCTGTAATAGTAATAGCGTTATACCATTGCTGTATTAATGAATTTACACCGTCTTTATCTACCTTTGTCGATATGCTATCCGATGTTTGAGTAAGAATAGATTCTTTCGTTGTGTTTAAATCATCATATGTAACCCTTGACGATATTTCATTTGATAGTTGAGTTATAACTGACTGCTTTGCTTCTGTTAATTGATCCTGCGTAACTTTTGATTCAATTTGGTTTGACAAAATTGTTACTTGCGCCGATATTTTCTTATCAACAGAATCTTCGCTTACTTTCATTTCAATTCTGCCTTTTGCAAGTGATATTTGTGTCATGCACTCAGTTAATACTCCATCGATAACCTCTTCGCTGAGCATCCCAGTAACAAACCCCTCAATGTCTCCAACTTTTGACATCATGTTACTGTATGCGCTTTCCAACAAAGTTCTGTTCTTTTCTATCTTGTCTGCTATTTCCATATCTGCTTTGACTTGCAGATCTTGCAGAGAATATCCGATGTTCCCGAAATTAAGCAACACGATTCTTTCACTAATACAGTCATACTCGATAAGATTCAATTTTGTATCTAAATCAACACCAAGTTTTGCATTTTTTACAATGATTTCATCGCCAACTGATACACCTTGAATAATTGAATCAATTTCATAAGAAACCATTGGATACTTATATTTATCCAAGTGTTTCTGTGCTAATACTTCCAATTCTTCCTTTATTGCTTCATCTAAAGTATTTTTTACTGTTTGCGAATCCGTTGTTAAAGTTGATATTTTGCTTTCGTAATTTGCAGAGTTTTCTTGCTCAATAGATATTTTACTATTTAGTTCATATATTTCTTCTTCTATTTCGTATATATCTTCATACTTATCGTTTATTTCGTCAATCATGCTTTCTTTATCGTCAATTGTATCATCGGCATTGCAATAATCTATAATAAGATTATTACTTATTTTAAGCCCATACTCTTTCAGTAATGAAAACAATTCTGTAATGTCGTACTTTGTGATATCATCTATTGAAGCAAAATCATCAGTTTTTTGTTCCTGTAATTTGGTCTTCTTTGTCGTATATGTCGTTATTTTCTTTTTTACTTCACTTAATTTAGTTTTATACGACTTCAAATCTTTCTTCTGTTCATCGATTGTTTTCTTTAATGCTTTTGCTTTTTCTTTATATTTTTTTGTTATGTACGTCTTGTATAGATCCTGATTTGTTTCGATTGAGCTTTCCAAATACGAAATTTTTGTTTCATATGTTGTTTTTTTCTTATTTAAACTACTTAATTTCTTATTGTTGTAGCTAATCCCTTTATTCAATGCATCTATGCACATATTGTAAATTTCTTGTCGTGTAGCATAGCTTTCCGTTAGCATCTGTCTATATTTTTCTTTTATATACTCAACTTCGGAAATTAATGCATTATATTCGTCTATTTTTTCTGCAAGTTCTTGCTGATAGTTCCCTATATTATTGATAGACTTAGCATTATCATTCTCTGTATCGTCAATTTCTTTTAATAACGAATTGTATTCATCTAGCAGCAATTGATAGTATTCAATATTTTCCAAATCAAATTCAACGTGTTTTGTATATATCTTACCATATAAAGTATTATCTTCGAGATATTCCGAATCTATGCAATATTCCGTATCATTAAAAATTGCAGTAGGATATAACTTAGTAACTAGATTATCTATGCTACAATACTCATTCATTAAAGAAAGATTTTTGCCATACTCAACAGTACGCTGACTTTTTTCTCCGACTGTGCTGCTTAACGAAACAGAATAGTTGTCTCTAGTCAAATAAAGATTATGGCTAGTTATCAATGCGTTAATCACTTCAAACAGGGTATTATAATGTATCTCAATATTTACATTATCGGTGCAACTAGAAGAAATCGAAAATTGACAAGTTTCCGTTGTTCCGTTCGTTATGTTTACTATTGCATCAGAAAATGTTTCGTTATCAATTATCAAGTCTTTAATAAGAAAATCATTAGAATCATAAAACACGTGCCATGCTTTAAAATAAGTATAGTTTTCCATCGTCTCTGAATAGCTAATTCTAAAACCCTGCCATGATCCGTTGTAATAAACAGAAACAATAGAACGCTGAGGTAAGTATCTTACATTCTCATTACTTACCTCTAATTCCAAATAAAAGTCTCCGTTTAATTCATCGTGTACAAGTGCTTTATGGCAAGAAATAATATAATCGCCGTTTGTTGTAAAAACAGTATCATTTTCTTTAAATACTTTTACTATATCCATCTTGCACCTACCTTTATCTCCCACGATGTTGCTCCAGTAACAGTAATTTCGTTGTCACCTGGATTAAGTTCAATATTCCAAAAATCGCCGCTTATCTTTCTATTTTGCAATGTACCATCTTTATGGCATTCCATATTTAATGTATCAACTGTAATATAACTATCAATTCCTGCTATGCTAAACGATTCATTTCCGTTAATTGATACAGTTACATTTGATCCATAAAATTTAAATATTGGTTTACATGGAGCGTTTCCTTCGTTCGTAATTGTTTTGTTTCCTGTAAATGTAAGTGTGCTTTCATTGACTAAGTATTTATAAGGCTGACATAACATTGCAATTGTAGCTTGTTTAAAATTTCGGAGTCTTTCATAGCTTTGTTGTGCTAAAAATCTAACATTATAATACTTATCTGGTTCATCGCTTGTAATTAATTTTCCCTCTCCTTGTAACCAGCCGATTACATTATTTAATAAAGATTTATTTTTCATTCCAATTACGATGCTTTTTTCATATGCCGTATACCCTAAATCATATATTTCAGTTCTATTTGAACCTTGGATATCATATCGTTCATACATTTTAGGTGGCTGCACAATAGGAGGTAAAGATTGCACGATAATTCCCATATCTCTGCTATCTATATCATTAAATATAAAATAACTCATTAAAATCTCGACCTCCTTATCGTAGTTTCAACCATACGTGCAATTCCATCTTGACCAACTTCAAATTTCATACCGCTTAATGCAGATACAAGAGATTTTGTAATAGATGTTCCATCGATATTAACATTGGATACATTTGTTTGGTATATCCCTGTCGATAGTCCTTGCATTGAACCAGCTGATAATGCTGTTGCTGCACTTTTTACTGATTCTATTTTGTCTTTAAAACCAAGACTAATACCATCGCCAAAATTCCAACCAATTTCTTTTCGTGCCCTTCTTGACGGGGAATTGATATCTAATTCTTTTTTTGCTGCCGCCATTGCTGCACTTGCTACTGCTCTCGCTTCATTTACAATTGCCGCTCTTCTATTTGCAATACCAGTGCTAATACCTCTACTAAAATCAGATCCTAAACTTTGGCCTCCTGATGACCATTTATTTGTGTCTGCTTCTAAAGTATTGATTAATTCACGTTCCAGTTTTACAATATCATCTGACATATCTCCGATTTGTGTTTTAGCAGCTTTTGCTACTGCTTTGTTTTTTTCTTCCCACGTTTTTTCGTATGCTTTTAATTCTTTTTCTGTCATAGAAGCAAGCGTTTTTACTTCGGATGCACTATCAATGCCCATTCCTTTTAGTTCATTGACAAAATCTTCTGAACACGTTTTTGAAATCTTTTCAATATTTTCAGACCATTCATTAATTCCGTCTACTTGATCCTGGAGGTTATTTTTTAATGTTTCTTTTGATACATCTGCCGAACCGCCCCATTCATCAAATAATCCAATCTGATTATTAATTGATTCCTCGGCCTTTTGGTACATTTCCTCGTAGCTTTTCTTAATTTCTTCAACACCTTGTTTGAAATTTTCTTTCATGTTACTAACTTTTTCATCAAATGATTGCGTATCTGTTTTATCTAGTTCTTCTTGAAAATTTGATACTACGTTGGTTGTTTCATCGAATGCCGTTTGTGTTTCATTTAAAGTATTTGCAGCATCGTCATATGATTTCCTTGCTTCTTCTACTTTATCTTTAGCGGCAAGTATTTCTTCTCCTAGCAAATATTGGCTGTTGGATAACTCTGTATTTACAACTCCATTTTCTATCGTTTGCTCTTCGATTAATTCCATATTCCGATTGTATTCAGCCTGTTTTTCATTTAAGATATTAGTTGCATCTTGTAAGGTACTGTATGCATCTGCTTGCGCCATTGTTGCACTCGCTACATTGTCAGCACTATCTTTTAATCTGTCTTGATACGCTTCCATTAATGCCATATCGGCAGCACTTTGAATAACGTTATCAACTGCTGACCGTTGTAAATTAAGTTTTCCTGTTACTTCATCGATTGTTAAACCCAAATCAGGATACATTTCATTCAATTCAGAAACAAGCACTTTCATTTTAGTTTTTTCTTCGTTGGATAAATTTTCTTGTCCAGCAAGACTATACAAATTATCCGCTAATGTTTTAGCTGCAATTGCATTTCCTTCAATAGATGACTTGCTATCGTCAAATTTAGTTTTACTATCTGCCATTGATTGTTTTATGTCATTTACTTTTTGATTTGTACTTTCAATTCTCTTATCTAGCTCAGCAAATTCGTCATTTGTATCCGAAGTAGATGAAGCAAACGCGATCAATGCTGCTGTCACACCGGCTACAGCTCCAATAACAATGCCCCATGGAGTAGACGACATAACTGCGTTGAATAATCCTTGTTCTGCTGTTGCCGCCATTATTGTTGTTTTCAATGTCATGAATCCGGTAACCATATTTGATATACCTGTTATTGCCTTATCCACAACTAGCGCTGTTCCGATTCCACTTAATAAACCTATTGCAACATCTGCGTTTTCTACAATAAATTCAATTCCAGATATAATTGCGCTAAAACAATTTGCCGCTGCTTGTGCTATAGTATCGAAACTATTACTTAAATCACCATCTGCTATTCGTGATGTAAATTCTTGCACCTTAGAATTAACAGAATCAAAACTATACTCAAACGGTTCCTTAAATTTAATGATTACATTTCTTTTAAGGCTTTCTAGTGAGCTTTCCAGGTCGTTATATCTGATATTGTTAATATCCTCTAAAGTTGTAGCTGTTGTAGAAACTGCACCATTTATATTCATTAAACTTGCAATTGCATCTACTCCTAAATCTTCAAACATAGTACCAAACATGGTAACTCCAAGCGTATATTGCTCTGTTACATCGTCCATATTGAGCAATGCTTGTATTACTTCCTGGCTTGCTTGTTGTGCTGCATCTCCACCCTCATTAAACTTTTCTTTCAACGCATCTGCGCTAAATCCTAATTGTTCGAACGCTTCATCAGCAGTGCCATCTTTTACTCTAATCCCGAACTCTTTCACTGCATCGCCAAGCTTATCTACGCTGAATGTTCCATTTTCAGCACCGTTTATAAGCATATTAAACATTTCTTCTGAATCATAACCGAGTTGTTTAAAATGTACTGAATACTCATTTATTGTATCTAGTAAATCACCATTTTTATCTAGTCCTTGTTGTGCTCCTTGTGCAAGTAACGTGTATGCTTCTTTTGAAGATATCCCAAACTGGTCCATCAACATTTTTACTGATCGAATCTGTTCTTGTGTATCAAATCCAAACGTATCTCGCATCATGATTGCGTATGTACTTGCTTCTTCTAATCCAGATGCATCAATATCGCCAATGTTTTGTTTAATAGTCGACATTGTTTCACTAATATCTCCCATTGATTCACCAAAATTATTGGAATATATATTTTGCATTATCTGGTCAAATTCTTCTAAACTATCTGCACTTGTTCCTGTTTTCGCCGCAAACTCATTCAATGCTTGTGTGCCCTCGAGTGATACATCAAGTATGCTTTCTTTCAATTGTCCAAATGCATCAGCTATTGAACTAATTCCTTCACGTATTGCCATTGATAACAGGTTGGCTTTTAATGCATCGCCAAATACATCTAAACCGCTTTCAGCATCCTGTACCGATTTTCCAAATTCATTGATACTTGATGCTGTTCCGTCCATGCTACTCTCTGCTTCTGACAAATACTTTTTGTTTTGTTTTAATTCTGCATCTAAATTATTTAAGTCTGTAAGTGCATAATTAAGCTTTGTTTGCCATTCTTTTACTTTATCAGAGTTTTCTCCGTATTTTTCTTTTACATCTTCTAATGCACCTTTTAGCAATTGCACTTTCTTTTTTTGCTCTTCGAATTGTTTCTCTAACACAGATTGCTTTGCCCTGAGTGCATCCATTGAGTTAGCATTGTCTTTATATTCAGAATTAACAAGCTTCATTTCGCTACGCATTGTAGACATAGACTTATTGATCTGTGATATCGCTTTCCGATAATCGCTTTCACCTTCAAGTACAATTTTCCCACCAATTGCTTTGTTTCCAGCCATATTCTCACCACCTTTTAAAACGGTATAACATCGTCTATAGTTAATGGAGCTTGATATTTTCCGTTGATTTTTAAGTACATAATATATAATTCAAAGAATTTTCTGTAAGTCATTCGCCATATTTCATGCTCGGTACGATTTAGCATTGTTGTACCGACACAAATAACCCACGTTATATCTAATTTTTCACGTTTATTTTCTACTGGGAGTGTCGTCTATTTCACTTTTTTTAGGTAAACTGTTGATAATCCCATCGAGCAAAGCATTTGAAACATTATATAAATTGTTGAATGTTAGCATATATCCTATTTCTTCTTCTGTTTTTAATGGTTTATTTGATTTATTAACGAAATTGCTATGGTTTATACTGTCATTAATCATCACTGTAAGTATTCCTTTAACGACTTTTATTACTTTTCGTTTGTTATCAAATTGTTCGATTAAATCTTGCAATGTACAATCGAATCTATCTTGTAGCGTATCAATTACATTTATGTTGAAACTTAACTCAAATTCTTCGCCATTCAATTCGATTTTTATACTATCTGGATTCATATCACTCACTGTAATTCCTCCTAAAAAAAGAGATAGGCTTTGGCACCTACCTCTCTTAATTTATTAAGCAGCTGTGATTCTTGCTTTTTCATCTAACCAAGATTTTGCATCTGCTTCTGTATCAAAAGTTTTTTCCACTTTCCAAATACTAGCAACATCAACCATGATTGTTCCTTCAATCGTAGGTGTTTGGAATGCAACTGTTTCACCTTTTGTTTCTACCGATTCGTTAGGTTCGCCAAATTGTACTTTTTGAAGCCAAATTGCCCTGAATGTCTTTTTGTTATTAACTAATTTTGTAGCATAAAATCCTACCCCAACGTAAGGCGCAACGTCTGAACTTTTTGATGTTACTTCACTAGACGTTTCGTCTTGCGTATGGCCAAGTAAACTACATAAAACAGTATCTGTTAAATTATCTACACCTAATGTAATTTTACCGTTTTTAAATGATCTATCAGATTCTGCTACTGCATCATCCGCATATAATTTCGTATCATTGGACTCAATTGAAAAGTCAGCTTTAATTGCTTTACCAATTACAAATCCATCCGCAAACGTACTAGCAGTTGCTGATTCTGTGCTTTTTGCTGCCACTAAATATTTCAACCCAATTGTTGCCATATTTTCTACCTTCCTTCACTATATTCTACCGTGAAAACGGTGTGCTTTTTGTCTATGTCATCTTCTTCAAATGTCATTATAGATGTAACAAAAAAAGAGATAGACTCGAGATAATCCCTAATCGTTCTCTTTAATGATTGATAATTCATTGTTGATGGCGTGAATAGATGTATTTGTAAATATGCTGTATCTTGCAATACTTCATTGTCTGCAAATAAAGAAGGTTTTTCATCCTCATAATTGAATGTAAGATACGATTCATTTTCTCCTTTGTAAGTGTCTTGTGCAATGTCTAAATCAACCTCATTAGCCAATGCTGTCATATATTTTGTTGCATCCATTTTAACCACCAACTTTCTTATCATAAAAATCTTGCATTAATTGTAGTGCTTTTGATTCTACTGCATTTGTTGCACGTTGTATTGTTGGTATAGCCGGCTGATTATGTAGTCCATATTCTATAATCATTAGTTTAAATGCATTTGACATTTTATATTTCCTATGTGTCTTTACGTTATGGCCATTCCTTGCAACGTAATAATTTCTAGAATATCCTTTAGGACCTACGAATACTAAAAATGCCCCATTTACACATTTTGTAGCTTTTCTAGCACTTATAGAATCAATCAATTCACCAGTCGACCTATCTTTATGTCGTATCGCTGAGCTAACTTCTTTTTTCATGCTTTCTTCTAGCAATGGCGCCGCTTCATTAAGCATATCCAGGCACAGCTGTTCAGAATCGGTTTGTAATAATTCTTTCATAAAATCATTCGGGATTTCAACTTGCCATTCAGCCATTACACCAACTCCTTCATGCAACACCAAATCTCATCGTATTCATTGCTTTCGTAGTAATTATTAACATAAATAATATTATGCAGTTTTCCTTTGTACTCTATAAACATATCTGTTGTAATTTCACCGTTATGTCTCACAAAGAACCTTGTATTGATTTCTCTAAAATCAGCGTTAGAACGAATAATTTCAGATCCTACAATGTGACTTACTTTAGCAAAACACGAACGGTAAACTTCTTGTGTATCTTGATATACCAAATTTTCATCTTGCGTTTTTGTAATCTTTATTATCTTTATAGGGCATCTAAACTCTCCAGGGTTAATATTCATACATACACCCCCTACAAAAAGTTTACTCTATGCATGTCTAATACAGATTGTACTACTAAATTAACGTTATCTTTATCAACAAACATTGATCTGTTGTCGTATAGATGTTGGCATAAAACCATGTAGGCTATGTAAATATCGTCATATTGGTTTAATTCAAGTTCCGTTAATCCAGTATAATGCATGATGTAATTTTTAGTAGCTGCCATAATTGCGTTAATTTGCTCGTCATAATACCAACCATCTTCCAGCCTTAAATACTCTACTACATCAGCTATTCCAATTTCACTTATTTTCATTTCTCACCTACTTTCTTACAGCGGAGCGTATCGCTACGCCCCTATGTATTAAGATGCTTTCTGTACTAATACAGCTAATTTCTGGTTGTCAGTAACCTTAGAGTCAAATTCAAACCAGGAAACAACACCCATAGCATGCATTGTTGCGTATTTTTCCATAAGGATCTGAATAGAGATATTCTCTCTCATGTTTACGGAAAGCCCGCTAAGATCACCGTATAATACAGATTTGTTTCCAGCTGCAACCGTTGGCATATTATCAGATACGAATACAGGTTTTCCTAACAGTCTGTAAGGGAATTCGCTAGTATAGTCATCTTGTAAAGCGTATTTTCCATCAATTTTTAACTTTTTAACAAGTGTAAATGTTGTAGGGTTCATGATCCAACATGCATTTCCTTGATATACTTGCTTGATTTTGGATTGTAATTCAACCAATTCATCAGTTGTAATAGCTGTTGCACTTGCAGTAGTAAGTGTATTTGTACAATCAAGTGCTCCTGTAGCTTTTCCACTTGTACCAACAAGTAATTCTTTTTCGATAAATTCTGCGATTTTCTTAGACATTTCAGATACAACAAAACTTACTACGTCAACCTGAGCGTTATTAGCCACAGATCTACCAATAAGAGTTAAAGCACCTACTAAGTATCCACCTAAATCGATACTAGTAAATTTACCAGTATCAGCGGTAAGTTCGGTAAATTCTTCTGAATATGCTACAGTAATATCATGAGTAGTATTAGCTAATCCCCATACTGGAACTTTTAATGTACCTTCTACGCTGTACATAGTTACTCTTTGAAGGATTGGGCAAACATCCTTTACTTCTGTGATGATTCTGTTTGCAATCGTTGTAGGAATAACAGCACCATTGTTACTCATTGTTAAATTTTGCTCTCCAGCACGTTGTTCTACATAAGCTCCTGCTTCTTTGCGAATGTAGTTTGCGAACGCTCTTTCTTCAAGCTGTTCCGTTGTTAACGTTTCTTTGTTTTCTTGCATTGGTTTTCTCCCTTCTAATTTTCTTGCACGTTCTTCTGCAGCAATGGAATCATCAACTAATTTGATTTTGCCTTCTAATTCTGAGAATTGTTTATTTTCATCCTCATTAAATGCTCTTTCTTCTTTTTCAATTCCATCAAGCAATTGCTGCATCTGTTCTTGTAAGTCTGCTCGTTGTTCTTCTAGATACTTTAAGTTCTTCATACCTCTTCCTCCTTTTTTGTGCATAAAAATAAGCCGCCTATTTAGCGACTTTTAAGCGATTTATTCTATTGTGGTACTCTTTATAATCTGGTTTCTTAGGTGTTTCAACCATATTTTCTACAACTGCTCTTACTTCATTGCTCCTATGCTCTGTCATAACTTCATCTGCTCTCATTTCAATAGATGTAGCACGATAGCAAGGTGTCATAGTGCTATCAATTATGGATACTTCTTTTAAGTCTAAATCACTAATTTTTCTAAGTGGCAATTCATCTGTTCTCTGTTCAACCTGATCCACTGCATTCGTGAATCCAAAACTCCAGCCACGCAATTCATTGTTTCTAGCTTTTTCAATTACTTCTGCATCTGTAATTTCTGCGACTGCTCTTAACCCAATTGCATCTTCCCAAAGTTCTAAGTTGCCATCCTTTGTCGAGCCTAGCTTTCTGTCACTATTATGATTCAATAATATATCAACATTTTCCGCTCTTTGTAATGCACCATCAAAAGCTCTTTCCTGTATAACTTCTATTGCTTTTCCATATGGAGTTAAAACAGGTCTAGATTGTCTTTCTACTGCGTTTACATATCCGTCAATAATAACTTTGTCACCTCTAATCTCTATTCTCATTTGTCTCACCACCTTTCAGATCGTCAATTTTAGCAGTTCCACCAGTATTAGGAGTATAAATCTCTTTTGTTTTTGGATTATATAACACATCTGCAAGACCTAATTTAACAAATTCAAGACCCAAACTAGGCAAATCTTCTTCGTATCTAACTTCATCAATTGTCATAATGTTTGATTCAATGCCCATTTTGTACGCTTCGAAACGCTCTTTAATATCGCCTTTTAGCAATTCTTTTGTATCAAAAGCAAAATAATAGAACGGTTTCCCGTCCTCAACATTAAATTCTTTTTCTTTTTCCAGCAGATAATCTTTGTTTAAAGCGCATTGAATATCATACATAATTGGAACCGCTGCTAACCTAACCATTCTTCCAATTTCTTTGTTTGGTGTTATCGATGCTGAACCGCCTTCAAGCAGATTAGGCGATATATGAAATATCTTTCCTATCTCTTTTGCGTTTGTCGTCTTATTTTCATTTAGCTGCATTTCAACCAATGTATTAGATGCTTCTTTGAAGTCAATCCCTTTATTGAGTACAACAACATTCTCAGAATTATTAGAGTATAGTCTTTTAAATGCCTTTTTAAGTTGGTCCATGGCTTCTTTACTAAGTCCGGTTTCTGATTTTAAAAAGCCTTTTTTGTTTCCACCTTTTTTTACAATATTTTCTTCAAACACAAGCGAGTTATACGCAACCGATAATATATTACTATGTTCTGTTACGATACTTGTTCCGCTTGCTCCGTCTTTCGAATTTCTAAGAATCTTAATAAAATCATAAGGTTTGTATCCTTCTCCTCTTACCATAATATCGAAATCTTTAAATATTGGATCAGTATTAGGAATGATAGATATTTCATTTTCTTTTATGTAATGGAGTGATTTTACTTTTCCTCGAGCTTTATTAATATAAATATAAGCACCTTTCCCTAGAAAATAATCTTCTACTACGGCTTTCCACATATCATTAGCGTTTAGTGTGTCTCCTGTTTCATCGTTTAGTAGCTTAACTCTTACATCGTCTTTTACTTCTTCTACTGCTCCATTTTCACTTTTGTACATTTTAATTGGAGTACTAGCAATAACCTGTCCCAATATCGTAATTGCGCTAGCTACCGTTGGGATTTGTAATGCTTTTCTACGATCCATATCTGTGCTTTCCAGGAATGCACTAAGCAGAACGTTATCTATTTCAGTTTCAACTGTAACTTCTGCTCTATCTTCCGTTACTCCGAATAATAATTCTTTCCAAAATCCCATGTTCTCACCTCCTTAGAATTGGCATACAAAGTCATTATTGTATAACATATTCTGTTCTAGTAAATATACTGCATTTATTAAAGCAACTACCATATCTACCTTGCCTTCTGATTTTTTCTTGTTGACATATTTATTAAGGTTAGTATCTTCTGTACATCTGGCATTTTGGAAATTGATTTCTAACATTAAATTTTCATCATATACAAACTTATGTTCCAAGATATGCTCCTTTAATAGCTTAGTAGGGCTATGTAACACACTAGAATGTTGCTTTATTTCAACACATTCATAACCCTCTGCTTCTAATTTCTGTACAGTACTAATCGCATTATAACGGTCATATCCTATCTGTACGATTTCTACACCGTACTTTTGCTGCAGTTCCATTGCAACTTTCTCTACAAAACTATAGTCTATAACCTCATTACCACATGCAAAACATACTTTATTCTGTATTAGCTTGCGATAATCTACTTGCTCACGCTTTGTTTTAATCTCTACTTTATCATTCGGTATGAACCCGAACACTTTAGCGTAAATAATTCCGTCTTCTTCTGTAACCATAGCTAGTGCAGTGTTATCATCCGTCATAGATAAGTCAAGTCCTAACCATACTCTCTTACCTCTCCAGAAAGCTAAATCTTCTTTTCTTCTACACTCCCTGACTTTATTAATATCAACATATCCTTCAACACCAAGCCCTTTATACTTAATATTGTTATGCTTACAAAGGTAATTCTCGCGCTTATTCTCATATAGAACCGCCATAGTCCTCATATCTTTAATTGCATCGAATATGTAATCATGATCCACTGCAACAGGATTCGATTGATAAATAACATCATCCACTGTCATCCACTTATCGTCTGTTATCAAGTAATCGTCCGGTTCGTACAGTAACGAAAATCTGCGTTTATTATCAATTAGTCCGTCTAGCGTTTTCTTAGATATGTCTATTTCGTCTATCATTACGTTTAAGTCATTAGGATATTGAGTAGATATGATGATACCCAATTTATTAAACAATGTAATTTGTGATGAACGCATGGCTTCAACTGGGTAGGCATCCATGGCTCCTGCTTCATCAGCTAAGAAGATATTAGCCATTTTACCATCCATTTTATCGTCGCTATATGCAAGCGGTGTATACTCGCTTTCTGTTAATAAGCATCTAACCTCATTACGCAACGTTTTGAACACTGGCTCCAATTCATCACACAGTAACGGACTACTCTTAATTATCTTTCTTATAGCAATTTGTAACTCTTTTGATAGTTTTAAGTCTGGTGCAACCGAAAAGAAACGACTAAATTTAGGTTCTGTAAGCATCCCAATAATAAAAATAACTGCACTGTTAAAAGTCTTGAAATTCTTACGACTTATCTCTAACAAAGCAGTTATATAATAACGAATATTCGGTTTTTCTTTCATTTTTGTACAAAATACAGAAGTAATAAAGAACCAGGCATAACGCTCCAATCCTTTATCCATCGGGCATTGTAAGTCTGGATGAACCATTAGTTTTAGTATTTTAAGAATTTTCTCATATGTCTTCTCATCGATAACAGCTTCTTCACTTTTTCCGTCTGCTATGTCTTTCCATGATTGGCATTGTTTTTTTACGTAAGAAGGTACTTTACTACCAGCTTCATTTAGTACCCACTCGCAATATTTATATGCTACGCTTTCTTTTATCAATCTAATCACCAGCCAATGCTTCTAACAGTGGATTTACTTTCTTCTCTTCTTTTTTTGGTACGTTTCTTAGTGCAGATGCGATAGTCATAACACATTCTTTTTCAATGTCAAGTAGCATCTTCCGTTTTGTCTGGACCTGTTTGTCTAAATTAATAGCTGCCTGAGATATTTTAGCAAGTTCAGATGTGATCAACATCATTTCCCTTTCGTCTAGTTCCATATCGTCAAGCTTTTCTTCCAACTTTTCAATACTAGAATACATCTTTTCTCTAAGCCTAACAAACTCAATACATTCAGCCTGCATCAAGCAATACCTGTTAATGATAGGCTCATACATTGAATCACTTTTATCGATGGTATCAAGCAGTTTTGAAACTCTTAGGAATTCCTTATGCGCTGCAATGTTGTTTTTAACTTCATCGCGTTCTTTCAAAGGAATTGATGTTAGAAGTGCTTTTTCACCTTGTTCACGTTGTATTAATTCTTTTTTAGTTCTGTGCGCTACCTTTTCAGATTTTATAACTGATACTGGTTTTGGTGGTCTGCTCATAGCATCAACTCCTTTCAAGTTCTATTTTGGGAACAATTAGTAAATGAATCCTCGCGGTAGGTGTTAGCAATGTCTAACGAAAATATTTTCGTAGCACCGGGGGGATAATTTAAAAATAATTATTCGATTATATTTAACCAATTCGTTTAATATTTACTGTTGTTTCTTCTTTGAATACTATCAGATACTAAATCAAATAAATATTTTCTGCTAATTTTATTTGATTCTGCTTGTTCGTGATGGAAACTGCAAACTGTAATGAGGTTAGTGTCATCCTCTCTCCTAGAGTAGTCCTCGGTTAGTGGTACGATATGATGAACAGATAAGTTTTCTGTTGTTACTTTGTGCTTAGCCAAGCATACCTGGCATACCCTACCGTCCCTGTCTTGTATACCCTGTCTCTTTTTGCGCCACACTGACGTGTTTCTAAATGTAACATTGTCATCATATTTTTTCTTCTTTGTAGGTCTACGTCCACAATCTACCATGCTATCATGGATTCTTCCGCAATACTTACATGACTTTAACATTTTATCCCGCCCCGATCCCTATACATTCGTATCCTTCCTTGCGCCCAGCGCATCTACTAGCACTCACCCCTGTGCGTTCGGTGCATATATTTAGGCTATATGCGTGCAATAAAAAAGAGAAGTAGCTTTTCTCTACCTCTCTCGATGGTATTATAATAGCACATTGACATGTCCTGTGAGTACCAAACTTATATCTTTTTATCAAGCAAATAATAAAATCTCCTTCTCCGTTCGTAAAATGTATTACGACTACACGGCATGTCCATTACTGTAACTAGATAATTAAATCCAACATGCTCTTCTGTAACTGCTTTTATTATGTACCGGTATAGCTCGGAATCTGTTTCTATTGCCGTCTGCTCTATTAGTTCGCATTTACTTTGTAACTCTGATCGTCTGATTGCTAGCCGCTCGGTTGCGCTACTATTACTGTGAGTTAAAGGCATGTCGGTAATTTCAACTGACTTAACTGTGCTTGTCTTATAATTTAACTCATCAATCCATGATTGGTATTGTAAGCAAAAGTAATATAGTTCCCTGTATCTAAACTTGTTTATTCCATACTTTTTTCCTAAGTCTCTTACGTTTGGCATCATTTAACCTCCCTAGTACATTTATAACTACATACATAATATTTTCTGTGTGTTCTATTATTATAAAGTTTATATACCCATTGACCTGGATCAGATATATAAAACACTTTTCTGCATACTGGACAATAAAATTCTCCTTCTCGCAGTATTGCTATATCATCTTCATTTGGTATAAATAGTTTTATTTTATGTTTAGCCTGTCTCTGCTTAATTTCTGTTTCGTCTGTTTTACATTGATGGATTCTACGTCCTCTTCCTCGCATAGGATTGTAGATATTGTTTCGTTTAGCTGTATTATGTACTGTCGCTTTTGTAACATGTAATTGTTCTGCAATTTCTTTAATTGAATATTCATTGCTCATGTATAGTTCTTTAAACTTTTCCATGTCAATATACTTTTTGCCATCAAAATTCCCTGTTTCTTTTTTATACTCTTGTATGATGTGGCTTACTATCATTCTGTTCAGATGCAGTTCTTTTACAATTAAGTCGTATTTTAATCCATCTTTGTATAATCTTATTACCTCTTCTTTGTGCTTTGAATAATCATAATTAGTAAGATCAGCCGCCATATCATTCCTCCTTAAACTCAACCTCTAATCCAATTTCATCCTTTAGATACTGTTTTACATCTTCAATCGTAAAATCCTGGTTGCCCATATCCTCGTAGCGTTTCATCATCTCGTTATAGAACTTTTCAAACTTACTCTTAGGTGACTTTTCCCAGTGTGAATCTCTAAGGCACATAATCGGTATCAATATCATCTTTGCGAATACTTGTTGCTCTATCTCACGTTCATACTGCTTAGCATATTGTTTAATTCTAAGTTGGTCATTAAGAGTTAATCCTTTTTGTTTTAACTGGTGTGGGTTGTATTTTTTATGCATTTACTTATCATCCTCCCACTTAATAAATAAAATCTTGCATAGAAATTTTGCTAGAAAATCTGTGTTTTTAATTAATATAATAAGTGTAATAACGCAAGAAATAGGCCCAAGTATAAACATTAATATAGTTGTTCCAACATATTCTTTTATATCAATATATGTATTTTCCCTAGTAGCAGCAAAACACGATACCCATCCACATAGTAACCATACGATAATACACAATGCTATAATCATTTATTCCACCTCCACACTATAATACCAATCGTTATTAGTATTCTCTTTATTCAAATCCTTACAAATCGCATCTGCCAGCCATTCATCTGGAATCCTGCTTAGTCCGTCTACTATGTAATCCTTGGATGGATCAGTTGTGTTGTGTTTGACGATTTTCATTTGACTACCTCCTGTTTGCTAATTTACTGTATAGTTGACTAATCTTCTTCACTTTCTCCTACTTTCTCTACGTACTCTTCCTTTGTAATTGAAGTTAAATGTCCTGGAAATGCTTTTAACATATTAGCTACGTCTTCTCGCATCTTTTCAGTAAATTCCATTACTTGTTCTTCTGTTACTTCTTTATAACATCCAAGTTCAAATCCATATTCAACATACGCAGGGCATTTATTCCCTTCCTCGTCGAATGCAAATCCTTCTCCAGCATCAACTTCATAAAAGCATTCTATTTTATTCACTAACATTTTTCGTTTCCTCCAATTCATCAACTAAATCACCAATTTTCTAACTATTTTTATCTTCCGTGCTTTAAGCCATTAATCATTTGCATACAATACCATCTACTTTTCTACATCAATCCCTGTAATTTCCTTGAAAATATCTGCGTCAAAGTTAGGAATGTCTTTAATAATATCCTTTTCTTCATCCGTAAGATCTTCCCACCATTCTTTATAGCATTCAGAAGTATCACGTTTTCTAAGATATCCTCCAGTTGTTTTATATGATGGATATTTTTTCTTTTCTTCTTCTGTCATTCCTGACGCAGCAATCCACTCAACTGTCTCAAAACATATTCTATCCATAATACTTCTTGCTTCTGAATTTAACCAATCCATATAAGTAATATCCGAATCCTTATTAAACATCTTAATTTTTGAGTTTTTTGTATTAAAACATCCTGTGTTGTAGTCTCCTATGTTGAAATCTCCTGTGTTGTAGTCTCCTATGTTG
>ERZ827168.1158-NODE-1158-length-37914-cov-3.723289_pt1 | contig 37914 bp, 25 predicted proteins | sample MGYA00519868_ERZ827168 | MGnify/ENA primary metagenome ERZ827168 (study PRJEB31778, sample SAMEA3449271) | human gut metagenome | biome: human gut; feature: human-associated habitat; material: faeces | place: United Kingdom | collected 2010/2012 ...
ATTAATGTTTGTGTTTTCTTATTTTGGACTTAGGGTTTTCTTTTTTGACTTTCTTTTTCTTTTTTACATTCTCATGCCCTATCGTATGAGATAAAAACAAAGAGGCCTTTGCGCTGGCTGGCCCGACAATTTCATACAGGACTGCAGACGATAGGATGATAACCGACAAAAGACTGCCTAGTTCCGGCGGCAGCATGCGTTCTCCCAACGCAGCCAGACCAATTGATACACCCGCCTGTGGGATTAATGCCAGCCCCAAAAAATTACGAATCCGCGTATCCGTATGGCAGATTGCGCAACCCGCCATCGAGCCGGCATATTTGCCAATGATACGCAAGAAGAAATAACCCACACCGATTATGCCGGACGTTGCAAGCGCGGGGATGTCCAACCGCATACCGGACAGTACAAAAAACAACAACAGAATAGGCGGTGAAAAACGATTTATCTGTTTGAAGGTGTCTTTATTGTTGGAAAAGTTAATATAGGAGGCGCCCAGCACAAGGCAGGCCAGCAGGGGGGAGATATCAAACAGGGTACACAGACCAGTAAGCCCGAAAATAATTGCGTTTGTCAGCACGAGGCGGTGATCCGCGGAACGCTTTTCCTTGATTAATCGGTGAAGCAGATACCCCAAACCGAAGCCAAGCAGGACGGCAACAATGTTATAAGCAACCGGCAGGAGAACCACGCCAGGGCTGACCTGCCCCCCGCCCTCCAGCGCCTGGGTTACAGCGGCACAGATGGAAAAGGCGATCAAAGCAACCGCATCATCCATAGCAACAATATGTAAAACCAAGTCTACGAACGGCCCTTTTGCCTTGTACTGCCGAATTGTCATAATAGTGGAGGCAGGCGCCGTTGCACAGCCGATCGCACCGAGCAGAAGGGCAAAAGAAACCGGCAGACGGAAGATGAAAATCATTGAAAGTGTTACCACAGCCATTGCAGCTAACGCTTCAAATAAAGTGATGATTATAGTTTTTCTCCCGCTTCTGCGCAGCGCGGACAGTTTGAAATATCGCCCCACTCCAAACGCGATATAAGCGAGGGCAATATCGGTAATAAAGCTCATTCCGTCTGACAACCCCTCCGGAATGGCATTGAGAACAAATGGCCCCAGCAGGATTCCGGCAAAGATATAGCCTGTTACGTTGGGAAGCTTTAACAGCTTGGTGACACGGGTTACCAAAAAGCCGGAAAACAACATCACAGCCAGGCTCAAAATAATTTCGGCGGTGAGATTTCCGCCTGCGATTTTTTGTATCATTGGATACACCCTTTCTTTTACATATGAAGTATTTTGATATATTCCTTGATTATATGCACCGGCTATGATAAAATCAAATAATACTATTTGATAGACCTATTATTTTTATTTATAATTATCTAAACCGGGGGATTTTTATGTTTGATTATAAAGCGAACACTCTGCTTACTCTGGTACAAAAGGGAAGCTATACCAAGGCCGCCCAATCCCTGATGCTGACCCAACCAGCGGTCAGCCATCAAATACGGCAGTTGGAAATGGAGTTTGGTATTCAGATTTTTTATAAAGGAAAAAAAGGGCTCAAGCTTACGCCCGAGGGCTCAATTCTGGTAAAATATGCACGGCGTTCCGCCGCGATTTATAACAACGCAAGGCAAGCAATCGAGGATAGCCGCAATAACCTACGCAGGTTTACCGTAGCGATTACCCCTACCGCCAGTGAAAGTCTGGTACCCAAAATGCTGGCACATTACTGTGATGAAAACCCCGATGTACATATAAAAATATTGACAGATCCTATAAAAAAAATTTATGATAAGTTGAAGGCATATGAAACTGATATCGCCATTGTGGAAGGATGCGTAACCGATACCAGCCTGTCCCCAATCCTTCTTGACACAGATTATGTATGCCTTGCGGTTGCTCCCAACCATCGTCTCTCGGGCCATGCTACGGTCGGATTGGAGGACATCCGCCGGGAACGTTTCATCTTACGTTCCCGCAAGGCAAACACCCGCGCCCTCTTTGAGCAATACCTAGCCAACCGTTCCGAAAGCATTAAAAACCTTAATATTATGATGGAGATTGACAATATTGCAACCATCAAAGAATTGGTAGCGCAGGGCCTGGGGATTACAGTCATTGCACATTCCGCCTGCCGGGAAGAGGAAAACAATGGCCGGCTCTCCATTATCCCGATTGAGAACGCCGGAATGGTTCGTGAGATCAACATCGTTACCACCCGCGATTTTGCTCATCCAGATATATTGGAGGAGTTTCGAAAGATTTATAATATGCTCTGACCCACAATATTCATAATTCAGTTTGTCTACACAACTGGTTGCTAAGCAGATGATTGGACAGTCTGAATGAAGTTGTAGAGAGAGGTGAGAATTGATGGCATTTTTAAAAAATTTTTTACTTTGTCTTATTGTATTATTAATAATTTCATTTGCAATATTACTCGGTATAAACCTTTTGGGTGTAAAAAGTACTTTTTTGTTAAGCTATATTCTTACTATTATCTTAGTGATACTGTTTTATTGGTTTAGGCGCAAAACCAATCATATAAGCAACTCACTTTTTAACAGGGAAGCATCTGTCGGAACAGAAGTTTTGATTCAGAGGAAAGAGAGTTGCTTTGTACAACTGGAATTCATGTTAAATTATTTTGTCTTACCTTTTAGCTTTTTGATCCTGCCATTTGTGATCTATTTGATTTTGTGTTTTATTCGTGCTTTGGGTGTAGTTAATGCCTGCTCGGGGGGATGGGAAATATTTGCAGTTGTGATAGCGTATCACTACTCATTTCCATTTATCATACTTACATTTAGTGTATCTCTGGTTTTCGAATTAACAAAACGCTTCCGTAAATAAGTGAATTGCAGTAAATAAATGAGGAATACTAGATGTAATTGAATCTGGAGGAATGGCTATGACGTTTGAAGAATTGTACCGGGCCTTACTAAAGAAAAATTTTCAGTCAGGGGGAGAACCGCTTCCGCCATATGATCCACGGCACCTGGATTGTTTGCTGTATCCGGAAAAATATCCTCCTGTACTGCGTATGGAGCCCTGTGAAAAATGTGAATTTGAAAATGCCTGTCAAAAAAGTTGCATTTTTGATGCAATCGTGCAGGGAGAGGATGGACAACTTTTGATCGACCCGATGCGTTGTACCGGCTGTGCAGCTTGTATCGACGCCTGTAAACACGGCAACCTCACAGCAAGCCGGGACGTTCTGCCCGCACTCAAAGCAGTCAGAGAATCCGGCAAACGCTCATACGCCCTGATCGCGCCGGCATTTTTAGGACAATTCAGCGGGGATGTCTCACCCGGAAAGCTGCGCAATGCGTTTAAAGCCCTCGGTTTTGATGGGATGATAGAGGTTGCGCTGTTTGCAGATATCCTGACATTACGCGAGGCATTGGAATTTGACAAAAACATTGTGCATGATGGGGATTACCAGTTGACTAGCTGCTGCTGTCCGATGTGGATCGCGATGATACGCAAAATCTATCATGAGCTGATGCCCCATGTTCCAGGTTCGGTCTCTCCCATGATCGCCTGCGGGCGGGTAATTAAAAAGCTGCATCCCGATGCGGTCACGGTATTTATCGGCCCATGTATCGCCAAAAAAAGTGAGGCGCGCGAGCCGGATATCGCTGACGCGGTGGATTATGTCCTGACCTTTCAGGAGATGCAGGACATCTTTGACGCGGCTGAAATTGATCCATCCGTTTTACCGGAAAGTGAAAAGGACCATTCTTCCCGGGCAGGCAGGATCTATGCCCGTACCGGCGGCGTAAGCGAAGCGGTCAGCCGTACCGTGGAACAGTTGAATCCGGACAGGGAAATAGCCATTCGCACCAGACAGGCCGAGGGTGTGCCATCCTGCCGTGCAATGATTGAGGACTTAAGGAATGGTGCGGTAGACGCTAATTTTTTTGAAGGCATGGGCTGCGTTGGCGGCTGTGTCGGCGGACCGAAGGCGATTACCGACCGAGAACATGGCCGCAGACAGGTAAACGACTATGGAAAAGAGGCCACGTATGCAACACCGCTGGAAAATCCGTTTGTCGTAGAGTTGCTGCACCGCCTTGGCTTTGATACAGTGGAGGATTTATTAAGTGATAGAAATATATTTACCCGGGAATTCTAATGTTTTAAGACAAAGAGCAGCGGTTAACCGCTGCTCTCAGACTGTCGAAAAACTTCGTTTTTCGACAAGCATTCGGATTTGTTCGTCCTCGCGCAAGCCACTGTGTGGCTCACACTCGCAAATCCGCAAAGAATGGGCAATGACGGCGCATGTCCGTCATTGCCCATGAATTCCATTTAAGGGGGCATTCGCCCCCTTATCAACCCCTGACATATTTTATTGACACGCTCAGAGCAGCGGTTAACCGCTGCTCTTTGCTTGTTCCGGCGGAAGAAATCCCCGTACCACATTGTTCTGCCATAGGACATCCTTTTCAATTCCCTGATAAAGAATTTCATTTTTTGAGCATTGCCTGAAATAACAGCCCAGCACACTCAACATGCCGCCCAGGTGCTCGATTATAACTAAGTCTGTCAATCCCATACGGGTATTGTTAAAAGCACCGCAATTGCTTACAAAAGTGTCCTGATGAATCCTGTATCCAATCTTGGCAGTGTCTGCATAGCAATCAGTCAGATTGTTTCCCGCCCCTATCATATGAAAGCAGATAGAATTTTTCAGCATTTCTGGAATACGCTCGTCAAACCATGTTGTCTGGTCTTCTCCTGGATTTTCTTTTCTTCTTTGATACAGATCAGACCATTCCTTTTGAGAGTAACCCTCCGGAGGAATGATGCCGCCCCACACATGACATCTGGTAAATCGATTGCTACTGCCTCTGCTTTCTATTCCAACCGTATAGTCAACCACAATACAATCCACATAATGGCTGTCGCTCAGATCGGTATATATACCGGTATTCCCCGCGAGGCCGGCAAGGGTACACTTGCAGTATACATTGGTCGCAATCAATTCATACAAATGCCCTCTCCCGCCCCCCACGCAGAGGCCGTATTGTTTTCCATTGTGCAACGATATATCTTTTAATGTAAAATGGTGCGCGTTGGTGATCCTTAGACAGCTTGCAAGTCCGTTTCCATCTATGTCCCCGCCTTTTATAAAGAGGTTCAGGTTATCAAAAATCTGGCCGTCGTCATCATAAACCGCCAAGGCACTGTGACCTTCCCCTCCGTCATAAGTCAGAACAAAATCCATAGGACATACTGCCAGAAGCTTTGCAGAAGAATGCAGCACCAGGGAGCATTTATTCAAAATCATGAGTGGTGAGGCGATCCGATAAATTCCCTTTGGAATCATCAGAACCCCGTTCCCAGTGGCATTGATTGCACGCTGTATTCTGGGAGCGTCGTCCGTCTCCCCATCCATTCTGCGATAATTTGTCAAATCTGCATCGTACATCAGTTACCCCCCCTTATGAAAAATATAGCTAAATTTTACTACAGCAAACAGTATACTAAAATGTATTTTTGCTTGCTGTATTTGTAATTTTGTGATATATTTCATTTGGGTGAAAAAGGATGAACTATATTGAAAATCAGACCAAAGACAATACCATTTCCTTAATAACATATTATTATGGAAAAAGGGAGAATACCAGGCATCATTCCTATCATGGAATCAAAGATCATTTTCTGATTATATATGTGACAAACGGGGCGACCAGCATGGAAATAGACGGGAAAAACGTTTCAGTTAAAACAGGCGACCTGATTTTTGTCTTTCCTTTCACAAGACTTTGCTACCAGGCTGATTGCTGGTCCATCCAATGGCTTGGCTTAAATGGCGCCAATATTTCCTCATTTTTAAAACAAATCGGCATTACAAAAGAACATCCCATTTTTTCGAATACAAACGAAATGCATATATCTGATATTTTTGACAAGGGCCTTGCTCTGGCAGAAAAAAACACCTTATACTGCAGTTTATCGGTTCAGGCTGAGTCATACCGTCTGTTTTCGGCGTTGCTGGCCGCCAACAAACCTGTGCAGCAAATAACGATGGAGGATATTTTTACCTATATAGAGCATCATTTCAGCAACGGTATTCGGATTGCAGAGCTCGCAGATTATTTTCATATGGACAGGAGCTATCTATCCAGACTTGTGAAGAAGCAGACTGGCAGTTCTTTGAAATCACATATCATTCACTATCAAATCAATTATGCCTGTGACCTGCTGGCAAACACCGATCTGCCGATTGGGGAAATTGCCTGTTCCTGCGGCATTTTGGATATTTATTATTTTTCAAAGCTGTTTCGTTCAAAGAAAGGGATGACCCCTACCGAATATCGCTCCCACGTGACGGCCAGCCGTTAAAACGCAAAAAAGCAGAATAACCTCTTCTTTTTCAGAAGTATTCTGCTTTCTATATCATTATATGAGATGCGATAAACCTTGCGATTGCTTTCGGTTGTGCACACGGATTCAATTCCAGCACACGCCTCTGGATCCTCTCTGCCGCATGCTCCGGAATAATTTTACAGGACTCCTCGAACACACCGTCGAAAAGATGCTCCACCGTACAAAACACGGCGGCCGGCCAACCATACGGTTGCCCTTCGGAAGAAAGTCTGCAGGTCTGGCCGCAGATGGTGATCAGCATCTTCATCTGCAATGATGTGATAGCCGCCTCAGTCTGAGCCTGTTCTCGTTTGGTTTCTCCCAATGAAACCTTGATCTCGTGCATCGATGCCCTTCCCCGCTCTTTTACAAATTGATATACATCCCGTTCCATCGCAGCAATCCTGCCCATACGGTAAAGCTTTTCAAAACCTTGCCCCTGACGCCGGGCAGATAAGAAATAGGGATACCATTCCCGAGTGATCCAGCCTCCCTTTTTGAAAAACAACCTGCCATAGGCAAGGTCGCCGCACTCCTCCAGCGCACGGATCCGCCATTCCCATGGATCTGTTTCGGGGTTGCCGGTGTGCCATTCCACGCTGTCGGCAAAATAATTGCACAGTGTAAAAATTCCCTCGCTATTGCTTCCACCGACAGAAAAGCCGGCTTTGCGCAACCCGGCACAAAAATCACTAAACTGAGTAATCGGTGTAAAGTTCATCCGTTCTCACCTTTCCGGCATAAACATCGGTTTGGTTCGGCAACATTGCCATACCACCGACCTGATACCTGTCAAAAACCGTACCTACCGCCTCCATGAAGGGCCCTGCCATTGTCTCGTCCGGCGCATAGGACGCGGACATGGCCCGCCCGATGAATCCGTTGCGGTCAAAGGGCAACGGATGGGAAAACCGACGATGTACATACTTCCCATCTTGGAAAAAACGTCGGAACCATTCATCCCATTCGTCCGTCCTGCCACCGCTGAAACCCTTGAAAGCCGGACAGAACTGCCGGCATATCTCCGCCAGCTCCTCTACCATCGGGCTTTGGGGATCACGGCTATTCCAGAGCAGTACGGCTGTTCCACCCGGCCGCAGGATTCGGACACATTCCAACCGAAATTTTTCTTGATCGAACCAATGAAACGATTGGGCAGCCGTGACAAGACCGATACTCTGTGCCGCCAGCTTTGTATCCTCGGCAGTTGCATTCAGTGATAAAAAACCGGCAAAGCCTTGCAGCTCTTGCTCGGCTTTTTTACGCATATCTGCATTTGGCTCCACGGCCGCCACAGAATATCCTCTTTGCAGCAGCTGACGGGTAAAAATACCAGTTCCGGCACCGATATCAGCAATCATAAATTTTTTATCGGCAAGGCTGGAGATATAGTCCAGCGCTCCCTCGGGATAGGCAGGGCGATGTCTGGCATACCCATCCGCCTTACCTGTAAATTTAGAAGTACTGTCGCTCATTCCTTTATAACTCCCATCTTGTGAAACGGGATCTTACCTATACCCTCAAATTCCCGTTTATCTGCAAGTTCCGGTTTTATGGCAAAGTCCATCTTGTCATAGTCAGCAAAAACACCAGTCTTATCCATTTCGCAATTGTTCCGCAGCGTCCAGAGGGTGTCCTGATTAAGAGGGGTATTGACCAACAAATTGCTGTGGATTTCATTGGATGCAGCCGTCGACGTCCGCCACAGCTCTGCCTCCGGATATTTTTTAACAAACAGCCCGCCGGATATATCCACATCTAAAAATAAGCGTTTATAATCAAAGTCGCTGAAATATTCCTTCGAAAAAGCGGGTACGTTCAGATTGACCGCTTCATCCCGCAGGCTTTCATATACCGCTGCGCAATCGACGCAAATGTTATGGTAAAATTTCATGAACCGTCCGCCGTTCGCTTTAAAAATGGAAGAGTTGCCTACCCGGTAAAATACATTCCCATAAATGGTGACAGAACCCTCTCCATCGTCCCAAAAAATCCCCTGTTGTCCGGCGGTTCCCGGCCTGAAGGGAATATCCATTCCAATATGATGGATAAAGTTATACCGAATGATATTGCCTACCTCGGATTTGTTGCGCCCCGCATAGATCGCGCCCATATCATCCGCATCGGTAACGGCGTGGTGAATTTCGTTGTACTCAACAACCTGATCCAAAAATATGGATTGCCATCTGCGGCAAATGATAGATTTCGTTATGGGAAATCCGGTTTCCGACCCCATCCACCCATACCGCCGGACGATAGGCGGCCTCGCGCCGGTTTACATCATGAATCCGGCAGTTTAGCACTACATTGTTGCCAGGGGTCAGGGTCTTGCGGTTTCCGCCGCCGAGGATAATGCCTCCTGTTCCGGTATTGTAAATGGTACAGTTCTCTATCTTGTGCCCCGTTCCTGCGTCTCTATCCCAATCCATGTTATCGTACAGATGGGCTTTGATGTTACCGGTAACACGTGATGCAGGGACGCCGGTAAAGTTATGAATCGATTTCCCACAAGGCTTCACGCCCTGCCCTGCCTGTATCGCGTGCATACCAAGGTTTCGGAAGGTGCAGCCTCTGATACATACCCCGTCGCCGCCTTCTATGTATACGCCCATCCCGCGCGAATTTTCAAATGTGATCCCTTCAAAGGTTATGTTACGCGCATGTTCAATCGCAACAAGCGGTTGTTCAAGCAGCGACACCTCCACCCGTCTCAGTTCTTCATCGGGATAGAGGAAGAGGATACCCTCTTCGCGGTCGATATAGTATTCGCCCGGACAGTCCAGCTCCTGGAGAAGATTATAAACATAGTATTTCTGAAAGCTCTTGCCGGCATCCAAGCCATACAGGTGCGCCTGAGCAAGATGAATCTCTTTTTTCGCCGTGTCGACAGAGGCAATCGGGATAGAATCATCCGCATATCCGACATGCCAATAGCCATAGGCCATCGCATCACGCGCGTCCTTCCACCGGTCTGCGCGATCAAAATCATAGCGAATGACCGCACCGTTATCTGTCGTATCGCCATTGCGTGGCTTAGAACCCGGGTCGATCACTTTACCCACACGAATAAAACCCTCATTTGGCCACCTTGCAAGCGTCATGGGCCGGCCATTGACAAAAAGCTCCATAGCGGACGGCATAATATCCCGTCCAAACCCACCTGCGCGGAGCTGGCCATACTCGGACAAACCTGCCTTTTTCAAATCACAGCATAGGATTTTCCCAGCCGCATCCTGTGGGATTGAACCCCTGTATGGATAAAAGCCGTCCAGCGGCAATGAAACGCCTCCTGTAATTGATACCTGCTCGCCCTGACAGGCTGCATAGGTCACGTCAGAATCATCCGTTCCCAGTGAAAAGGTGTCCTGCATCGAGTACTCTCCAGCCCGCAAATAAACCGTTCCGCCACCACGGACAGCCTGTTTTGCACGCTCCAATGTGGCAAACGGCCGTTCGAGGGTTCCCTCCGCCCGGTCGTCACCATCCGGTGCAACATAAAAATACATTTAAAATTCCTCCATATTAAAAAATTGAGAGCACTCCCAATCTCCTTTTAATCTGACTTGCCAAATAAACATATCCCTCCGGCGTGTAATGGTACTGGTCAGCCGCCCGCAGATGGGGTATCTCACAGGCCGCCGCGTACAGATCGTCGACCGGCAGCTTTAATTCCTGCGCAAGCTCCAGCACTGCTTCATTGCGCTCCAAAACAACGCCGTTTAATCCCGGGTCAAACGACGAAGGAGCATCCTTGGCGCAGATCGGGGTCGACAGGGTTAACACCACCTTCGGAACAGCTTTTAATAAAATCTCTGCCATCCTCCGCATCTGTTGCTTATAAATATCTACACGCAGATGAAAACCGTGTAACCCATTATTAAAATGGATAGCACGGTAGGGATATTGTTCCAGCATAAAGGCAAGCTGTTTTTCATAGGCCGGGTCGTCCACGGCGTTGGAAGTGGCAAACATGTCGATCATCATATCGCCGCTATACGCTTCCCGTAGTTTTGGGCGATAGCCATTTGTAATGGAATCGCCTATGAAAAGAATCCGGTCAGCATCGCAATTATCCGCATGGTCCCACCAAATATTGGTCCATTCCATTGTTTCCTTTTGCATCTAAAGTCCCCCTACTCTTCGCCTTTGACCGCTTTCCAATACTGCGCCTGGCTGTTTTCAAATTTATTGTCTCCCGGTTTATAATACCTTTTTTCCTTGATCGCGTCCGGCAGGTATTGCTGTTTGATATAATGATTCGGAAACTGGTGCGGATACTGATAGGTCAATCCTCTTCCCAACTTTTCCGCGCCCTTATAATGGGAATCCTTCAAATGCGCTGGAATATCCCCCGTGTCTCCACTTTGCAGGTCGGCAAGCGCCGCCTCGATTGAGCTAATCGTAGAATTTGACTTTGGCGCGGTAGCTAACAGCAAAACCGCCTGTGTCAGCGGCAGACGCGCTTCCGGCAAACCAAGCATCAACGCCGCGTCCACACAGGATTTTGCAACCACAATAGCATTTGGATAGGCAAGCCCAATGTCCTCGCTGGCCGTGACCAGCAGCCGCCGGCAAAGCGAGGGCAGGTCTCCCGCCTCGATCAGACGTGCCATGTAATGAAGCGCCGCATCAGGGTCGCTGCCTCGGATCGATTTTTGAAATGCGCTCAATACGTCATAGTGGCTGTCGCCGTCCCGGTCATAGCGCATGGCGCGCTTTTGGGTTGCTTCGACGGCAGTTTGAATATCCACCACCACCTCGTCACTGTCGTCCCCGATCACGCTCAGCACACTAAGTTCTACCGCATTGAGAGCCTTGCGGACATCCCCTCCGCTGGAATAAGCGATATGCGTAACAGCTTCATCGGTAAACTGCAAAATCTTCCCTGGATATTCCTCCGCCAGAATGCCAATGGCACGGTGAATGGCCTTTTTAATATCCTCCGGCTCCACCTGCTTGAATTCAAACACACTGCACCGGCTCAAAATAGCATTGTACACATAAAAATAAGGGTTTTCTGTCGTGCTGGAAATCAGGGTGATTTTACCATTTTCAATGAATTCCAGCAGGGACTGCTGCTGCTTTTTATTAAAATTCTGGATTTCATCAAGATACAGCAGAATGCCATTCATCGCCGCGAAGGTATCCAGTTCGCTTACAATGTGTTTGATGTCGGCAACAGATGCGTTTGTCGCGTTTAGCTTATAGAATTTTTTGTTGGTCATTCCGGCAATGATATTGGCAACGGTGGTTTTTCCGGTTCCGGATGGCCCGTAGAAAATCATATTCGGTATATTGCCCGACGATACCAGTCGGCTGATGATCTTCCCCCCGCCAATCAGGTGGGACTGCCCAACTACCTCGTCCAATGTCGCCGGACGCAGCCTGTCGGCTAACGGTCTATCCATACAAACACCACCTTTTTTCTTATTATATCTGATTTCAACAAAGGGGTCAAGACTTATCGGACAGTCTCATGGAAAATATCGGAGCCCTTCTTCCCTCTTTTGATTTTGTCTCTTCTTCAACCGGAAAATACTTAACAAGATACCATTGTATTTTCCGGCTGGTCTGATCGTTCGGATGAATGGAAACGAATTTGCCTTTTCCGCCTGCCAAGCTGTTTTTCAATATTTCAACACCGGCATAGTTGCCTGTCTGCGTTTCCAATTTAGATGTATAATCACACAAATCATACAGTTCAAAATCACTTAATGTGCAATCTGTAACGGCGCAAGGCTCTTCTCAATACTTGTAAATTCGAGGTCGATAACCCCACCCTGCTCGGCGGCAATTGTTTTCTTTGTACCGTCTCCCAAATCCGGTTTTTCTTTATTCTCAAAATCGAAAAGGCAAAATCATTAAAGTATGCCCCCGTTGCATCATTAATCACCGCAGCGCGGATAACCTGCATATTTTCGTATCTATAGTTCTCGGGAAATACTGCCTTTCCATCCATATATATTTGACCCACCCCAGGTTATCGTTCACTTCTTTCCCAAACTGGCATATTAAAATGACGGTCATTCGAGCACATTATCAGCCCTCTTTTCTTGTAAGTCTTATACTCTATGATGATTACTTGAGGACAAAAATAGAACCAGTTTGCAAAAAAATATTCTGCCTCGCGTGCGCGTTAATTTAAATTATATAATAGAATACAAAGCGGCAAATTGCGAGAGCAACATGACGAATTCAAATTGATAATGCGAAGACGCTACACATAAAGTGCAGCGTCTTTTTTTAACAACAATTTACATTATAATCAATTATTCACCTTTATGTTAATTTAATATAAATTATTGTTTAAATATATGTAGAAATATCAAAAATACATGGTAAAATATAGGCAAATCCATCTATATATAGGAGGATTTAATAAATTTGGGAGGTAGTATAAATGAAAAAAATTGAGGGAAAATTTACATCGGTTTTATTAGCTATCCTTCTTGTGTTGGCATGTTGGAATCCGATTCTTCCCAAAGTCAATGGGGCAGAAGAAACTATGCAATCGCCGCCGTCAAACAGTACTACCAGTTTCAAAAATGAGAGCATGGCAACAGATTCTCCTAATACTAACGAAAACACAGGCATAGAGATTGCAAACAGTGAGTTGAATTATGAAATACCAGAAACAATTCGGGTAGGCGACACAATATCTGTTTCGTGTAACCAGCAAATTATGGACGATAAGTATATTTATCAGTGGGAAGTGTCACCGGATGGAATCAATAATTGGGTTGAAATACCCGGCGAGGTTCAAAAAAACCATACTTGCATGCTTGCCCATTTAGGACATTTTCTTCGCGTTAAAGTAATGCGTTTTTGGGGAGATAACGAACCGACTTATACCAATGTCAGCAAGATGATAATACCTGCTATGCCAATTATATCAGAAGCCCAAATTCAAGGTGAAGGCTATGTAGGAGAAAAACTTACATTGACTTTTAGTATTCAGAATATTGAGTTAGACCCGGCTAGAGAAGTTAAAATCATCTGGGAAAGGCAGCGGTCTGGGGACGATGCGTGGATCACGATAGATAAAGCATCAGATACGAAATATACCTTGCAGCTTGCAGACCAAGGCTGTAACGTCAGAGCAAGAATTGTTCCTTATGATCTAAATGAAACCGGGGTGAATGCGGTTGCAACTACACCTATCAAGGTAGCGCCTGGCATGGCCTATTACGTTTCCGTAGATGGTGATGATAATAACTCTGGTTCCATCTTGCACCCGTTTAAAGATTGGAACTACGCCCTTACGGTGATCCATAAGCAAATAAATGATCCGCAGCTTCCGGAAGGTCCCATTTATGTATATCTACGTGGTGGGGTCTATGAGCAATACTATAGATTAAGGATAGGGATCCAAGGTGAACACAACAAGAGCGGAACAGAAAAAAACAGAATTATAATTCAAAATTATAACCAAGAAAAAGTCCGCATCATGAATGGTAAACAAATTGACTTTTCAAAAGCGGTGTTGATGTCAGAATCCCCCAATCAATATGATAAGGAACTATGTAACAGTCTTATTGACCCACTTGCGAGGCAAAGGCTTATGAAGCTAGACCTTGCTTCCATAGGAATTACAGAAATACCCGAACTTGAAGATTATGGCTTTGGGGTGCAAGGCGAAGAATTTCAGCCAATGGAAATATTTATTAATGGCAAGGGGATGCAACTTGCAAGGTGGCCAAACGAGGATTCGAGTGATTTATGCAAAATCACAAACTCCACTTATACCAAAGCTAATACACCGTTCACTTTAAATTATCGGGACGACTCAGGCCGGACAAGTCAATGGAACCAATATCTTACTGATATTTTTGTCGGAGGTAATATGGGTAATGACTGGGCGAAGGTACACCACAAAGTGTCTGTCTTAGACAAGAAGGAGAAGAAAGTGGTGTCGGTCGGTGGAACCCCATATAAACCCCAAAAAAATCAAAAGATATACTTTTTTAACGTCTTTCAGGAAATCGATCAACCGGGTGAGTACTATATAGACAGGCCAAATAAGATTCTATATTTTTATCCCCCCTGCCTGCCAGGAGATCAAAATGTTTCCATGTCAATTTCTGTCGGCACCACTGAGATGGTTGAATTGACCGACGCACATGATATTTCTATCTTTGGCCTCGATTTTGATACATGCCGTAATACAATAGTTAAATCTTTCAGTATAAATCGGGTCGAAATAGACAGTTGTTCCTTTAGCCTTGGCGCCTCTAATGCAATAACGTTGGATGGCATTAACAGCAGCGTATATAGGTGCCATATTTATGAAATGGGCAAGGGTGGGGTCATTGTCAAAGGCGGAGACAGAAAGACCCTCACGCCTGCAAATAATGAGATTTGGGGGAACAGAATCCATAGCTTTAACCGTATCTACGAGTCGTCGGCGCCGGCAGTTAGTGTTTCCGGTGTGAAGCAAACAATCGCATATAATACAATTTATGATGCTCCTCATACAATGATACAGTTAGTTGGGGCGAACGATACCTTAATAGAACACAATGAAATCTATAATGGCGTTCAGAAAGCTTCGGATATTGGCGCCATTTATCAGGGGCGCAAGGTTAATGAACTTGGAACCACCATTCGGTATAATCTATTCCATGATATTGGCAACAAAAATGGGGGATATGGACAACAAAGCATATTTGTGGACGATGGCGGAGCCGGTGCATATATCTATGGCAATATATTTGACAGAGGCACCCTGCCCCCCTCGCAAGGCGGGAAATCTAAGACCAGCCATGTAATCAAAACAAATTCAGGACAGTATAATTGCATCAAGAATAATATCTTTATCGATGCTCCTTCCGTCTTTAATTTCTTAGATTGGTCAATAATCACTGATCCCATAGAGCAAGTTGACTGGTGGCTATGGGTAAATGACGCTGGCAGGAAAGATAATAAAATATGGGAAACATTAACGAATACAGGCTGGGGCAGCGATACATGGATCGATCATTACAAAGACACAAATTGGGAAACATTATCAACCATGTTTACCCAAGAACAGCATGAAAATATTCCGTCTTTAAGCATAAACAGGTTATCATATGCCCAAAAATATGCTCCATATAATACTAACAAGGTATTGGACAATATATTAATTGGCATTACCGAGGGGGGCGAGGCCGGAAGTATAGGAGGGCCAATAACTCATAGCGGGAATAAACGAATGAGTATGGATGAACTGCAAGACCTTTTCCCTCGTTATCCATATGACGGAATAGACGCTTCTAACGTTGCTTATACCATTAATACTCAAAAAGCCAATGAATTGATAAAAGACTTCCCTGCTATTTATGACTTTGGCGCAGATGTGTTGCCGGTAGGGCAAATACCGACTGTATCGGGTATGTCAATAGAGAAGAAGGACAATCTATTAACCGCTAAATATTCTTTTTCAGCCATTGGTGTGGAAGGGGTATCGGATATTGTATGGTATCTGTCAGATTCACAGGATGGGCAAGTAACTTACAACGCAACAGGGAAAATTGGTAAAGAATTGTTAATTGATAATTCTTATGCAGGGAAATTCGTCCGCTATGAAATAGTACCTCATGATAGAAACGGATTCTATGGTAAAAAGTATGTTTCACCGAGTATATATATAGAAAAGTAGACAAAACATCAAGATTTGCTGTTGACGGCTTAGCTCCGCCGGACAGCTCCATATGTAATATAGTGTAAAATAAAACCCCGCTTTTCTGAAGTGAACCCCAAAGTATAGACAAAATTTAATATTAACTTTCTTGTAAATGAGTTCGGTATTGCACCGGACTCATTTCTTTTAATTTCAAGGATATTCTATCATTGTTGTAATAATCAATATATTCTTCTAACTCCTGTATGAAATGCTTTACACTCTCAAACTTCTCTCCATAGTACATTTCAACCTTTAATCTGACAAAGAAGTTTTCCATTGCACCATTGTCCATACAAGTCCCTTTCCGAGACATACTTTGCACTATGTTCTGCAAGCAATCGTTGGTATTCTTTGTGTTGATACTGCCACCCCTGGTCTGAATGGAATATTGGTCTTGCAGTATCGGGAAGTTTATCAAATAAATCATTTAACATCTCTTTTATCTGATACAAACTGGGATTTAATGATATTGAATACGATACAATCTCCCTATTGTACAAATCCATAACAGGAGAAAGATATACCTTACCATTACACACCTTAAATTCGGTTATATCTGTTGTTAGTTTCTCAAAAGGCTTCGTTGCATCAAATTCTCTTTTCAACAGATTATCGGCTATTCTGCCGACTTCGCCCTTGTAAGAATGATATTTGCCGTTCTTTCGCTTTTCCGCAAGTACTAAGGCACTCAGTTTTTTTAAGTATTATTCTCCATTTTCAGACGCTGGTTTTCTGCGATTAAGTCTTCTTCAACTTTTTTGTCAAGTTTATATTCGACAATACTAATTTAAATCCTCCTTTTAATATATTATTTTACTTGTAAAAAAGGGCGTACAAAAAATTGCACACCCCTTGAATGACAAAATTCGTAAAAAATAGTATTATAAATCAGATACTGTATTTACAATACTAATAACCTCTCCATCAACGGTTAAATCAAATCCATCAATATCATTTTCAAAGAAAAACATATTCCACATATTATAATTTATTGTTGAATCCGTTTCGATCTTTCTTCCATAATAATCAAGAAAGTCTTTGGTTTTTTGTGGTAATTTATTTGTGCGCTCAACAGGAATATGCTCTTTTCCGTTCACTATGTAAGGTTGCAATTCTATTTTGCTCCTTTCTTTTTGACTTGTCAAATCTTCCACATAAATATCACAAATATATTTTTTATAGAATTCCCAAACATGAACATTTGCATCTTGATAAACGTGATAGGCTTCAACAAATCCACCATTATAATATGAGTAAGTAGCTTTGATCAACTCTTCACCGGTATAGTCAGCAGCAGAAGCAGCACGATAACCATCAGCTAAAACTCCAATGCCATATGACACATTTGCTTGCCAGTTGTTCTCTATATCTAAATTATTGAACGCCCAACCATGTGAACCACGGCTAATTTGCATCACTCCTACATCACCGTAATTATCATTTAAAGTCCCATCATCTCTGTATTGTTTGTAGCCAGATTCATGATAAGCTACTGCTAAAGCAAGTGCTGGCGGGACACCGGCATTTATAGCTTCATAAATAATATAACTCTTGACTTGTTGGGCTGTTGGGTGCTTATCATAAGGATCCCCATGTGTATCAGGACCAAAAAAGTCATCTCTTAGTTTGGTATTGTCAATATTAGCTCTGTCGTCATCACCAATCCAGTAATCATCACTTGTATATGTCTTGGTTTTCCCATTTAGTTCCACTGTAATCGACTTTAGTCCAAAGAGTCCAAAGTGTTTATGTGGAGTGACAGTTCCTCCAAGGCTTTCAACAAAATCTCTCAATCCAACATCCCACATACCTGTTACATCAACCCGATTTACAGGATTGCTTGAACAATAGACATACCAATTCAGGCCATCCATAGCCGGGTCTTGCTGGGTTAAACGACCGATGGCAGGAGAATAGTACCGTGTCCGCAGGTAGATGGTCTTGGTTTCGCTGTCGAAGTATTCGCCACAGTAACGGAACGGGTTGGTATCGTTCGAGTCGATGTTTTGCTCTATGCCGAAAGCATCATATGTATAAGATTTGATAACTGTACCCGTTGTATCGGTTAGCCCCATCACATCCCCATGCCCATTGGTCACGTAGTATTTCGTCGTGTTAGACTGGTCACGGCTAAGGATGATACCACTCACCCCTCGGATGTAATTTGTCACCTGATTTTGTGGATTCACCTCTCCTATTACATTCCCTCCGTCCAGAATGAACTGCGTCGTCTCCCCGTTGACCGTCTTCGCTGTCCGGATCCCCTCCGCATTGTAGGTATATTGCGCAGTAGTCCCTCCTTTTCTCACCTGGCTCAACCGGTTGAATCCGTCGTAGTCGTACATCTCCACCAACGTATTATTCGGACTTGTTTTTAATACATTAAGCCCTACATGGTCTTCTCCCGAATCCAGATCGGATTCCGCTCCCCTCTTTGATACAAGATTCCCCATACTGTCATATTCGTAATATATATAGCTGGTAACACTCTCTGGTGCAATTTCAGAAGTCCAAAGGTACCCCGTTCTCGACTCTTCAACAAGCCGGTTGTTCTTATCATATTCATATGTCGATGACTTCTCATTTCCGGTAATCGCTGTCACATAGTTCATCGCCGCACGGTTCCCAAACCGGTCATATACGCGACTTTTTGCTTCGCAAAAAGTGCGCTGGCCGATAGAGTTTTCCCCACTCCAAAGGCTTGCTACAAAGCAGGGAAAAGCTCGGCAGGCCACAGCTACACCTCATGCCGCTTTAAGCGGAGCAAGGCGAAAACATATTGAATTAAAATTTTTCGGTACATAGCTATAGTAAATATTATTTTATAATGGCAATAACAAACGGCGCCGGCTGCACTCCACGGGAATCTCACCCCTGCACGGTTCTCACCCAGCCGCCCAATGCCGTGACGCGTTCAAGGCGGGAGTATCATTATGCCGTCTGTGCGTCATTGCTTGCAAGCTGCCAATCCTGCAATTACAGTAAAATGGTTCTCTCTCCACTTAGAAAGTATCTTCGCGCATTTTCCGTAAACTCGGTGCAGACGGAATGTGTTTGCTTGCCTATTCTGAGGGCAGGCCGCTTTCTTTGTCAAAAATCAATAGAAGCTGTTATCAGCCTGTAAAAACACATTTCTTCCCTTGAACATGGAAGGTATGTTCTGTGTTGAAGTAATTATCATATACTGCCAATTCGGAAAGTTCTTTGTCTGAAAGCTCATCAAGCGACTTTTCTTTCATTGTCTTATTACTTAATTCCCGATAGATATATTTCGCTTCATTTTTCAAAACACGGGTACAAAAACCACCGAACTGATTTTATATGCGCTCCTCATAGGTTTTGGATTTTTTCATTTTTTCACCTCCTTCCGCACTTGCGAAAGTGGTGTGTTTCTTTCCCTTTCATTTAAAGAGTGCAAAATGCGCCTTTTTGGCAACTTGAAAATGAAATAAGTTAAATAATTTTTTGCCTATGTTTCGGGTAACCGCAGATTAGTAGAGATTCGCCAGTTATAAAACCGGGAAAAAAGAAAAAGCCGTCCGCAGGAAGGTCTTACCTTCCCACGGACGGCTTTCGCTATATTTCCCGGCCTTCTTTTTGAAGGCGGTCTATTTATTACTTTTCCAAAAACCTTTGCAGGATTAATGCGGCCTCCGCACGGGTGGTATTGCCCTGTGGGTCAAGCGTGTTATCATCCCTGCCTGAGATCAAGCCATACCCAACAGCCCATTCCATATTGCTGCGCGCCCAGTCTGCCACCAGGCTTTCATCGGTAAACTTGGAAAGGTCGCCGTCCGTGCTGGTATCAATGCCCTTATGGTCTGCATAGCGGTTGATCACCGCCGCCATTTCCTCGCGGGTAATCAACTGATCCGGCGCAAATTCCGTCTCGGAATAACCCTTGACGATTCCTTCGCTTGCCGCCCAACGTACAGCCTCCGCGTAGTATACGTCGCCGCTGATGTCCTCAAACGTCATTAGGTAATTCACTACCGGCTTCTGTTCCATACGCCACAGCACCGTTACCAGCATACCGCGGGTAAGTGCGTCGTCCGGCGCAAACTCCGTTTCACTGACGCCTGCAAACAAGCCATTTTCATTTGCATACTTCACGGCATCATAGAACCAATCGCCCTCGCTCACGTCGGTAAACGGGTTCTTCCATTCCGTAGGCGGCGTTGGCTCAGGTTTGGTTGTGCCGTCCTCAGTCCATTTTGCATACAGTGTAATGGATTTTGTTACCTTCGTACTAAAGTCATAGGCATTGGTACACGCTTCATCGATAAACCATCCCGCAAATACATATCCTTCGCGCGTCGGATCCACAGGTTTGGTCACTGTTGCGTTCCAGTTTACCCTTGCGTTATCCACCGCGCTGCCGCCCTGGCTGTCAAAGGTTATGGTGTAGGAGGTGGTTCCGCCACCGCCACCACCGCCGCCGGAGGGCTTACTGGACTCTTTGTATTTGGTCCAGCTAATCGCAAACGGGGAAAGGCTGTCAACATGGAAGTGAAGACCATCCGTTTCCTTGCTGTGTTCCAAAATCTCAACCTGGCCGGCCTTTTCCACGCCGGCTATCATATGCGCCACGGTAAAGGTGTCTTTGCCGTCTGTTCCGTCCGGGTATGGAATCACAATATTCATTCCGCCCTTCGGGAAATTCTCCTCAGAAACCTCAAGCCAGGTGCCCGTGTCAGTGTCCAGGTATTTCAAGGCAATGTCCATAAATATCTTACCGTCGCTGCTGCCGGTGATAGTGGCCGTCAGTTTTTTCTGGATATCTTCCGCATCCTCTATCCCTGCTTCTGCCAGGCTTTCCGGAATGACATAATCCTCCAGCCCGTTGGTAATAACCAGCTTATGCGCTTCGGTCTCTACCGCAATTTCGCCGCTTACACCAGCAACCGTTACGGTATAGCTGCCGTCGCTGCCTTTCACCGCCGTCACTTTCTCACAGCCTGCTGCGGTTCCAGAATTGGAGATGCAGTCATAGCCGTTTACCAAAAGCGTGCTGATATCGGTATATCCCTCAGAAAGCGCTACGGTAAAGGTCAAATCTCCGCCCTTGCGGATTTCGCCTTCCGGTGCGCCGGCATACGTTGCTGCCGGAGTTTTTTCCATTCCGGTAATCGTGCATCCGGTTCCGACGGCAGTGGGAATGTCGTATCCTTGGTATTCCTCAAAACTTACGGTGATTTCTAAGTTTTCCGCCAGGCTGTTAACCGTCAAAATGTTGGACAGGTGGTGTTCCATATCCAACACCGTTACGCCCAGTCTTGTCATGTTGTCCCGCGTCACCGCTGTGCCGTTTACCGTCCACTGTGCGGTCATGTAACCCGTTTCACCCACTGCGGGAACTGCAGTAAAGATCAGTTTGGTACCGCCGGGCTGCTGGACTGTTTCGCCGGCCGTCATCGGGATTCCGTCAGCCGTTCCGGAAACCGTGCCATTGGCGCCTTCTGCACGGAAGGTTACTTCGTAGTTCATCGCCTCCTGGAACACAGCGCCGATGGAAATATTTTGGGTAACCGCTATGGTAAAGCTGCTTTCGGTCTGTTCCGCCGCGTCGCCGGTCCAGTTCTTGAACATCCAGTAGCTATCCGGAACCGCCGTGAAGGTAACCTCCGTGCCGTCCGCCACCTGCGCTACATCTTGGCCGTTCACCTGTGCGGTGATGGTCCCCCGTTCTGTATCGAGAATGGTGATCGTGCGCAGCGGTATGGATTCCAGATTAGCCGTCACGGTCAGCGATCCTCCCAGCGCCGGGATTGTTACGGTGTTTTTGTCCGTGCTGATCTGTGCGCCGTCAGGAAGGCCATTCCAGTCTTTCACGCGGTATCCAGCCTCCGGCGTTACGATGAATACAATTTCCTGTCCGCCGACTAGCGCCGTGCCCGATGTAAAGGGCTGCTCATCAGCCGCAGCCGTTATCGTACCCATAGCCGCGTCGTTTACACGGTAGGAAACCGTGTTATCCGCTGTGACGGTAAACCGCGCCTCATACGCGCCCGCCTCTGCGGCTGTAAAGGTATATACTGCCGCCGCGCCCTCGATCTTCGTGTCGCCTAAGTACCAGCCCTCAAAGGCAAAGCCGGTATTTGCAGCAGCCGTCAGGGTCACCTGGTCGCCGTAACGTACCGTTTCTGGGGAGATGGTAACTCCGCCGCCTTCGCCTGCCGTCGCTGATATATCTAGAGTCTCGCCCCAGAGTACAACCTCTACCACTACGCTCCGGCCCTCCGGCATATAGGTGAAGGTACTGCTGGTTTCGCCTTCTGCAACGGTGTTGTTCACACGCCATTCTTTTACCTCATAATGTTCTGTTGGTTCCACCTTAAACGCAATCTCATTGCTGGTGGAGCCGCCGCTGGTAAAGGGATTGCCGCCCACCGCAGCCGTCAAGACACCATTTTGCGGATTTGCAAAGGATATACGCGGCATACCGCGTTCAAACTGAACCGTGATCTGCGGTACGGAACCGCCGTTTGCTTCTGCATACTGTGCCAGTTCTTCCGCTGTCAGCAGCAGCTCATCACTGAAAAATTCCTGTCCATCCCGCATATAAATCTCATCGCCGATTTTCCATTCCCGTACGCGGTAATCTGCTTCCGGCGCTGCAGTCAAGACAATGCTGCCGCCTTCATAAACGGACGTGGTTTGTTGTACTGCGGCAAATCGATCTTCCTCCTCGGCATATTCTGCCATGCCCTTGCGTTCTACATTCGCTGACAAGGTTCCGAAATCACCCTGGCCGTCGTCATCCGTATCTACAACCGCGTAGGAGACGCCATAGATTTCCAGCGCCCGGAACTGCGGCACCACCGCTATATTTGCCCAAACAATCTGCGTTCCTGTGCGCACGTCGCTGTCTACCGGTTCCGGTGTCAGGGCAAACCACGGCAGATCGCCCACGACATAGCCTTTGGCTGGTGTCAGGGTAACCGATAACTCTGTGCCAAAGTCCACATAACCGCCGTCATCAACCACCTGCTGAGCGCCGTCCACCGTTCCGGTTACGGCTATCGTTCCGCCTTCCGCCCCCGCGATGCTTATCACAGGCTTGGCGAGGAATGCTGCGGAAACAGACGTATTTTCTGTTATTGTATTAACCGTATAGGTCTTTTCTCCGTTTTCCTTTCCGCTATTCACCGGCTGGCTGTTTATCGAATCCACTACATAGCCGCTGCTAGGCGCTGCTGTAATGGTAAGCGCTGTGCCAAAGTCCACATAGCCGCCGGACTGGACAGTGGTTTCTTCGCCGTTGACGGTACCTGCAACCGTTACAGTGCCGTTTTCCGGTCCCGTAATCGTTATAACAGGCTTTTTAGCAATGGTGACCGTAACGTCCATATTGCCGGTCAAGCTCCCCAAAGCTGCCTTTTTGTTATCCGTCTGGTCCGGCGTTACGTTCTCGCTCCAGGACACTACATAATACGCATTATCCAGCGTCAGGGCAAAGTCTACAGGGATATAGGCCGGCTGCTGTGCAGCGTTGGTCAGCTCCTGTCCGCCGCTGACAGCCTTCAGGCTGGCGTCCGCCTCGGCCGGCGCCTCGCCTCCATCTGCCGCTGCAATATCCCAGTGCAGCGAATAGGTCTGGGCAGCGGTTACAACCGCGCGCACATACAGCGTTTCAACAGACGGATTGTAGTGGGTATAGCTGAGCTGACCGCCCGAGTTACTTACCGTCTGCCAGGAAAGTCCGTCCGTACTGGTCTGCCATTCCTTCACGGTATTGTTGCCCTCTGCGGCAAGCGCTGCCGTAAAGACCACAGCCGTGTCCCGCTCCACCGTATAGAACCCGTCCTGTGCCGTGATAGACGAACCGTTCTTTTCCTCTGCGGAAATGGTAGCGCCTGCATCGGGCTGGCCCGATTCATTGACTACGGAGGTATATATATCCGTAGTTGCTTTGTTCGTGAATGTCACCATAACCGTATGTCCGGCTGACACATTGTCCAGCGTCAAAACCTCGGCACGGTACCGCTCCTGTGTATCCGGCCACAGATAAGTCGTACCGTCCACCGTCCAGCTTTCGATCATCTTGCCCTCGTCCGGTACAGCGGTAAAGGTAATATTGGCCCCGTAGGCTACGGCAGAGCCGCTCTCCAGCGGATTCTCGCCGACTTTGGCCGAAATCTGTCCGCCGCCGGAGTGGGCAACGCTGTATGTGATGGTGTTTGAGGCATTGGCAAAGGTAACCTGGACGTCTAACCTGCCGCTGGTTTCCTGCCCAAACAGCGCTGCCAGACTGGATATGGTTAGTTTTTGAATCTCCATGCCCTGCATTTCGATAATCTGGATATTGCCGTTATCCTTCAGCTCCACCGGTTCGCCGTTTTTGGTTACCGTCCATGCAAATACGTGGTATCCGTCGCTGGGCTGCGCCTCAAAACTCAGGCCCATGGTCATGGGAATACTGTCCCCGCTGCCAAAGGCAAACTCGGTGCCGTCTGAATACCGGGCTGTGATCGCACCGTTTTCTCCGGCGCCGTAGGTTACAACAGCGGCGTTATTCAGTTTGAGAATGGTCTGCTTTTGCAGAGTCACATTGTATTTGGATTGCAGTTCTTTGGCAGCAGTCTGGGCCTCCGTGCCGGTTTTATAGACGAGCGTTACGTCGAACAGGCCGCCCAGATTGTCTTTCCGGTTGCCTTTCGCGTCATACAGGTCGCAGGATACGCCTAAAGCAGCACCCAAAAGCGCCGCGTCCTCGACGTACATGGTATCCTCCGTGGCAGGCTTAATGTCTGCCAGAAGAGCCGGTGCGCCGGTTTCCTGGCTTTCCCCGCCGTCGCCCCATGCAGGCGAAACGGTGATAGACGCTTTATTCACCTGCAGCTGCACTGTGGCTGCCTGGGTGTCATTTACCAATGCGGTAAACTGATAGACGCCTCCCGCATTGGGTGCGTATGTGAACCCTGAAATCAGCGTTGCTTCCGTACTCCCCGGGGTCAGGACGGTATAGGTGACGTTGTCCTGTGCCACATCTGTCCACGTGCCAGGCTCAGTATCCACTGTTCCAGCCGTCCGGCTCTGAAGGAGCAGGCTTACCAGCTGCCCGTCATAGGTAATGCTGTCAATCTGCTGTGTACCGTGCCGCACCAGCAGACGATATTCGGTAATAGGCGTTTCTGCCGGCTGCACCGACCGCGCATAATAGTAGCAGGTATCCGCGCTGACGCCAGTCGTTGCGCTGGCCTGGGCCGTGGCCGTGATACGGTACAATCCGGCCACCGTGGCATTCCAGGTAACCGTCTGACCGGATGGAGCCTGCAATGTGGTAGAATCGCCTGTGGACAGGTTCGTAATCATATAATCCACTGGCGTATTGACTGTATCCGTGTTATTTTTGTTGGTTACCTTTGCCGAGACGGTCAAAAGTGTGCCGGGATACGGAGTGGAGTTGATAACCGGTTCCTGTTGGATGACTGTTTCCATTTTCGCACTCAGGCTGTTTTTGTTCACATATAACGTTTCTGTCGGTTCCGTTTCCGGCTCCGTCGGCTCCGACACGCTATACAGGCCGGTATTCGTAACGCCCCGGAAAACATCGCCTAACGTAAACTGTCCTTGCGACACAATATAGCAAGCATAGCTTTCAGCCCCAACTACTTCGGCGCCCTCGCCGTCGCCGTTCACGATCAGCATATCTGCTGTACTGCCCTGCATTACCGTCCGCATGGCCCCATTTCCTGTCGGCTCGGCTGTTGGTATAAATGTATCCTCACCAATTTTGCTGTAGAAGGCATCTGTTTTCTCCGTGGTTGACACCGGTATTACCCAGTATTCGGTATATGAGGTGATACTGCCATCATCCTCATCTATATTGATCTGCACCATATGCTGTGCGTTTCCAACGTCCGGGATCTCTGCTGTATCTACCTGACCGTTAAAATTCTCCGGAGGAGTGTAGGATACTTCCCCTTTGTACCATTGCGTATTCGTTTTTTCCGTCAGCTGTTGGCCCACCGTATAACTGCCGTCCGCTTCCGTTAGGGCATAGTATTCGGTCGTTCCGTCGTCTTTGTCGTAAAAGCCGACATATACTGACTGATCCGACCCGTCCCCGGCAGTTTCATAGACCGACAGCGTTATTTCCTCGTCGTTTACGGCGGTTTCCACACTTACCTGTTGCTGTATTTCCCGTTCTGCTGTTCCTGTTGTTTCTATTACATAATCAGATATTCCGGTATACGGCACGGCAATGGTTCCGTCGCCCGCCGCTGCGTTTTGTACAGACAAAGCCGTCTGGGTCGTATCGGCGGAGATGTCCAGCAGGGCGCTGCTGCTGTAATACACTTCAGAAGAACCGTCTGCGGACGACAGCGTTACCAGACAGCGGAACATGGCGCCGTCCACTGTTTTATCCAAATCATGAAGTGTTAGATTCGTGCTGGCCGCGCCGCTTACTGTGTCAATCCCTTCGTTGTTCGCGCCGTTGCTTAAATCTTTCCACTGGGAACCGGCCTCTGTGCCGAGGATTTGCCAGCGGTAGCTGATGTTTCCAACAGGCGGTGTGCCGACAACTGAAACGCCCACGTTCGCCTGCTTGCCACTGGACTTGACGACGCCCTCCTCCGCCCCAGTCATGGAAATGCGCAGGTTCGCCGCGTCAGCCGACCGGGTTCGCACCGTGATTCTGGAGCCGTCCACCGATTCCACTGCGTCCCCGTCTTCTTCATACGCCACGCCGCGGGTCGTATAGGTATATGTCGTTCCCGGTTTGAGCTGCGTGAGGGTACATTCCGTTTTATCGCCGCTGACAGCGCCCACCAGCGCATAGCTGCCATCGTCCAGGATGCGGTAAATCCGGTACTGCTGCGCCGAACGGACGCCGCGTTCCCAGTTTAAGGTCACGCTGTCATCGTCCGCTTCTTTTACGGTCAGGTTTTGACCGGGAGCGGGAGGGGCCACCACATCCCGTACCATATATCCCAAAACAGGGATGGTTGCGCCGTTTAGTGTTGTTTCCCATGTGACGAACCGCCATTGGAAATCGTAGCCGTCCTCCTGCTGGCCCGTCACTGCGCCCGATTTATTGACGCCCTTCCCGCTCATCCACGACGTGGAATACTCATACGATAGGCCTGCCTGCGCGCCGAGCTTACCGCCGAAGAGCGTACCCCACGCACTGAAACCAATATCAAGCCCGTAGGTAAAATCGTTCTCCTGTTCCTGCGACGTGCTGATCGCCTGTTCTGTGGTTCCCATACTTCTGTACTGAATCCATCCGCTCTGCGAGTCCGCCCCCGCTGCGGCTTCTACCGGCTTGGCCAGCCCCTGGCTGTTCTGACGGTAGCTGCCGGGATTCCCCGCCTCGCCCAGCAGACCGTCGGTTATCCGGTCCAGCTTTGTCTGAGAGGGGTACTGGTCTACGGCATCGTTATAATCATCTACCGGGATCATGGAGGTAGCCGGCGTTCCCGTTTTGGTCACTACCATGTCCTTGCCGTTTTGGTCTGTATAGTGATAGTATACAACCGGGCTGCGGTACACCACGACCAGGTTTTCGCCGGTGTCATTGGCAAAGGAGGTGGAAAATTCCTGGGTCGTATTGCTGGCAAACCCCCAGTTGAAGGAATTGTCCACAGTCAGCTCCCAGCCTCCGCCGGCAAACAGGGCGTCCGCCTCGTAGCCGACGGTAATACCGACGCTGAACCCGACATTGTGCGAGGATCCGCTGCCGGAGGAGGTAGAGGTTCCGAAAACCGTCTGGCTGTTTCCCGTGTCGCCGTCGCCGATTTCCTGGAAATAGGGCGGCGCTTCCAATATGGCAATCACGCCCGGCTCGCTGTAGGTACGTTCCACTTCCTTCAGTTCAACAATGGTGCTGTCGTCCCCCGTATCCAGCGCCGTCAGGTTCACATAAAGGCAGTCGACTGCTTTGGCTATATAGTCTTTCGTTTCCGTGTAAGTCCACTTGTCCTCTATCGTCGCACCGGGCTCCAACGGCGTACCGTCTTTTACAGGTGCGCCTTCATCGTTTACATCGATGTCGTTCCAGATATAGTACATCTTGGTGTAGCTTTGATATCCTCTATAATACTTTTTCAGGGCGGTGGAGCAGATAAGCTGTTCCCGGCCGTAATCATTCCCGTCAAAGTTGCCGGCTACAACGTCCTGTACGCCGGTTCTGTCCACCCGGTCCGTGATCGTGCTGCTGTATTGCGCGTAGTTGTCCGCTTCGCTGAAATATTGCGGCGTATAGGCAACCTTCAGCCCTTCCGTCGTGGCGCGATAGACCGTGCCGCTGATAAAGACCGACTCCTGGGCGCCGTATCCCTTGTCGGCAAACGCCTGTACCGCCATTAGATTGTATACATCGTCGCTCTTATCCATGCCGTCTATTGTAAATTCGTTAGCCTTGTGCTGTTCCCGAAAGACGGGAGCATATGTACAGATAGCGTTTTGCACCTCCGGCCTGCCCGCCTTGAGCGAAACGCCGGTGCCTTTCGTTTCCTTTAGCCGTCCGGTCACTTGGAACATCACAGCTCCGATATTATCGGTGATCCCAATGTGATAGCCGCTGTTGCTATCCACAAAACCAGCGGACAGAATCTCCGGATAATCCGTCTCGGCCGTGTTGGTGGAAACAAGCAGATTGCCCACCGTTGAGGATGCCCATACGATACGCTGGCTGTCGCTGGCCTTAATGCCCTCCGCAGGCCCTAAATCATACCCGGCGCTCTTGTGCCAGGCCGGAGTCCCGTTGTTTCGATAATAGTCAAAAACAAACATCTGGGATCCCAGGCGTACGTCCCCATCCGGTTTGTAATTGATATCATTGATATTAGCGGTCACCACCAGCTCGTCAATGCCGTCCTTATCGGTATCCTCCGCAACCAGCGAAACCATCGGCTGGTTCACAGACTTACCGTCCGTCCTATTACAGTTCATTGCGCCAAGCAGTTCAAAAACGTTGTCCGTAACGGCAGAGACTTTCTTAAATGTTTTCCCTACCACTTCATACTCCACTATGCGCGGTCTCTCCTCCATGTTGTGCATATCCGGCACATACACTATGATCGTATCCTTACCGTCTCCGTCAAAGTCGCCGCAAACGATAGAGATCGCGCCCTTTTGCTCAAACGTGCGCAGCTGCAAAGTGTTCAAGTTTGTATCTACAACATACGTATTCGTAACTGGATTATTGTATGCGTCCGTAACAAATAGCTCTAAATCGTTGCCATGCGTACCGATCTGCGCCACATATTCCGCCTTTCCGGTGCCGTCCTTGTCAAACCCCGCCGTTTCCACAAACAGGTATTTGGGCTGGGTGTTTTTCATTTCTGATCCTTTAACAGCGTTCAGGCCCTCACCCGCCAAATTATCCGTGGCGCCGGGCTGACTCCAGTCATAAAAGCCGGTACTGCGGCTGACGTTGCCTTGGCCATAGCCGGCAAACAGCTCGTTCTTGGCTATCATGGCCGTTTTACGGCCATAGCCCACACCGAACGGCGTCTGCCGCTCGGCGGCTTCCCGTTCCTCCTGCGTCCACTCCTGCATCCGGATACCGAATGCGTCAACCGTTGTCGGATCCGCAGCAGATACGGCAGGAAGCGCTGTGGGTAAAAATGTGCCCAGCATTGCGATTCCTACCAACATACTCAGGATCCGTCGTTTTAATAGTTTCATAAAAAACCACTTCCTCTCTGATATGTATCTTTTATTTTAAAATTTTTACCATAAAAATTATATCACAGAACCATATTAAGCGGAATTGTCGTTCACGCAGAAAACCGTGTCGTTTGGTCGTTTCTACCTATCACCACTTGCTTATTTCCGATTTTCATGGTAAACTTTAGTGTAGGATAGTCGGTTAAATCGGGATATAGATAATAGATATGAGGTGAATACTATGAAACTGAAAAAGTATATCTGCGGCGTGATGTTTTTATTTTTTTGTGTGCTGACCCTCCTTTTCCTGAATACTTTTATGAAGGATAAAAATCCGTACACATACATCATATGGGAACAACAGAATCAAATCGCGGCAGACGGGACAGTCCAGCCGTTAGATCCGGACGTTTTTATGCCTGACGAAGGTGTCCAGTATGTCTTTTCCGCTCAGCTGGGGGAAATCCCGGATCATGCGCTGCTTTTGTTTGAAGCATCCAACGCAGAAATCGTTATAACCTTAGGCGGCACGGAGCTGTACCGCGCTTCCTCCGTACAGGAGGACGGCGTCGCCGGCATGAACTCGGTGCAGGCTGTCCTGCCGCCGGACGCTGAAGGCAAAACGCTTGTTATGGAATATAAATACCTGGGCGGTGAAAATGTTATATTTCCGCCGTTCGCCTCTGTTGCCACACTTACCGGCATGGATGCCTCTCTCATTGCATATGCCAACCATTTCGGCATCCCTGCGGGGGCGCTGTCGCTGATGTTTTTGCTGGTATGCGGCCTGTTCCTGCTTGGCCTTTCCAATGGAAAGCCGGATTTCAGCCTGCTGGCTCTGGCGTTCGCCGCCGCAGTTCTGACAACATATCAGATCTCTATATCGCTTGGGTATGAATTTTTGCCGCCTGCTATACACACAGTACTGACCTGGAGCGGGATGCAGTTTGTGCCGCCCATTGCGTTGCTGGTATACCTGCTTGCCAACCGAAGGCGCACATTTTGGAAACAGTTTGGGTATGCGACGCTTTTTAGCGCCGCCGCCCTGCTTGTATCCTATCTCATTTCCCTCGCGCAGGGGGGCTATCTTGCGACCTTAGTCGGCACAATGATAGAGGAGCTTTCTGCCGGGATTTTCAGCCTTCTGGTCTATTGGGTTACGGCATACCTGACAGCGGTTTGCACGGTCATATCTGCAATTAGCGTTGTTCGTTCCTTTTCTAATATGCAGGCGGAAACCATGCTGCTGAAATTGAAAAACAGCCTGCTGGATAAAAACTATCACGCCATTGAACGGTCTGTCATGCAAACCGCCGATATGCGCCATGAACTCAGGCACAATATCACAGCTTTGCATTTGCTGTATCAAAAAGGGGATTTAGAAGGGCTTGGACATATGCTTGACGAACTGGACACACAGCAGTCAAACCTGGTTCAGATGCAGTTTTCCGACAACTTTGTTCTCAATACCATACTGCAAAATGCTGCTGCCGATGCTGCTGAACAAGAGATCCGTTTTGAGGCGCAGGCGTTGGTTCCTGCCGAACTGAATATAGAGGAAAAGGATTTGTGCGGCCTGATTATGAATATGCTGGATAACGCCGTAGAAGCAGCCCAGCAGGTATCGGAAAAAAGCAAACGCTTTATCCGATTCCGTACAGAGCTAAAGCATGGGTTTCTGGCAATTAGCTGTACCAATTCCTGTATCGGCAACTTAGTCCGCGAGCAGGAGAGGATGCCGCAGAGCACAAAAGCCGATAAGGTCATTCACGGTTATGGGCTAAAGCAGATGAACGCCATTGCGAAAAAGTATAACAGTATCATAGATATTACGCATACGGAAGATACCTTTACCGTTCAGACTGCACTGCAGATAAAGAAAGCGAAAAAATAAAAGGAAGCAGATTTCGGAATTTTCCGGAATCTGCTTCCTTTATAAATTGATATAGCGTATGAATTTCCGCTGGGCTTCCTGGTAATATTTTCGCCCCACAGGGAGACGGGCGCTATTTGAAAGCATCGCTTCAGATCGGGAAAGCTCCACAATATGCTCCATATTCACCAGATAGCTTTTATGGATCTGACAAAAGACATTGTCCGGCAGCATCTGCATGGTTTCCGTCAGCGTCTGCGGAAAAGAAATTTCGCTGTTTACCAAATGGATCATTACGATATGGTTCAGGCTTTCAATATACAGGACATCTTTCAATGTTATGGCAGTCGTTTTTATGCCTTTGCGCAAAACGACGGTCTTGGCATTGTAATTTAACTTAATGTCTGTATTTAATGCCTTTGCTAAAGCGTTTTTTTCGATGGGCTTGAGCAAATATTGAATCGGCTGGACGCTGTAGCCTTCCCGCAGGTATTCTTCATAGCCGGTGATGAATATGATGCTGATCCGGTCGTCCCTGTCGCGCAATTCAAGCGCCAAGTCCATGCCTGTTTTTTCTTCCAATTTTATGTCCAGCAAAAGCACATCAAACTGACAGTCTTCAGCCTGTACTGCGGCCTCGAACGCCTCGGCCGAAGAAAATTCAGTTATGGTATGCTCAACGCTGCACTCGTCCAATATCTCCTTGCAAAGCCTGACAAGCATGGAACGGATATTGCTTTCATCCTCACAAATGGCTAACCTGTACATATTTGATTCACTTCCTTGCTGTACGATCATTGGGAAGGGCCGCGTTTTCTTCGCGCTATCCCGAAATGTTTTATACGGCGTCTTTCCACACCGCCGGTTTTAAAAAAGCAGGGCGCAAACAAGTTCCGTTTGCCCCTGCCATATTCATGTAACGTTTATTACATCTGCTCTTTTTTTGCCAGGATCTCCGCAACTATTGTGCAAGCTGGACAATCGCAATACAGGGCGCCGGCTGATTTGATAGCGGCAGCGTGCGCCGCAACATCCTTCGCTTTATCTACTCCGAAATAGCTTGCCCCATCCTCAGAACTGGCAAACGCAATCAGGTTGTCAATCGGCATAATGTCTGCCTCCAGCTCAGCGATATATTTGTGCGTTACCTCTTGCTCGCGGTCCGTATCTACCGCATCCAGCCAGGATTGCGCCGCAAGTTTTGCCTCTTTGCTGCAAGTTGGAGCATCCATGAGCTGTTTAGATTTCTCCATAATATATGCTTTTGTATCTTTATTCATCCGATAATCTTCTTTTATCTGTTAGTATTTATTATTTAATATTATATCATAAAATTCATTTATTTTCAAGTATCAAAATTTGATTATAGGTATATTTTTGTAGGTTTACAATAGATGTGTTACATATCGGGATATTTTTATACGAGCAGAGCTCGTACAAAAATATCCCGGCAAAAAAGGACAAAAAAGGTACGGAAATCTCCCAAATTGTGTTATAGTTAAGTTACCACACAAAACTAAACAAAGAGAGGGTTCCGTACATGAGTAGTATAACACAAGATATGCGGTTCAGTTAAGCGTTAGTAGAATATTCTCTTAAGCACAGAGTGACCAAAGCGGCAATACGTCTATCGCTGGAGGAACCGATACAATGGGGCGCTGCAGTCCTTAGCCGACAAATCACATCGCCCCCATCACCACCCCAACAAGCATACCCCTGAGGAGCGTAAGCTCATCTCCGACATGCGCAAACGCAATCCTAACGTGGGCCTGGTTGTCTTTTGGGTAAAGCTCAGGCAGCGCGGGTATACCCGTTTCATAACAGTCCTGTACCGATTCCTTCGAAAAATCGGTACAATAGCCGTCAATCCGCCAACCCCAAATATGTTTCAAAACCTTATGAACAAATGCAACATCCCGGCCAAAGGGTGCAAATCGACGTCAAATTTGTTCCAGATGCTTGTATCGTGGGCGAGGCCAAAGGCCAAAAGTTTTATCAATTTACCGCCATTGATGAATATTCCCGTTTCGTTATCTTGAGGCCTTTGAGGAACACAGTTCCTACACCTCCACGGTATTTCTGGAACATATGCTCAAACGCATCCCGCTCAAGGTTGAGTGCGTCCAGACCGATAATGGCCAGGAATTCACCAAGCGTCTCGACAATTCGCAAAACCTAACATCGACCCTCTTTGAAGAACATCTTGGCCAGCTTGAAATACGTCACAAACTCATTAAGACTTACACACCCAGGTATAACGGAAAAGTGGAACGCTCTCACAGAAAAGATAACGAATACTTTTATGCGATGCATTCTTTCTATTCCTTCGATGATTTCGCTAAACAATTACAGGTTCATAACTATAAATACAACAGTCTCCCATGCGGCCCCTCCATTGGTTGGCTCCTATTGACTACGCCAATGCTTTCATCAAAGACCGCTAAAATTTTTAACTAATTCTGTAACATATCATTGTCAAACCTACATCTGACGGTTTTTGGAGGGTTGGCGCAAACAAAATTTTTGAGTTGTTTTTGGGTGAAACAGGTTGCTAAAATGGTATTTTTCGCAAAAAAATATCGGCGTGCGATCCGTGACAGCATCACGAATCACACGCCGTTTCAATACATAATAAACCCTTCACCTAATAGCAACTCGGCCGTGTGGCAAAGCCAAAAATCGAATTTGAGGTAATCACCACATTGTTTGCGCCGGATGCGCAATGGATGACTAAAATATTGCCGCTTTCGTCCTTCTCGGCTACAATACCCACATGGGACAGGTCTGAAAGAAAGGCCAAATCACCCGGCTGGGCGACACTCTATGCAATGAGGATTTAAACGAATCTCTGCGAATCCTGCGAGAACTGAAAGAAGAAGGATTAGCGGAAGCCGTCAAAGGAGAAAACGGCTGGGATATCGACTGGATTGAAGGAAACGGAGAAGCAGGGAACATGTTCGGACTTTCCAAAGATGAAATGAAAAGTATATCTCCAATAAAGCGGAATGGATGTTCTTGAATAATAAAGGTGATAAAACACAGGCGGAATATGACCGCATGAAAGTGTTGGAGCAAGAAAATGCTTCCATGCGTAAAGGCAGACCGGACGAATCACGCTTTGAAGATTTGTACCAGCAGAATGGAGTATTAAGCCAGAGGGAATACGACTTTGCACAATTCCTTATCAACCAGGATAAATATAAACGGCTGGTAAATCAATTCGGAGCAGACAGTCCGGCTATTCAAAAACAACTCGATTCGCTCAACAAGGCAAACGATGCCATCAGAAACAGGTATTCCGGGTTTGACAGACGCGGAGGCGATGTATTTATCCCATATGCTGAATTGTTGCAAATCTTAGGTGTTGCGGACAGGTATGGTACAAATATTGCACGTTACGCCAACGGTGGTATTGATATCCGGGGCGGGCTTGCAATGCTTCACGGTTCGATTAGTTCACCGGAATACATCTACAATACACCTCAAATGAGGGAAATAGAATCCATTATCAAAAAAGCGACCTATGGAGTTGTCTGTCTCGCAAGGCCACAGTTTTCCGGCACTCAAAGCCAACCCAATGCACTTCATATTGAAAACTTAATCAATGTTGAGGGGAGATATAAAGGATAAGTCGATTTTACCAGATATTCAGGAGGTAGCGCAAAAGGTAGCGAGGGTTATTTTAAGGCAATCTTTTAAGCAGTAGAAATATCTTAAAATTAGTAGTTGTATTTTACGAAAAATTCTGTTATACTATAAACAAAGGAGATGATAACAGAATGCCTACAATTAAACCTGTTTCTGATTTGAGGAACTATGGAGAGGTTTTACGAGAAGTTGCCATTGGCGCGCCTGTCTTTCTGACGAAAAACGGGCATGGCCGGTATGTAGTTTTGGATATTGACGAGTATAAAGAATTTGAAAAAATGACAGCGGGACGAACGCTGAAAGCGGAATTAGACAGAGGACGGCAATCTGGCGAGGAAAACGGGTGGATTGGGGCCGACGAGGTAAGGGCGCGTATGGAGAAGCGATACCGTGGCTAAAATTATGTATTCGCCGGAAGCCCTGCATGATTTAGAAAATATAGGTGATTATATTTCCGAATATCTAAAAAATCCGATAGCTACCCTTAACACTGTGAATACAATTCAAGACAAGATTGATAAGCTTGCGGATTTTCCATACCTTGGGTCACGTCTGTCTGCGATTTATGACGATATTGACGTTGACGATTACCGTTTTCTTGTATGCTTAAATTATTTGGTGTTTTATCGTGTCAAGGGAAACGGTGTCCATGTTGACCGTATTATATACGGGAGGCTGAATTACATCACTTTATTATTTGGCGAACCGCCGCAAGACAAAACAGAATAAAAACAGAAATACAACGCTTACCCATGTGGTGAGCGTTTTTGTTTTATCATGATCTATAATAATCGAAAGGAGCATATGAATACGCATTTTTCCCTATGTGTATTCATAAGTATCTATGATGTCGGCTGTCTGCACTGTTTGCCCACTTTCCTCCGTCTTACGGGTTGTCATGGTTCGGGTCCATTTATCATCGCTGTTCCGACCGTCTGAATAGATATATTGAGTCACATCGCCAAATATCGGCTCCGGTTCATCTGAGCCAATCGGAGTGGTATATCCGGTCATTTGTGTCAGCTTTGTCACCTCTCCGGAGCTTTTGTATTCATATTTTTTATTGATTAAAAGCCATCAAAACGTCTTATAAGCCTTTATAAGTGTTTATAAGTACCGCCGCAAAGTGGCTTAAATCAAGGACTTCCGCGTATCTTCTTAAATCTTGTCATATCTCCTTACAGCGTGGTTTTAGAAAGTTGGGCACCATTTGGGCACCACGGACTTTTGCAAAACATTTCTTAATTATTTTCTTCGTTCCATTCCTTTCCAACCTTTCCAGGGTAACTTTTGGAAGAGCAAGCATAGGAACAGGGTACCCTCTTCCTAAAAACAACTTGTTGGGAAGCATCCCAAACCTTCTCTGCTTTAATTGCGAAAGGGAAATAAGGCGGCCCCGCACTACAGAGCAACCCATTCACGTTCGCTATGCCTTTTTCTTTACCGCATACCACAGTTCAACGTAGCCCATGTCGGAATCCCCTCCGTATACCTCAAAGTTCATACCGTTCGCTTGATCATATTCGGCGGTAGGAAGCCATTCAGAAAAAAAGCGCTTATTCAAATTATTTATAACTTCGACAACATTGTCCCATTTGAACTTTTCAGACGGGAATATAGCCCATGTACTCGCCGGAATATTCGCGACTGTGTATCCGTCAGCCTTGCTGTTTTTACTTTTGAATGAACACTGCATATAAGCAAATGTACCGGGTTCCGTTTGCTTGTAATCGCATACCCCGTGTACCTTGCATAAGCCGGAGCTAACAAATGGCGGCAAATCTCCGGCATCAGCCGCGAGCCTTTCATATGCACCATTCGTGTGATTTTGATTCCACAGTTCATGTGGATTGTTTGGGTGCACAGCGTTATCATGCAAAATATCTACATTCGGACCGCTTCCATCTGTTCTGAAAATGCCCTCGTAGCCGAAAACTTGAAATGCCTCTTTACTTTCAATACGATAATCCATTTCTTTCTCTCCTTTAATTGAAATTTGGAAAGAAATTCTTGGGTATGCCTTAAGCATCACGCCATTGGCGCGTGCTTCCGTAGGCGTAACCCCGTGGAGAGTCTGGAACGCACGTGAAAATGAAACAGGCGAATCATAACCATATTTTAAGGCCAGATCAATCACCTTGACGTTGCCGCCTTGCAATTCGATTGCCGCCAGCGTCATCCTTCTTCTGCGAATGTATTCCGTAAGCGAAATATCAGTAATGAACGAAAACATCCGATAAAAGTTGCAAGCCGAACAGCAGGCAATTCGTGACAATGCTTCTTGATCGATTTCGCCTGCCAGATTATCCTCCACATATGCGAGCGCCAAGTCCATACGAGTTAATAAATCCAAGAATCTCCCTCCTTTCAAACAAAGTATAGACGATGGATGAATTATTGTCGCAACATTTTAAGCCGGGTTTTGTATGGTCTTATATTTATATCATACCATCTTCTTCTCAATCCTACAAAATTGAATGTACTGCGCCGTTTTTGACAAGCCCATGCGCCCTGTTAATGCGGCATGCAAGAGATTCAAAGCCAAGATGGCTTTCGTTCTCTCTATATGATGAGAACAAAGCTGTAGGAGCTGATAAAGCCTTGATTTAAGCGGCTTACAGACACGAAAACATCAAGGGTAAGGGATTTATACCTATTCCCTTAAAAACGGGGTTCTACTGCGTAACAAAATGAAAAAAGCAAAATCAGAGCAAAGGT
>ERZ827168.1173-NODE-1173-length-37621-cov-23.533914_pt1 | contig 37621 bp, 30 predicted proteins | sample MGYA00519868_ERZ827168 | MGnify/ENA primary metagenome ERZ827168 (study PRJEB31778, sample SAMEA3449271) | human gut metagenome | biome: human gut; feature: human-associated habitat; material: faeces | place: United Kingdom | collected 2010/2012 ...
CGCTTTTGCTTATCCCTCGCACGTATGGAATACTTGATTTATAGAGGAAAGGTAACATAATTTTCTTGATTACTTGTTATTTGTTAGAAATTATATGATCCAGTCGGAGAGGTCGATGAACTTTCTGCCTTTGAGGGAACTGAGACGTTCTGATGTGAGTCCGGATTTGCCTCCGGTGGTGAGCCATAGGTATTGGGGCATGTGTTGTTGCTCTCGTAAAAGTATACACGGAAGGGTAAGAAATGAATGATTGTCGTAAATTTGCATTGGAACAATGTAGGCAATGCAAGTATATTGCACTGCAAAAGTGTAATACTATCTAGTCTGGATATAAATTATAATACTGATATACTATCGAGAAAACTGGACAACTGCATTGAGAAGCACTACGAAAAAATTAATCTGCTTTACTTCTCAAAGGTGCAAGACAGGTCGGCAAGACTTCAGCCAGCACAGCTGTCCTAAGACTTGCCCACAGAGCACACCGGAAAGATGAAGATCATCACTTCGTTCGTCGGTTCGCAGCATTGAACCAATATGAACTTGATAAAGATTTTGAAATGTATGACTTTTGTAAATAAAAGTAAAAAGTAATAAAATATGGATAGCTATTCTTCTAAATTGTCTCTGTACGATTTTATCGCCATGTTTATGCCTGGGAGCATAATTACATATTGCATAATATGTTTTCTTTCAAGTAAATACGGACTAGTTCCAGCATATAACGTATTTTTCTGGATATTTTTCTTTATCATATCCTATATTATCGGTATAGCGAATCATGTTGTGACTTCTTGGATCTTCAGTAAAGCAATAAAATTCCGGAATTGCCCCAAAATGATAAAGGATAGCATTCAATGGGCGAATGGAAAAGGTTATAACACCAAGGTGAATTCAGAGACAACAACGATAGATGAAGACTTAGTAGATAAATACTATAGGGCATATTACTATGCCAAGAAAAATGCATATGGGAATGATATTGAAATAATGGAATCTCAGGTTGCATTTCTACAGGCCTTATTCTTACCGGTAATAATTGTTTTCCTCTTGTCATTATTTCCGTGCATAGATTTGCTCCATCCGCTGAATCTTCAAACATGTTCTTGTCATTGTAGATGTATGTATCTCCTGACAATATGGACGAGCTCAGCTATAGCCATAATCCTGATAATTTGGTTAATGATAGTTCGTCAAAGAAAAATCTACAGGCGAGTGTGGGAAGATTATCATTACCTGAAGATTTGCACTAAAGGATGTCGCCAAAAACAAACTGAATCAGAGTCCAATCAAGAATCTAAAAACTAGGAAACACCATTGAAGAAATATTATGATACGATTTTCCGGATTATTGACACTCGCCGTTAATGTAATGGCCTTGTGTATTTCTTGTTCAGGTCAAACCCTGTCTAAAGAGGACGCAATAAAAAGCGTAAAGGAACAAATTATTTATGATGATTTACTGGATAGAAACATTATCAGGGAGCGGAAGCAACTCGAAAATTCAATCAACTACTATTTCCAACAATATTCAGATAGAGGTGTAATCTACACTGTAACGTCTGGTTATGTAACAAAGTCAGATTGTATTGAGAAAATCCACGACATTGTAAGCCACAAAAGAAGGGGGCTGAATATTGCAATTGAGTTGTATGATAAGGATCCACTGATTTTTAATTATTCTTACTCTTCCTTCAGCGCTGTAGTGAATCAGTATGACGAAGAGGAACTTAATGCTGGATCTTATGATGAAGCATATATTTACGAAATAATTAACTACATTGGTGATACTTTTGCTCAAGACGATATTCTTGATGACCTATCCTGCTATTTTTACGGGAAAATCTGGGGCACCTGTCAGCAAGCAGCTGATAGGATTGACATCCTCTCAATAGAAAGGAAGTCAGGAAAATGGTTGATCAAAACTGATAAATATGGTTTGTTTTCCGTACAAAAGATTTACGACGATATAATCGTTATTCCAGAGTCTTTGCATTAGTGCATCGTAAGCATCCACTGTTGTGTTTACTCTTGTACCCTTCCCTTAATTAGATTATAAGGGAAGGGTACTTGGCGATTATTATTCCCATGATAATCTTGGGCATTTTACAGATTTGGATTTCCCTTCAATTGTACCATTCCATATCCAGGTATTGTTAAAATTGTAGTATGAAGAGTAATCTGAATATGACTCCTTCAAAAATGTGTTTATATCATTGCAAGAAGTATCACAATTGGTTGTATTACAATAGGCTTTAGCGTCAATGAGAGATGCACAATCTGTAGCACTTGCATTTGTTCCCAACCCACCAAACTCTGAGTGGTCTGACGTCATTGTGGAATAGCATAAATATAGAGACGAAGAATTAGCCAGGCCTGAAAGAAAACCTGCTTGACTATTATCGCAATAAACTTTTCCTGATGAATAGCTACTTATTACAACAACATCACATTCTCCCGCATAACCAACTATTCCGCCACAATAATCATCCGAAACGCTAAAATCCGCATTAGATTTGCATGCAACAATTTGTAAATTATCATTATAGAAGCTACCATTCCCTCCATAAATACCACCTATCCCAGACTCACCTTCAATCGTACCATTAAAAGAAGAGTTCTTAATATCAAGCCAATAATGATGGCCAGACCCACATATTCCACCAGCGAATGTAGTCCCATATATTTTTACTTCAGCATGACAATTCTCAATGGTACATAGGTATGCTATATTCCTAACATATCCAATAACACCTCCAACATACCTTTCAGCAATAATCACATTATTTGAAGCTGTTGAATACACGCCACAGTTTGACAATGAGCTCTTCCCGCTCTCATATTCATTTCCAAAATAACCAATTAATCCTCCTACATTTTCATTTCCAAGAATCTTTGAATTTGAATTCAGGTAAACATTACAATTTGACAACGAACCTGCAGTCTTCAATGTTCCAGCAAATGCACCAATGTTGCAGTAAGCCCCGGCCTGAATATCAACCCCACTTATATTAAGGTTTTTGACCTTTCCACTTACAACGGAGAACAATCCCTGTTCATTCCCAGTTCGTGTTATTCTTAAGTTTTTAATAGTATAGCCTGCTCCATCCAATGATCCACCGAATGCAAAAGGTAACCAATTATTGTTGTTCAAATCAATATTACCTACAAGCTTGAAACTTTTGCTATTATAATTTTTCATCAGTAAGAGCTGACCTCCAGTTTTCACAAGATATGGATCCCCACTTGTACCTGAGCCGCCCTCAAATGACGAAGCAATATTTCCATCCCATTTATCGCTTGCTACGTCTTGCGTTGTCACAGCTATTTGGTCACTGTATGACACGCCTTGAGCATTTTGAGCGTATGCCCGAACATAGTAAGTCGTACTTGCATTCAGATTTGCAACTGAGCTCACAAAAGAGCCAAGATTAGAAGTAGAACCAAAATCAGTGTTGTTGTCATAGATTGTTGGATTTCCAATAATATTCCAACAATGACCATATCTAATTATTTGAGAGCCGCCTGTTGAAGTAATACTGCCTGAAATATCAAAACTGTTTTGCTTAATATTATCAGCAAGACCTGAAATCGACACTGATGGAACCGATAATATTACCTTCTTAATTATAATCGTCAATATGACCGCGCCCGATGTTTTTCCTGAATACGAAATTGTAACATTCTGACTAAATGTCCCTTCGCTCAAATAATCTCTATTAACGGTAGCAACGACTGATTCGGTTCCAAGTGCATTTACAGTTCCTTCGGTTTTTGAGAAAGAAAGCCAATTAGGAATATTTATTATTGAAAAAGAGCAATTCTCGTCACTATTGTTAAAAAAATAAATAATTTTTGATTGCTCCAAGTCTCCAAAATCATAACTATCTTCAGATAAAGAGAATGCATATTTCGACTTCAAGAAAATATCAACCGTTGATACCTTTCCTGCAGTTACCGTCACATACGTGCTTGCCGTCTCATATCCAGACTTAGTAAAAGTCATTGTGTACTCCCCTGGTTCAAGGTCAGAAAATTCATATCTGCCTTGAGAAGAAGTAATTTTGGACAATCCTCCAGGAGAAATGGTAATATTGCAATTTGCTATTAATTGTCCATTATCAGTGTCTTTAACTAATCCCGTTATCGAACCCGTAGTGACCGATGGTAACTTTAAAAAGACATTTACCTGAGTTGTTTGACCAGCCGTCACAGTCACTTCCTGTGTTTCATCCACATATCCACTCTTTGTAAATGACAAAGAATAATTACCAGGGGTAAGATTCTTAAATGAAAAATTACCAGAAGCATCTGTTGAAACGGATTCTCCGCTTGGAGATAATGTTACCTTACAATTATCAATTAACTGGCCTCCAACATAGGCCTTTACTGTACCTGAAATATCGCCCGTCAATACGACAACATCTCTAGCACAAGATGATAACATAACTCCGCAACATAAGATTAACAAATAGTAAAATACCTTCCTCATTTTTTGATTAATTAAAAATTTAGAGCTAGTCTTACCCCGACATTGCTACTATCAACATGCGGCAAAACCGCAAATCCAACTTTTTGATTGTTGATAAGAACATATTTAGCACCCGTCGCAACGAAAGCATCGATCAAATTATAAACATAGAGAGCAGCAGCTGCAGCGATGCATATGTCACGCCCAGTCTCCCAATTATCAGCCCTGCTATTGTATATTGTTGCATACTTAGGTTGTTCATACATCTTTTTAACATATGAGGCCCGAGTACTTTCACACATCACTATTCCAGCTATGGCCAGGATTTCGCCCCCTATGATAGCACCGCCTTTGAACGTACTTCCCTTGTAAAGTTGAGCAACTCCAGGCACGATGGACATGAAACCAACATTCCCATATTCCGCAGACACAGTAATCTTATCGTTATAGCTTCCGCCAAACATATTCTTGTCAGCAACTGTATAAAGCACATCAACTGAATAATAATTAGAGTGCTCCCAATATTCATCAATCACTCTGCATACAATTTTCAATTGATGTCCTCGTTCCGCAACATCCAAAACTATCTCTTGACTATAATCTGAATCTGACGTAGTTTGATTTTGATAGAATTGCTCTTTTATTTTCAAACTCGTATTGACAGTAAGACCACGCTCAACTTCAAGCCTTTGCGACATTGAAACAAACGCCTGTTGCCTAGCGGAAGCAAGGGATACTCCTTCTCCGTGGCCAAGGATAAAAATATAACTCAATGATTGACTCTCAGGCAATTCGTGAGTCAACCATCTGGGTTTAATCTTATCGGATTTTTCAACCGCATAAGAAGAATATGTTTGGCAGAGGAAAACCAATGCCAAACATATAAACTTCACGATTCCGCTTTTCATTGCTGAGGCGCTGGATTGTTTTGCTGATATTGGCCCTGGATGCGCTGACTCTCAAGATTGTATTGATTTTGCTGTTGCTGATACTGCATATTCCTTTGGTTTGCCCTATCTAAATTATTTTGCTCCATTGCATTCTGCCGCATCTGCTGCTGCTCACCCAAAGTGACTCTGTTGTTATATGCATCAAGGGCATCCCAAGCTTCCTTCATATCTCTTTCAAACTGTTTTTCATTGGCTCGGATTCTCTCACTTTGTTGTTGCATGACACTCATAACTCCAGCACGATCATAAGAGACACACACTTCATATTTGTAGCGCTTAGTATTTGGGTTATAAAGCTTTCTGGTATCCAACACTGAAGCACCATTAACAACGCCCTTTGCAGCAACAACCACTTGATTTCTTATTGATTCATCCAAACCATATTCTCCATTGACTCCTGTTTCTTGATTATATTGATCAAGACCGGCCCTAACATACACTTCAATTTTTTCCTGCAAAGCAGCAATTGCTTGTGCTCGTGCTGCATTTAGTGCAAGTTGTTCAGTAGAGGCCTCTGCTTGACCATAGGCGCGAATTTGATTAGTGCCAACAGCATAAGATAATTCTTCAATTGGAGATTTCTTGATTTCTACAAATCCTGCTGCATCAGCTCCTGGTTGAGATTGGTATTGTTGCTGATAATTTCCAGCAGGAGCCTGAGGATAATACCCGCCGTAATTTGGATAATACTGCTGAGAATTATCTTGAGTTTTCCTTGCAGAGCCGCAGGATACTAAGGCAATAGACGCCACAGCAAATAAAAAAATACGAGTAGTTTTCATATCAGTACTAAAAATATTATTGTTAATGTTTACTCGGGCAAATGTAACCAGCCGCCCAACATCTATCAAGTTCACATTGGTTCATTTTCCACCTTCTGCCAAAAACAGGAGGAATTTTTGCCAATATTCCGTATTTTTACACACCAAAACCGATTTAATCGGAGAAAGACTATATAAAAATGAAAATACCAACCCTTCCCTCACTCCTCGTAGGCGGGATGCTCCTGCTGGGCGCATCTTGCCAGCCGATAAGCATACACAGAGCTGGACCGCCGGAGGTCAAACTATCCGCAGCGGTATCCAAAGTCGTAGACAATAGCTTCGAAGCCGGAGACCAGATAGGAGTATATATGGAATACCCTGAAGGCTACGCCCTCGACAACCAGCAATACACCCTCACCCCAGGCAACACCTGGGTAACATCCTCACAGAAGTGGTGGAAAGACGAAACCACCCCGGCAGACTTCTACTGCTACCACCCATATAAAACCCTTGGCCAGGAAGCTGAAACCATAGACTTCAGCATTGCCAAAGACCAAAGCACCCACGAAGCCTTCTCCCAAAGCGACGTGCTCTGGGGATGCAATCTCCAGGTAAAACCCACCGAAGGCACAGTAGAACTGATAACCAAACACCTCAACGGGCAAATCGTAATAGAACTCATCCCAGGCACAGGCTACGACGCAAACAGCCTCTCCGAAGCAATAGAACAATACCGCTTCAACTCCGTTCTCTGTGATGCTGTTCTCGATCTGAAAAGCGGAGAATACCTAGCCGCCGGAGAACCGTGTGACCTCATCCCACAGCGCGAAGGCCTCTCCCTAAGAGCCCTGCTCCCGCCGCAAAGCATCAACAACGCCCTCCTTATGACCATCACCGTAGACGGGCTTGACCGCACCCTCACCGCAAGCGTAGAAATCGAATCAAACATAAAGAAAAAATGCCGCGTCACCATAAACAAGGTATCGGAAGGCATCAATGTAGGAATTGGAGGCTGGGAAGAAAGTGAAGAAGACTTCGGAGGAACACTGAAATGAGAAAAATAAGCAAACTGACCCCTCTGGTCCTCCTTCTCGCCGCCTGTGCAAGGGAGCAGCTGACTCCAACAAACCCTGACACGGGCGAAGAGCTCACCCCAATCAGCCTGAGCGGCCACATCGACCAGGAATATGTCACCCGCGCAGGTCAGGACGGCTTCGCAGATGGGGACAAAATAGGCACATACATAGTCGATTACGTAGATGGTGCCCCGGGCGAACTCTTGCTCAGCGGCAACCGCGCGGACAATCTCTACTACAGCTACAACGAACCGGCCAACCGCTGGGTTCCTTCCTACGACGTATATTTCAAAGACAACAAAACGCCTATAGACATCTACGCCTACTACCCAGCCGCAAGTCCCGAGTCCATCAAAGGATACGCCTTCGAAGTGCAGAAAGACCAAAGCACCGCAGCCAGCGGCTCCAGACTTTCGGGCTATGAGCAAAGTGACTTCCTTTGGGCAAAAGCCGAAAACAAAACAGCCGCGGACAAACTCATATGGCTGGACTTCACCCACAGGATGGCAGGCATCAGAGTAAGCCTGGTGGAAGGAGAAGGCTTCGAAGAAGGTGAATGGGCCGGCCTCAGGAAAAACATACTCATCCAAAGCACAGTGCGCAGTGCCACCATAGACCTCTCCACCGGAACGGTCTCCCCTGAAGGAGAAGCGCCCAGCACCGGCATCATCCCCAACAGAGAAGGTGAAGACTTCAGGGCCGTGGTAGTGCCGCAAACCATCAGCGCAGGAAAGAAAATCATAACCGCCACCATCGGAGGTTATGCCTACGACCTGGTAAAAGATCAAGATATGGTCTATGTCCCCGGCAAGCAGCACAACTTCACCCTCAGCGTGAACAAACGTGCTGCCGGCAGCTATGAATTCACCCTCAGCGGCGAAAGCATCACCGTCTGGGAAAATGACCGCAGCTCGCACGACGGCATCGCCAGGGAATATGTCGTAATCGATGTCGAAACGCCTGGCACCCTTGACGCCTGCCTCGCGGCAAAAGGACTCAAACCAAGCAAGGTAAAGAACCTCAAAATAACGGGAACCATCAACTCCAGGGACTTCGCCGTAATGCAGTATTACATGATACTGCTCAGCGGTCTTAACCTTAAGGAGGCAAGAATAGTAGAATCGGGAAGCGGAGATCTCGGGATAAACAAATATTATTACGACAACCCTGACGATTGCATTCCGGATTTGGCGTTTATCCATAACCAAACCCTCTCCTCCATAATCCTCCCTGACCGTCTGACCAAAATAGGAAGCTTTGCATTTTACAATTGCAAAAGCCTGACCGGCTCAATAATAATCCCGGAAGGAGTCACTATGCTGGGAGGAAGCACTTTCGAGCAATGCAACAATCTTAACGGGATTCTCAGCCTTCCATCCACTCTCAAATATCTGGGAGACCCAAATGGCTCATACGGAAGGGATTTCTGGAACTGTAACTTCGTATGCCCGATCACTCTCCCCGAAGGACTTGAGTTCATTGGGGAAAGAACTTTCTGCGATTGTAGAGGCCTCTATGGAGAACTGATTATTCCTGAATCAGTCGAGTTCATAGGGGAATCCGCCTTTGAAAACTGCGAGAGCCTTATCGGTTCGCTGACAATTCCCCAAAAGGTGAACCGAATCAGCATAAAGGCCTTTGCCGGATGCGGTTTCAAAGGGACACTTAATCTTCACGACGGCATAAGCTTCATCGGTGAAAGTGCTTTTGAGAACACCAAATTCAGAGGCGAACTCAATCTGCCGAAAGAACTTGAAATAGTAAACAAAAGAGCATTCGCAAACTGTGATTTTTCCGGGACGCTCGTGCTTCCACAGACTTTGCTTCAAATATGTGAAGGAGCCTTTGCATACAATTGGAGACTGATGGGAGTCCTGGATTTCCCTGACGCAGTTCTCAGCATAGGAAACAGTGCCTTTGAAGAATGCCGAATGCTGGAGGGAGTAATATTTCCGGAAGGACTGGACAACATCAGATCAAACGCTTTCCAAAACTGTTTCGGCCTGGGCCGCATAGTCTGCAAGGGCACTATTCCGCCCTATCTGCAAGACGGATGCTTCGACGGAGTGCCGAAAGACAACTTCACCCTCGAGGTTCCTGAAGGCTATGAAGCCCAGTACCAGGCAGCCCCGGGATGGAGGGAATTCAAACGGATTGCCGCCTACCGCAATCTGGTCATCCGCCCTAATGTAGCCACCGCCATCAACACCTCCGTCACCCGCGAGCTTGTCCTCACCGCCGATGATGACTGGTCCGTAGTTTCCCAGCCGGACTGGGTCAGCCTAAGCCAGACCTCCGGACACGGCAAGACAGCCCTTCAGCTCACCTTTGCCCAGAAGCCTCACGACGGCAGTACAAGAAGTGGCGAAGTGGTATTCGAGCTTGACGACAAAGACTACCAAACCCGGCTTTCAGTAAGCCAATATGATTATCAATATGCTGAAGATGAGATAATTACACTTCAGTCATCCAGTAAAGGCAACGGAGTCAACATCGTCATTCTCGGGGACGGATTCAATGCCAAGGATATCAGCGAAGGCAAACTCCTCAGGGCAATGGAAGAAACCCGCGACAACTTCTTCAGCATTCAGCCATACAAGGCTTACAAAGACTATTTCAATGTATATACAGCCGTTCCCGTATCCCCGGAATCTGGCATTGGCACTGTCAACACAATAGTCCAGACCCGCTTCAACACCGCAAGCAACGGAGGAGTCACAAGAAACGGTGATGACGACTATTATGAAGTGCTACAGTACGCCTGCAAGGCTCCTACCGTAAATAACGACAACATCAACAGGACTCTTGTGATAATGATTCCAAACACCGAGGACTACGGAGGAGTGACCTACATGTGGTCGGACGTCACAGCCATCGCCTACTGCCCTATGAGTGACTACGGCTATCCACTTGATTTCCGAGGAGTTGTCCAGCACGAAGCTGGGGGCCACGGATTCGGAAAACTCGGGGATGAATACATCTACCACAATGCATTCATACAGAGTTGCAACTGCCCCTGCTGCCCTCACGCTTTTGAACTGCAGGACTTCCAGTCCCTGGGATGGTTCCAGAACCTCTCCCTTTCCGGCAAGATGGGCGATGTGCCTTGGCGCGATTTCATATTCCACGAGAAATACAGCAACTTCGTAGACATCTTCGAAGGCGGCTTCATGCACTCGCGGGGCGTTTACCGCAGCGAGCAGAACAGCTGTATGAACAATGACATTCCTTACTACAGCACCATAAGCCGTTACGAAATCTACAAAAGGATAATGGAATATGCAGGGCAAAGCTGGAGTCTGGAAGACTTTATCGAGAACGATGTAGTGGAAGCTGTCAGCACCTCTTCAACCAAATCCGGAGTCTGGGATGAAGGACACACGGCTGCAATGAACAGCCACGAGCCTATTTTCATGGGAGAAAGACCACAGCTGAAATAAATTGGACCAATGCGACTATTTAGAAACATAACATATTGTATAGCAGTCCTTAGCATACTGACAGGCTGCTCAAGGCAGAGCCTTCCTTCGGAAGATGGGGCACAGATGCACTTCATCCCCTCCCTTCCCGGGACCAAGGCCACTGACAGTGCATTCGAAGCAGGCGACTCCTTCGGAATATACGCCGTAGAGTACGCTGACGGCATTCCCGCCCCGCTTCAGATTTCAGGAAACTGGGCCAACAACGCCCAATCCGCTTATGACGGAAGCAAATGGACAGTCACTCCTCCAATCTGGTGGAAGGACGAGGCCGTATTTGACATCTTAGCCTATTACCCCTTCAATCCGCAGCTCAGTTCCGTGGACGACTATATCTTCGAAGTCAAATCCGACCAGAGACAAGTAGGTTTTACCTTGAGCGACTTCATGTGGGCTAAAGCCAAGGGAGTACAGCAAAGCCAAGGAGATATTGCACTCCAGTTCAAGCATAAACTCTCCAGACTCGACATCAATCTTGTTAAAGGAGATGATTATGAGGGCGATTTGCCTTCTACTGCGGAGGTGAGAATAATGAACATCATAACAACTGCCGCCATTGACCTCGAAAGAGGAGAGATCGAAAAGAACCCATACGGCACAACGGGTACAATCATCGCACATCAGTGGAAAACGGGACAGTATTCTGCAATCATAGTTCCACAGAAACTGCTCAACAGCATTCCTTTGATTGAAGTCATAGTTAGCGGAGTATCTTACCTCTACAGCAGCAAGTTCATCTTCGAATCCGGAAAGAGGCACACTCTCAACCTCACTCTTACTTCCAACCCTGACAAGGTCATCATAAATATCGGCGGTGACATAAGCAATTGGAATTAGCATGAAATTCAGAGCACTCATATCAAGTTTCGCGGCACTGCTCACTCTTGGTTCCTGCACGCAGGTAGCTATAGAGCCGGAGGATTTGAGTGCCCCAGAATTCATAAAAGTGGATTATACCATCACAGAACAGCTCGGAGGCTACAAGGTGGTGCTCGAAGCTCAGCTCAGCAAAAGCGGAGGAATCACCGACGCAGGCTTTACGGTAGGTCGCAGGGTCACGGAACTCTACGAATACCACTGCACTCTCGAAGGCAATTTCTTCAGACTGGAACTGATTAACATTCCTGACGATACCAACTATCTGTTCTATGCCTGGGCTCGCAACTCCAACAGCGAACTGCGCACCAAACTATACGATTTCTTCCTTAGCGCGAAACCGGAACCGGAACCCAAGCCAGAGCCAGAACCAGAGCCAGAGCCAGAACCGGAACCTGAGCCGGAACCAGAACCAGAACCGGTACTGCCTCCAAGCGGTGGCATTGTCATCAGCGACGATAACTTCCTGGCCTACCTTCTGACCATTTGCGATGCCAACTCAGACAAAAGCATCAGCAATGCCGAGGCCCGAAGCGTCTTCTCCATGGACTTCTGCACCGACAATATCATCTATCTCGACGGCATACAGTACTTCACCAAGCTGAAAAGCCTTAGTGCCAAAGGAAGTGTATGGAAAGGGAAGCTGAGTTGCGAAGATTTCAGCAAAAACTCCGTACTTAGTTACTTGGACTGCAGTTACAACCAAATCGATGACATGAATCTGCCTTCCAGCCTTGAGACCCTGATTTGCCGCTTCAACAAGCTTGAAACGCTGAGAGTGCAAGGCTGCACTCAGCTCAAGGAGCTCGACTGCTACGGCAATTATCTCGACACAATAGACCTCTCGAAGTGCACAAACCTGGAGAGGCTCACCTGCGGGCTCAACAATTTCACCACCCTTGACCTGTCTTGCAACCTCAATCTGAACTACCTCGACCTGAGCGATTGCAACATGCTTCAAACGGTTTACCTCTCCCCAGGCCAGAAAATAAAAATAATAATCGCTGACAACTCGATAGAATTCAAATACAAAAACTGATGACACAAAGCATAATCCCGGAATTGAACTACCTACTCAGACAGGTAGAAAAGAAATTGGGCAGAGATCTCCGCACAAGCTCCGACTTCGAAGCCTCATCCATAATAATAGAAAAGGAAAACGGAGAGCTGCTTTCCAGCTCCACCCTCAAAAGGCTTTACGGTTATGTCAGCATGAGGCCAACCCCGCGCAAAAGCACTCTTGACGTCCTGAGCCGCTATCTGGGATACAGGAACTTCAGTGAGTTTGTGCAGAATCTCAAGAACAACAGCGAATTCAGTTCCCAGTTCTTTTCAAGCAGAGCCATAATGACAGAAGAGATGAAGGCCGGAGACACCCTGAGGATAGGCTGGGAACCTGACCGCGTCGTACAACTTCGCTACCTTGGCGAATGTGAGTTTGAAGTAATGGAAAGCATCAATTCCCAACTCTGTGTCGGCGACCGCTTCTTCCAGGCCCATTTCATCCCCGGCTACCCTCTCTATATCTCATCCATACTGAGAAATGGCGAACACACCCCTTCCTACATCGCAGGAAGGCTCAATGGTCTGAATCTGGTGGAAAAAGACTAGTCCTCCAGCCCCCCTGCTTCTTCGAGCAGCTCCGTTGCCTGCAGGAAAATACTGTCTATTGTCTGGTCTTGGTATATGCTCCTGGCCTCCTGCAGACGGTCGATCAGAATCAAGCCCACGCCGGAAAGCACAAGTACAAGCAGGGCAAGCATAATCAGCACGCGGTTCTTGTGCTGAGGGAAGAAGGCCTTATGCAGCTGCCCCACCGAAGCATATCTCTGTCCGGCGTCCTTCCTCAGGCACTTTTCCGCCACCGAGCGCTGCCTTTTGTTGCGGGCAAAGGGCAGCAGTATTACCCCGAGCGAATAGATGTCGCTGCGGCAGTCCCCCATCCGGCCTTCCTGCTGCTCGGGCGCCGCGTAGAGCGGAGTTCCGGCCGAGGCCTTGAGTATGGAATATGAGTCCGAATCTGCGAGAGAGAAGTCTATGAGCTTAATATTGCGGCCGTTGCGGGTAACGAGTATATTGTCCGGCTTGAGGTCGCGGTGGATCACTTGATGCAGGTGAAGATATGAAACCGCGTCCAGCAGCTGGCTCAGCAGCCTCTTGTGCTCGGAGCGGCTCAGAGGCATTTCGCTGCTGAGCGCATCTCCGTCCACCCATTCCATTTTGATGCAATTGCCAAGCTTGGGGTGCTCAAAAAGAGCATAATATTCCCTGATATTGGGATGCTTCAGCTCGGCGCCGATTTCATATTCCTTGCGCAGCATTTCTTCATAGACCGTCTTGCCCCTGTAATCCGGCTGCAATGCCTTGAGGACATAATACCTACCCTCGAAGCAGAAACGGTAGAGAATGAATATTCCGTTCTGCGAACGACTGAGCAACTCCAGTTCCTGCCAAGGGGAAAAGGAGTCATTTTCTTCAAAAAAGCCTGATACGCAAGTTGTATTCATCACCCAAAACTACAAAAAAATTGTGTAATTTTACAATTTGTTATGAAAGCCAGCCGCCTGTCACCATTGATTTTACTTCTATTTGTGTGCTGCCTGACCTCCGCATCCCCGAAGGCCAGGAACTGGGACAAGGTGCTGGACCGATACGAAATCCTTTGTCAACAATGCCTGGAGCTCAAGCGGCAGGCAGATAGCGGGAAGGAAATTCCCAAGCACAGGTTCAGCAAGCTCATAAGGGAACTGAACAGCCTGAAAAGCGAACTCAAGGAAGCCTCGGGCCAGATGAGCGAGGAGCAGGAAGAGCGATTTGCACTCATACGGGACCGCTTTCTTGAAGCTCAAAGTCCAAGGCAGAGGGACACTCGGCCGGTTGCCAAGCCTCCGACAATCAATGCTCAGGCGCTTGCTTTGCCTCAGATCATAGTGCTTTACAGACCGCTCACAAGGCAGCTGCCTCCGCCTCCGGTCAAGCCTGAAGACTATGTCGTGGAGCATCCCGCAAAACAGATTCCCTGTCCGGAACAGCTGGAATGGGCTCACATAGATGCTCTTGAAGTTTCCCGCCCGCAAAAGAAACCGGCAAGCCGGTCCGTGCTACTTGGAAGGAAGTTCTATCTAAGCGGGATAGCCTGCGTAAGTATTTATCCCAAACCAAATTACAGCATTCTGCTTGCGCTTGACCCACTCGACGCCCCTCTTGGGGCATATATCCATGCCGGAAGCAATTTCGCTCCCCGCAGCTACGACTACGACTGCCTTTCCGACGGGACGACTTCCTACGGCACCATATGGACCAGCGGCAGGACCTCATATTTCACCGCACAGGCGAGCATAGGGCCGTGCTACAGGATAAACAGCCGGCTCAGGGCATACGCGGGTCTGGGCTACGGCAGTGCACTCACCCTTTGGGAGGATAGCAGCGGGAAATGGGCCAGGGTTGCAGACCGCAGCCCAAGGGGACTTCTCTTCGAACTCGGGTCCATATTCAATATGGGGAGAGTCAACCTTTCCATCAGCTACTCATGCACCGCACTGAAACTCAGCGAGCTGCAGCTTGGAATAGGATATAGTTTCTAGGCTCGGCACCCGTCTCGGGGCATAAACAAAAAAGGGCGACAAAACTGCCGCCCTGCTTAAGAATCTCAGAATTCTACTCCAAAGGTTTGAGAGTAGTATATACGTTAGTGACATCCTCATCATCCTCAAGAAGACCGGTAAGTTTGTCCAAAGTAGCCCTCTGCTCAGGAGTCACATCCTTGAGCTCGGTGGTAGGAATTCTTTCAAAACCTCCGGACACAAGTTCGAAACCGTGGTCCTCGATGTACTTCTGAATCTGACCATAAGAAGAATAATCACCATAGATTACGACTACCTTAGTCTCGTTGTCGTCCTTATCCAATTCTATCTCCTCGAAAAGCTCCTCTACTCCACAATCGATCATATCGAGTTCAAGCTCCTCGAGATCCATCCCTTCAGTCTCCTTTATGCGGAACACGCACTTGTGGTCGAACATAAACGAAACCGAGCCGCTGGTTCCCAGAGTACCGCCGCACTTTGTGAAATAAGAGCGTACGTTAGCCACTGTACGGGTAGTATTATCGGTAGCCGTCTCCACGAGATATGCTATGCCGAAAGGACCATAGCCCTCGTAAACGACTTCCTTAAAGTCTCCCTGTTTGCTCTCGACAGCCTTCTTGATGGCACGCTCGATGTTCTCCTTAGGCATCTGCTCGGTACGTGCAGTAGCGATGAGGGCGCGAAGACGTGGGTTACCCGTAACGTCAGGACCTCCCTGCTTTACGGCGATGGTGATTTCTTTTCCAAGTTTAGTAAAGGTGCGGGCCATATGACCCCATCTTTTCAATTTACGTTCCTTACGAAATTCAAATGCTCTTCCCATACTATTTTCCCAACTCGTTAATGTACTTGTCGATAAGCGAACCTTCGATGCTCATCTGATACTTTTCCTTAACTGTCTTGTATGCAGCGAGAGCCTTATCGTTCTGACCCATAGCGGCATAAGTCTGTCCAGCCTTTACGAGGTAATCGGCAGCGAAAAGGTTATCCGCCTTAGCAGCAGCCTTCTCATACATTTTGACTGCCTCTGCGTTGTTACCCAAAGCGCTGTAGCAATCTCCCTGAAGTGCAAGTGCGCGAGCTGCGAGAATCGGCTCACCGCCATTATACTTCTTCAAATAAGAGAGAGCCTCTTCCCACTGGCCAAGCTGTGCGCAGCAAGTACCTGCATACAAATAAACAGCCTTACCTGCCTTCGCGCCGTACTTGTCGCAAACCTGAGCGAATCCCATATTAGTACCGTCGCCGTTCAGGGCCAATTCATACTCACCTGACTGGAAATTAAGCTCTGCCACATAAGTATTCTCCTGAGCCTGAGCTACGGAAGGAGCATATACAAACTTGCTATAAGCCAATATGCCCAAGCCAATTACAACTACAGCCACCAATGCGATGATAAGCGGCTTCTTGTTCTGGATAAAAAAATTCTCAGTAGCGGAAACTGTAGCGGCTACATTCTCCTCGCGAATTTCTTCATTTGTTTTTTTGTTTGCCATATTTAAAATTTTTATTTGTTTCTAAATCGTTTCAAGCAATAAAGCCCGCAAATTTACTCATTATTCCGCTAAATTGCAAAACGATTTTGACTCCACCCATCCCTCATTCTTTTTTTTGCGCCCAAGGCTCCTAGACATCCATATCCTGACCTTCCCTGATTTTGGTTGACACTTTTAGAACGGTTAAACTAATATGATTTACAATATCACTGACTGGGTTTACAGTCGGTGTTTTTTTATCTCTAAAAGTCTTTACAGAATCACTGTTTTGATTTACAGTGCTGCAGTTTGACTGGATACTTTGACAAAAACACCGAAAAAAATTTACAACCCGAAAAACACCTTTGGCCAGCACCCTCATTACAGGGCAGTCTAGGGCATTGTAGACCAAAAGGTGTACGAAATGTCAGTACACCTTTGAGGCCACCACCTATTGTAGGGCCTTCTACCTGGTCATATCGTCAAAGGTGTTTTTCGGGTTGGTCGATATCGCAACTAAAAGATTTGCCATCTTCTCCGAACATCGATATTTGGATTTCAACGCACGTGCCAATGCCATTCTTTGTAACAAATCCAAACGCTTGACATTTTCTGTTCCGAACATCTCTTTACATAGTTCCTTTTTATGCACTCTCATCTCCGATAACGAGATACTGACATTTGAAAGAGTTCCGCCATTGATTTCGACATCATCCTCCTTGTTCCTTCCGATAAAGAAGAAAAAGGCCTTAGGAGTTCCATATATTCTCTCCACAAGTGGCACAGTCACATATTCATATGGGCTAGTGATTCCTTCCCACTCAAGTAGATGTATTTTTTCACGTCGAAAATATAGCGCTGCGCTTCCCCACGGATAATCATATAACAAATACGGCTTCCTGGCTACACAAGGATTTCTCAAGACATATGCTATCACCGTTTTCAAATAAGTATAATCCTCTACTGCTTGATATTCCGTCAGACAGTTACGCAGACCCTTCATTATGTCATTATTGTATGACAAATACATAGAATGCATTTTAATATATTTGTGCATAAATCTTTGGCACTCCGACAAGTCGCCGTAAAGGATGAAATGTATATGAGTATCCATAAGCACGAAAGCCAGAATCAAAACTTCGAATTCTGCGGAGAGTCTTGATGTCAATTCCATACCTGCTCTAAAACTGTCGTCATCAGGGAAAAAGAATTCTACACTTTTCCCATCGGTATAAAAATGCCAATAATTTGAAATATGTCCGTTAGAAAAAGCGAGCTTAGCTTCTTTAATGAGATTTTCTTTGTCTATCATAGTCACTAGTTTATTTGTTACGAAGTTAAAACTTTTTCTCAAAATCATCAAACCCCAAAGCTACGTAATTTCCCTAAAAAGCTTTAAAATTACCAGCTAAAGATCTGCGCTGGTTTTTCGAGGATAGATTTCTTTCAGAAAAAGAAGTGTGCTGGACACATTAAGATTATCAAGTTATTTTGAAGAATTACTTGGTAAGCTTAAAAAAATAGCAGCTAAAGATCTGCGCTGGTTTTTCGAGGATAGATTCCTTTCAGAAAAAGGAGTGTACTGGACACATTAAGATTATCAAGTTATTTTGAAGAATTACTTGGTAAGCTTTAAAAATTACCAGCTAAAGATTTGCGCTGGTTTTTCGAGGATAGATTCCTTTCAGAAAAAGGAGTGTGCTGGACACATTAAGATTATCAAGTTATTTTGAAGAATTACTTGGTAAGCTTAAAAAAATAGCAGCTAAAGATTTGCGCTGGTTTTTCGAGGATAGATTCCTTTCAGAAAAAGGAGTGTGCTGGACACATTAAGATTATCAAGTTATTTTGAAGAATTACTTGGTAAGCTTAAAAAAATAGCAGCTAAAGATCTGCGATGGACTTTCGAAGATAGGACTACTAAAAAAACAAACAAAGTGAAAAAATCATTATATTTGTTTTTGGCTTGAAAAATTTTGTGAAAATGAAAAAGATACTAACGATTTTCGCCTTGGGCTTGTTGTCATTGAGCCTTTCGGCACAGGAAAGCGCACGCTGGCTTAGAAAAAGCGACATCAGCGCAGACGGCAGCACCATCGCTTTCAGTTATCAGGGAGACATCTTCACCGTCCCGGTGAGCGGCGGACTGGCCAAACAGATCACCTCGAACCAGGCATACGACAGCGACCCGCTATGGACCGCCGACGGCAAAAGCATAGTTTTCAGTTCTTTCCGTGAAGACACGAAAGACATTTGGATAATTTCTGCAGAGGGAGGAAAGGCAAGACGCCTCACTACCTTCCCAGGCGCAGAAACTCCCCTTTTCGTATCGAAAGACGGCGTGGTCTACTTCTCGGCGAACATTCAGCCGGATGTAAACTACGACAAGTTCCCGGGAGAGCCTCAGGTGTATACCGTTAACATAAAGGACGGGAAGTCGTCGCTCTACACTTCCATTCCGATGATGAACATCTCTGCGAACTCTAACGGAATCGTGCTTTACGAAGACTACAAGGGTTACGAAGATCCTTTACGTAAGCACCACACTTCTTCCGTTACCAGAGACATCTGGAAGTACCTTCCTAAAAAGGGACAATATCAGAAACTTAGCCGATTCGCCGGCGAAAACCGTAATCCGGTATTCACGTCTAACGGACTCGACTACTATTTCCTAAGCGAGCAAAGCGGTAACTTCAACGTATGGAAGTCGAACATCAACGCCCCTGAGACTGCCACCCAGATTACCCAGCTTCCTACACATCCCGTAAGAAACCTCTCCATCGCCGCAGACAACACCCTGTTGTTCTCTTATAACGGAGACTTGTACACATTGGCCCCGGACGCAGAGAAGCCGGCCAAGGTAGACATAAAGGTAATCGCAGACACTAACGATAAGGAACACATATACAGAAACATAAACACGGGAGCGACCGGATTGGCCGTAAGCCCTAATGGTAAGGAAATCGCCATCGTGGCACACGGCGACGTGTTCGTGGTGGCCCCCGAGCAGAAAGTCACGAAGAGAATCACCAATACTCCTAGCCAGGAGAGAGGCGTTTCATTCTCGAAGGACGGTCGCACACTCTACTATGCAGCGGAGAGGAATGGCTGCTGGGGTATCTGGAAGGCCGAATTGGCCAGAAAAGAAGACAAGTACTTCGCATTCTCCTATGACATTAAGGAGAGTCTGTTCTCGACCGCGGGCCAAACCTGCTTCCAGCCGGCAGTATCTCCGGACGGCAAGTGGGTGGCATTCCTGAGGAACCGCACCGAGCTCGTCATAAAGGGCACGGAAAGAGGCGAGGAGAAATCGCTTCTCAAAGACGCGAACTACTCTTACCAGGACGGAGACCAGTCTTTCGAATGGTGTCCTGACAGCCAGCACATACTCATAAACTACGGCGCGAACGGCGGATGGAATAACACGGACATCGCCGTAATCAATATTAAAAACGGTCAGGTAACGAACCTTACCGAAAGCGGATATAGCGACGGCAATTTTCACTGGGCACTTGGCGGAAAGGCCATGCTTTGGGAATCGGACAAGAACGGATATCGCAGCCACGGAAGCTGGGGCGCACACGAGGACATCTACGCTATGTTCTTCGACGCCAAGGCTTTCTACGACTTCACCAGGACTTCGGAGGAAGATAGCATAAACGCCCTTCTGAAATCGAAGAGCGAAGAAAAGTCAGAAAAGAAAGACTCCATAAAGACTGAGAAGAAAGGACTCAAGCTCCAGCTCGAGGGTCGCGAGAACCGTATCGTAAGACTTACTCCTATTTCAGGAGCTATGGGCGACTTCTTCCTCACCGAGGACGGAAAGACTCTCTATTTCTTTAGAGTTCAGGAGCAAAGCATAGACCTGTGCAGTATGGACTGTAAGGAGGGCGACATAAAGATTCTTCGCAAGGGTTTCAACGGAAGTTTCGTTCCTGGAGCCGACCGCAAGACGGTCTACATCCTGGGAGGACGTGGCATAAACAAGATGAATGCAGCCACGGGAAAGATAGAAGCCATTTCATTTGCAAGCGATTATGACTACCAGCCTGCTAAGGAAAGAGAGTACATCTTCGACCATATATGCAAGCAGGTAGAAGAAAAATTCTACGACAAGAACATCCACGGAATAGATTGGAAGGGCTTCTGTAAGAACTACAGGGAATTCCTCCCTTATATAAACAACAACTACGATTTCCAGGAGTTGCTCAGCGAGCTGCTCGGAGAATTGAACGCTTCGCACACAGGAGCGAGATATCGTAACACTTCACGCGTGAACGCCGGCAGGTTAGGTGTAATCTACGACCTCAACTACAGAGGAAAAGGCCTTAAGATAGCCGAGGTTCTCCCTGGAAGCGAACTCAGCATGGTCGACCCTGAGATAGGTGCAGGAGACATCATACTCGCCATCGACGGAGAGGAAATCTCCGAAGGCACCCAGTGGTACGACGCTCTTCGCTACAAGGCGGGCAAGCGAGTATTCCTCAAGATAAAGAAATCGAAGAAAGAGACTGTGGAACTCTTCGTAAAGGCTACATCCACCGACTACGACCTCCTCTACAAGAGATGGGTACTTCAGAGAGAGGAGATGACGCAGAAACTCTCAGGCGGACGCATAGGCTACGTTCACGTGGAAGGCATGGATTCCAAGAGCTACCGCGAAGTGTACTCAAAACTTCTGGGCAAATATAGAACTTGCGAGGCTGTCATAGTGGATACCCGTCATAACGGCGGCGGTTGGCTCCACGACGATTTGGCCACACTTCTTAACGGCAAGGCATACATCGAATTCCGCCCTCGCGGAGAATACATAGGAACGGAGCCTTTCAGCAAATGGAACAAGCCGAGCTGCGTCCTCATAGGAGAAGACAACTACTCGGATGCGAGCGGATTCCCTTATGTATACAAGACTCTGGGAATAGGCAAGCTCATAGGTGCTCCGGTACCCGGAACGATGACTGCCGTATGGTGGGAGAACCAGATAGACCCAAGCATAGTATTCGGCATCCCTCAGGTAACCTGCTGGGGATTGAACGAGAACAGAGCTCTCGAAAACTATCAGATAGAACCGGACATTCTGGTTTACAACACTCCCGAAAGTCTTCTCAAGGGCGAAGACCTCCAGCTACAAGCTGCAGTTAATGAATTACTTAAAGAATTAGATGCTAACAAGAAAAAGTAAACTCGTTATAATACCTACCTATAACGAAAAGGAAAACATCGAAGCCATCTCCAGAGCAGTCCTTGCTCTGGAAGGTGGTTTTAACATACTGGTAATAGACGACGGCTCTCCGGACGGAACGGCCGACATAGTAAAGGGGCTTATGGAAGAATTTCCGGAAAGGCTCTTCATGATTCAGCGCGAAGGCAAGCTTGGCCTGGGAACTGCCTACATTACCGGATTCAAATGGGGACTGGAGAAAGGCTACGACTACATCTTCGAGATGGATGCCGACTTCTCGCATAACCCGGACGACCTTCCGCGACTGCTTGACGCCTGCGAAGACGGCGGAGCCGACCTCTCGATAGGTTCGAGGTACGCCGACGGTGTCAGCGTAGTGAATTGGCCGATAGGAAGAATCCTGATGTCCTATGGCGCATCTCGCTATGTCAGGACTGTGCTCAGGACTCACATTACGGATAACACCGCAGGATTTATGTGCTATTCCAGAAGAGTTTTGGAAGCTATCGACCTCGACAATGTAAAGATGAAGGGCTACGGATTCCAGATCGAGATGAAATACACGGCTGTAAAGAAAGGATTCAAGGCCGTGGAAGTTCCCGTCATCTTCGTAAACAGAAAGGCCGGCACATCGAAAATGTCAGGATCCATCTTCGGAGAGGCTTTTTGGGGCGTATTGGCCCTCAGATTTAGAAAATTTTAATGAAACCACTGTACATTAAGGCTATAGCCGACAGGTTGTCACTCAACAAGTGGCAAATAGAGAATTGCGTACTGCTTCTCGAAGACGGAAACACCATCCCTTTCATAAGCAGGTACAGAAAGGAACAAACGGGCGGAATGGACGACGGTCAAGTCGCCGAGGTGAAGCATTGGGCTGACATCTTCGACGATATGGAAAAACGCAAGTCCACCATAATCCAGACCATAGAGAAAGCGGGAAAACTCACGGAGCAGCTGAAAAGGCGAATCGAGAACTCCGTAGACTCCACTGAGCTGGAAGACCTTTACCTTCCATTCAAGCCTAAGAGAAGAACCCGCGCGACAGTGGCGAAGGAACTGGGGTTGGAAGGATTGGCAGACATCATCTGGGAGCTCAAGACCACGGACCCGAAGTCCAGCGCCCGTCCATTCGTTAATGAAAAAGTGCCGTCGACCGACGAAGCGCTCAGTGGCGCACGAGACATCATAGCGGAAAGGCTCAGCGAGGAAGTTTCTATAAGAGAAAAGCTTAGAAGCACATACAGGAGAAGTCCCCTGACGGTTCAGGTAGCCAGAGGCGCGAAAGGCAAGCCGGAACTTGAAAAATATAGGAGTTACATCGACTTTTCCCGTCCTCTCGACAAGGTTAGCTCCCATAATCTTCTCGCCATCCTGCGTGCAGAAAACGAAGGACTCTTCAGTATAGGACTCACTCCGCGCGAAGGCACGCAAGACGACGTATACTACCAGTTCTGCCGAGACCACGGAAGACCTCAAAGCGCAGCTCTCTCAAAAGAGATAAAGCTCGCCGCAGAAGACAGTTACCAGAGACTTCTCGACCCGTCGATAAGTAATGAAATCATAAAGGAGGCCAAGCAAAAGGCCGACATAGAAAGCATTCGAGTGTTCGGAGACAACCTCAGGCAGCTCCTGCTGGAATCCCCTGTCGGCGAAAAGCGCACGCTTGCCATAGACCCTGGATTCAGGAACGGATGCAAATTGGCCGTTCTCGACGAACACGGCGCACTTCTCGCGCACGAAATCATATTCCCGCACCCGCCACAGAACGAAAGAATCAAGTCCCTTCAGCGTCTCGAAGCACTGATTGACGACTTCGACATAGAGGCGATAGCCGTAGGAAACGGCACTGCCAGCCGCGAGACTATGGATTTCCTGAATAAAATCGACCTGCCGCAGAATTGCAAAGTGTGGAGCGTCAGCGAAGACGGAGCCAGCATCTACAGCGCATCGGAGGTGGCTCGAAAGGAGATGCCGAACGAAGACGTAACGGTCAGGGGCGCAGTAAGCATAGGACGAAGGCTTATGGACCCGCTCGCCGAATTGGTCAAGATCGACCCTAAGAACTTGGGAATTGGCCAATACCAGCACGACGTGGACCAGACCCTGCTTCGCGAGAAGTTGGACAACACCATCGAAGCGTGCGTGAACTCAGTGGGCGTAAACCTAAACACCGCATCGCCGTATCTGCTTGCCTATGTAGCCGGAATCGGAAAGACATTGGCCGAATCTATAGTGGATTACCGAAGCGAAAACGGTGCGTTCAAAAGTCGCGAATCGCTGAAGAAGGTACCGAAGCTCGGTGAGAAGACCTTTAGGCAGTGTGCCGGATTCCTGCGCATCCGAGGGGCCGAAAACCCTCTGGACGGCAGTGCAGTGCATCCTGAGTCCTACCATATTGTGGACAAGATGGCTCGCGATCTGGGCGTGGAAGTGAAGGAGCTCGTCGGAAATGACTCGCTCTGCAAGCGCATATCCCCGGACAGATACGTCACCCCCGAGAAGGGGCTTCCTACCATAAACGACATCATAAAGGAATTGGCCAAGCCTGGCCTCGACCCGCGCAGCGAAGCATCTTCGTTCAGCTTTGCCGAAGACATACGCGACATCTCGGACCTCAAGACAGGTATGGAACTGCCGGGAATCGTCACGAACATAACTAATTTCGGTGCATTCGTAGATTTGGGCATCCACGAAAACGGACTTATACACATCTCAAAGATGAAAGGCAAAAGCCTCGCCCTGCACCAGAAGGTAAAGGTGAGGGTGGAAAGCGTGGAGCTCGACCGTAAAAGGATAGGACTGGGCTTAGTCTCCTAAGGAGATGCTCTTCAGAGACTCCCTGTAGGCAGATAAAATTCGGGACTTGGATATGAATCCTAAGTAATGATGTTGCTCATCGATTACAGGAAGACGCCAAGCTCCCGTTTTTTCGAATTTGTCCAGTACCGAAGCAGCCTTTTCGTCTATGGTAACATAAGCGGCAGGCTGCTTCATAAGATTGTATACATGGATGTTGGAATAATTGGCCGTGTCGAACATTTTCTTTCGAATGTCGTCCATCTCCACCAATCCCTGGAACACGCCGTCGCTTCCCACTACCGGGAAGACAGCAGCGGTACTCTCGGAAACCTCCGGCATAATGTCCTTAAGCGTCGCATCCAGGCTTATGCGAGGGTATTTGTCTCGCACGAGGTCGGCCGTGTTAAGAAGCGTAAGGACGGCTTGGTCCGAATCGTGGGTAAGGAGTTCTCCGGTCTGCGCAAGTCGCTTGGTATAAATCGAATAGCGCTCCCAAATTCTAGTCACGCAGAAAGACACCGTGCATGCGGCGATTAGCGGCAGGAACAGGTCGTAACCTCCTGTCATCTCCGCGATAAGGAAGATGGAGGTCATAGGTGCCTGCATGACTCCGGCCATAAGCGCCGCCATTCCTACAAGCACGAAATTCTGCTCCGGAAGAAGCCAGAAAGCCTCGCCTAAGACATTATTCAGCACTCTCGCAATGACGAATCCGGCTATGGCGCCCACGAAAAGCGTAGGACCGAATGTTCCACCGACTCCACCACCGGCATTTGTAAGCGTCATAGAAAGGACCTTGAAGAACATCACCGCAGCGAAAGCCACCACAATTCCCCACTTCGAATTCATCAGAAAATTAAGAGGAGAGCCCTTCATCTCACCGCCTATTCCGTTAAGCAGCGCCGTGATGTCTCCATAACCTTCACCGTACAAAGGCGGGAACAAGAACACCAGCACGCCCACGCCCAGTGAGCAAATCAGCCACTTGAACATAGGAGAGCGCATCTTCGCGAAATGGTCCTCGAGCTTTAGCGTAGTATGCGTAAAATAAAGCGAGAGGAATCCGCAAGCCACTCCCAAGACCAGATAGAAAGGTATGTTCTTAAGCACGAAAGGCTCTAATGTACAGTGGAATGCGGTGTCCATACCGGTAAAAAGATAAGAGACCACAGTCGCCGACACGGTCGACACCAGAAGCGGCATCATACTCGCCAGCGAGATATTGAAAAGCAGAATCTCCATAGTAAAGAGAAGACCTGCCAATGGAGCCTTGAATATGCCTGCTACCGCACCCGCAGCACCGCAACCCACCAGAATGGTCATATTACGATAGGAAAGACGCCCCAGGCGGCCGAAGTTCGAGCCAATCGCCGCTCCTGTGTAAACGATAGGAGCCTCGGCACCCACTGAGCCACCGAAACCTATGGTGAGCACGGACGTCACGAGCGAAGACCACATATTATGCGGCTTGATCCGGGACTCGTTCTTCGAGATGGATTTGAGCACCTTCGTTACTCCGTGACTTATGTTATCCTTCACTATAAACCTTACTATCAAGTATGAAAGCAACATACCTATGGCAGGAAGCGCTATCATCCAGAGCGACGACTTCTGAATGAGCGGAGTGAGCAGTCCCTGAATGAGGTGAATTCCCTCCTTCAATAGGACGGCTACAAAACCGACGCAGAGCCCCACGAGGAGGCTCAGCATCATTAATCTGTTATTTTCCTTTAGTTTATACATCTGAATCGTCCGGGTCATCATCTCCGTTAGAATACTGGGAGATATTATCGTCCGGAAGGCTTTCTCCGCCTTCCGGCTCCGCAGGCGCGCCTGTTATAGCCTCTGCTGAAGAATCGTCTTCTCCGTCAAGCCAATTTTGCAAATCTTCCATATCGTCGATATCCACCTTTATCTTAACCAGGTAAATACCGTCTGGAATTTCTATAGTAACCGCGTAAAATGAAGTTCCGTCAGGCTTCGGATATTTCACCAAATCCACCAGATAATCATTAAATCCGCGAGGATACTTTTCCGCGAATGCCTCAGCCAATTCGCGAGACATATTTTCGTAACTTACCACGTGTCGTTTCTTTCCGTCTGTTGCCATAAATCAAGGTTTAAAATCGACTACAATTATAAGGCATTATTCGTAAAAGAAAAAATATTTTGACACTTTTTATAAACAAGTTTACACTTATTCTTAGGCAAGTTAAAGTGCGACCCTGATACCCAGATTGAAAGTAGCGTTAAGCGGTCTCTCCTTATATAGAATTTCGAGCGAAGAACGGTCATTGAAGAAGTAGGCCAATCCGCACTCCCCGAACAGCCACAGACTATCGTAAATCCTATACTCCGCACCAAACGCAGCGCCTGCGGATAGCTGAAAAGGATGCTCTCCGAGCGAGATGACCTCCTTAAGACGATTCTCTCCGGAAAGGAAATAATCATCTGTACGATTGGCCTTTATGCATTTGTCGAGAGTAAGTCCCGCACTCGCGTACACATCCAGTCGCGTGCTCGAATAGAAATCGTACTTCAAGTTAATCGGCACTCCGACATACTCCACCCTCTGCTCGCCGCTCTTATAATTCTGCTGCGTACCTTCCTTATATTCAGAAAGTAACAGCGTATGCGAAAGTCCGCTCACCACCGAAAGCCTATCCGTAATCGCATACGAGACACCTAATGTGAGCCTCACCGGCACCTTATGCCGCAGTTCGCTCTCGATATCCTTTCCCTGATTCACCACGGCCAATCCCAGCTTCGGACTGTCTTCCCAGGACACGGCATCCAAGCCCACGCCAAAAAGCGGACCGCCTCCGATTAGGGCCGTCTGCGAAAATGAAGCTGCTCCCGATGCGGCCAATCCCACCGACACCTTATTCTGCGGAGTCTTCCGCGCTACCCTCGGCTCCTGCGAAAATTCCTCCCACGGGAGCGATTCCGGCTCCTGCACAGTTTCAATTTCCTGCACAGTTTCAGTCTCCTGCACCGCTGCGGTTTCGCTGAGCGCCTCCGTTTTCTGCGATGCCGCAGATTTTTCCGACCGCTGAGCTTCCTTCGGCTGCGAAACCGCTACCGGCGCCACAGCCTCCTGCAGACGCACAATTTGCTCCGAAGGGTCAGGCTGCACATCATTCAGGGCCACCACCGACTCGGCCCTCTCCACTGAAATCACCTCCTGCGGACTAATTGGCCTGAAAAAGAGAAATGCTGACACTCCGGCCACTGCCAATGCTCCCGCCGCCGCAGCCCAGCCCCACCACGAGCGGGTAGGAGCTACTTTCGAAGCCGGGAGTCTCCCCTCTATGGATTCCCACAGACCCTTGGGAGAGTCCGATTCGAATTCCTGCATCTCAGCCTTTATGTCATCTATCCATCTTTCTTTCATAATCCGTAATTTTTTTCGCGAGAAGTGCCTTAGCCTTATACACTTGCGAGGCCACAGTACCCTCCTTTATCTTAAGGAGCCTAGAAATCTCCCTGTAACTCTTTTCCTCTATTACGAAAAGGTTGAAAACTGTCCTATATCCATCGGGAAGGCTTCTAATCATTTCGAACAAAGCCTCTTGCGGGATTCTTTCCACCACATCGTCAGAAGGCTGCTGATAATCCGCAGTCAATTCTTCGAATCGGGTCTTTCCGCTATCTCTTAAATACTTAAGGGTTTCGTTAAGCACGATTTTACTCATCCAAGCGCGAAGCGAGCCCTCTCCTTTATACGAGAACTTCCATAAAGACGAGTAGATTTTAAGGAAAGATTCTTGAAGAATATCCTTAACCACCTCATCATCAGTGATATACCGAGAGCAAATAGCGGTAAGATATCGAACATTCAAGCGATACAGCCGCTCGAAAGCGGCGGCATCGCCTTTTTTAACCAATTCTACCTGATGTTGCTCATCGGATTGAGGGGCAATTCGTTTCATCAAGAATAAAACTTGCCGAAATCGTGCCAACTACTCTTCCTTATGCATTTTCAGAGTAAACTGTAACTTTTTAGGTCCGCTGAACGATGTCCAGTTAAGAGTAACCTTCACCTCGTCGCCCTCGTGTGGCATCCCGTTTAGATTAAACGCGATGAGTCCGTCGCCTAACTGATTGCCGAAATCTCCTCGTGGGTCGTGTCTAAGCACGAAATCGAAAGGATCTTCCGGGTTAGTGCCACTTACGAGATTAATGACGTGTGGCTGATGGAATGGACCCACGGCCGTGCGTATGCGAAGTGTAATGAATCCATCTTCGGCCACTGTCACCCAGTCCTTGACTATTTCCAAAGGCTCGCCACCATACACCAGCTTATCGCTTTCGCCTACAGTCTTTACCGGAGTCTTAGTGCGGATGCTGTCCATCCAGTTCACCTTTACGTTCCTTTTAATCAACTGCTCATCTGCCTTCGTGGTTCCGGGGCGTGTGGAAGAAGAATTGTCTTCCGTAAAATTAACCAAGGCTCTGACCACCTTGTCCTTATATGGAGAAGTCTTTACATTCGTCGGATAGAGAACGGTCTTGTCGTCTAGTTGCATCTTAAATCCGTGCTCCTCATCAGGATAGACGGTTACCAAGCCCGTAGGACGAACGTCTACATAGTCGTCTCTATCATTAAGGCAAGATACCGGAAGTGTAAGAAGTAAAGCCAATCCTAAAATAATACCTGTCTTTTTCATACTATTCTAAATTTAATTTCACTTCATTAAATCCACCTACTCCGGAAATCTTGCCCCTTCCTTGAAAAAATCGATTATTAATTATCGTTTGTGCTCGAGATAATCTATTCTTTCACCGCCCTTCAATGTTACCCAAGTAGAGAAAATGTTTGAGTTCTCTTTCAAAAGAATCACACGCGCTCCGTTAGGAATGTCATTGTAGACAGTGTCGCCTCCGGTATAACGTCCATAAGCGAGGAGGATGCCTCTGTTATCCATAGCATAATCGTTATTGTGATCGTGTCCACAGAAAACAGCCTTGACATCACCACAGTCGAGTATGGTGTTGAACATACCGCTATTGATTACAGGGCAGCATACACTCTCTCCCCAGAATCCGGTATAAGGAAGTTTGTCATTATACTCAGGGAATGGAATATGCAGGAAAAGCATAGAAGGCACCGGCTGTCCGCCGTTCTGCTTCGTATAAGCTTGGCTGGTAGTATAGTACCAGTCTACCTGCGATGCGTTTATACGCATATATTCCTTATAATCATAGTCATAGCTATGAGTGTCGATACAGTATAGCACTTCCTCAAGCTTCTTTCCGTCGTGAGAATAAATCTCAAGAGTGTAGTCTCCGCATCTTCCTTCCTCTGCAGGAGGCATTATGCAACCGGGCAGAGTCTGCATCAAATCGTAAAGCTCGGCATTTGTCTTGTCCCAGTTGTCGTCGTGATTACCGAAAGCCACTGCGAAAGGCACATTGTGAGCTGCGATTCTGCTCAAGATGTCGATATAGGCTGAATCTGCAGGTGGTGCATAAACCAAATCGCCGGTGATTACCACCAGATCAGGCTTTTCAATATTCAACATCTCCTCCACTCTCTCCAGCATTATATCGCTTCTACTGTCGTGAAGGATATAGTGAAGGTCGGTGAATTGAAGAATCTTGAATTCCCCGTTTTCGTCAAATACGAGCTTGGCCTGCTTTTCAGAGCAAGAACAAAGAGCGAAAAACGCCATTAAAACCAATAATCTGTTCGCAAACTTATTCATTGTCCAAAGACTTTAAATAATTCTGATAATCGTTAAATAATTTCACCGTCTTAGGCTCGCCTACCCTGAACTTCGATGAAGGGTCAGAGAATACTCCCGGATACTGATAGCAAAGCACTTTCTCGAAATTATCAAGTAGGTTCAAATCCTTGATGATGCCTTCGATGTCGCGAGGATAAAGCGAATTTACTTATTTCTTTGAAAAAAGCAAAGATTAAACCTATATTTGCAGCGGTAAAATGTAAATTGTAGAATGGAAAAGACTTTGGTAATCATAAAGCCCTGCGCCCTTCAGAGGGCACTTGCAGGCGAGGTTCTTTCGCGTTTCGAAAAGAAAGGCCTTAAGATAGTGGCCCTAAAAATGTATCGTTTCACGAAAGAAAAGTGCGCCGAGCATTACGCACACCTAGTTGGAAAATCCTTCTACCACATCATAGAATCCTCGATGATGGCCGCACCTGTAATTTTGGTAGCCCTCGAAGGCATAGACGCAGTGGAAGTCGTAAGGGAGATGACGGGAAGCACGTCCGGACGGAAGGCACTCCCGGGGACAGTACGCGGCGACTACTGTATGAGCCATCAGGAGAACATCATACACGCTTCAGATTCTAAGGAAAATGCGGAAAAGGAGCTGCGCAGATTCTTCGACGAACAGGATTTCTTCGAATACGACACGCCCCTCTTCCCTTATCTATACGCCGAAGACGAGATCTAAAGTTCAAATGCCGTCAGCTCGGCATAGGCCAATTGCAACTCTCTCTGAGCATCGAGAGAGCGTCTTACTGCATCGTAATAGTTCGTAAGCCCCACGAAATAATCGAGCGACGAGATGGAGCCATTATCGAAAGCTTTCTGAAGCAACTCCTCGCTTCCGGCCAGAGAAAGCGCCTCTTCATACACCGAAGACACTTCAAGTAACCTACGGACTTTACTAAAAGACTGATTGAGAGAAGTATAGAACTGCTCCTTCGCGTCTTTTTCGCGCTCTAACGAAGCTGCCACGCCGGCTTTCGCCCGCTGCACTTTCTTTGACGCAGACCATAGTGGAATGGACACGCCCACGGATATTCCCTGGAAATGCTCGCCCACTACGAATTCCCCGCTGTAGCCCAGCGACAGGCTTGGCATAGATTCAGCGCGGCTAAGTTCCACCTCGGCACGGCTGACTGCGACTCCGGCACGAACGTACGCGAGCGCAGGACTCCTTTCAGCGACCTGTTGCGCCCAAGACTCAAAATCCGATGGCAGAAGGATGGTCTCGTATGCCAAGTCTTGGCTTGCGAAATCCTCTCCTCCGTTCAGGCGCTTGAGTTCGAGCGCAGCTGTCTCCCAGCCCGAATGAGCGGCCAGAAGATCCGCCTTGCTTTCCGAAAGGCTTATCACCATATTATTGAACTCGAGTTGATCGCACTCTCCTGTGACCAATTTCACCTTTAATGCCTCCACGGCCCTGGATGACATATCCACACGCTTCTCCAGCACCTTGCATAATTCGCTGTAGTAGATAATTTCGAGTATGCAGGTCTTAGCCTGAAGTAGCACTCCCATCCTTTCTGAGCGAAATTTCTGAAGGGCCTCTTCGTTCTTACCCACATTCAATGACTTTTTCTTTCCGGAAAGAGTGGCATAGTCAAAGGTCTGGCTCGCACTAACATCCTGACGTGCACCTATATCGGAAGGTCTCCCCCACAGGTAGGCAAATTCGAATTCCGGGTCGGCAAGCGTAGCCTCCGCATCATTAGAAAGTTTCTCGGCCTCCATCTCCAGCCTAAGCGCCTTAAGAGTAGTATTGTTATTTTCCACCGAAGAGAGAATCGACTCCATAGGGCTCTGACCCATGGCAGAAAGGCTGCAAGCACATATCAGAAAAATGCCTAATGTCCGCTTCATAGTTTTTCCTCCTCTATTTTAGTGTTCTTGTTAGTTATCAAATACATAATAGGCACGATAAAGCCGTTTAGCAAGGTCGAGCTGAAAAGTCCTCCCAGTATGACCTTGGCCATAGGGCTTTGAATCTCATTACCAGGAAGTTCCCCGCCGAGTGCCAATGGAATCAAGGCCAATGCCGAAGTAAGGGCCGTCATCAGGATAGGATTGAGCCTGTCTTCGGAGCCCGTCATTACGCTATCCACAAGAGACATTCCGGAAGCACGAAGGTCGTTGTACCTCGCTATGAGGAGCATTCCGTTTCGTGTGGCTATACCGAAGAGCGAGATGAATCCTATGATGGCAGGTATGCTCACCACACCGTCGGTCAGCCAAATCACCAGCACGCCTCCGATTAGCGCAAGCGGCAAGTTCAAAAGAATGACAAGCGACTGGGTTGCATTTCGGAACTGTCTGAAAAGCAGAAGGAAAATCACGAAGATGGCAAATATCGAAGTGAGCATCAAGGTCTTGGAAGCCGCTTGCTGGCTTTCGAATTGGCCGCCATATTCTATGTGGTATCCTTCCGGAAGTTCGATGCTCTCGTGCACGGTGTCCTGAATGTCGCGAACCACGCTGCCGAGGTCGCGGCCGGAGACATTGGCCGAAATCACTATCTTACGGGCCACATTCTCGCGGTTTATGGTGTTAGGACCGGTCGAAGAACGAATGTCAGCCACATAGGAAAGAGGAATCTTTTCTCCTGCGGAAGTATCTATCGTCAAATCCTTTATGCGCTCGGCCGTGCTACGGAAGTCGTCGCCCACCTTAAGCATAAGGTCGAACGAGCGCTCTCCTTCGTAGACCATCGACACCTTCCGGCCGGAAAGCAAAACGCTTATCGCCTGCTCGAATTCGGGAAGCGTGATGCCATAGCGTGCGAGCATCTCCCTCTTAGGTACTATTTTCAGCTGGGCACGCTCTACCTGCTGCTCCACATTCAGGTCGGCCACTCCTTCGATGCCCTCGATGCTTTCCTTAATCTGGTTACCTATCAAGAACATACGATTGAGGTCGGTTCCGAAAAGCTTGATTGCGATATTAGCCTGAGTGCCGGAAAGCATAGCGTCGATTCTGTGCGTAATCGGGGCGCCTACCTCCACATTTATTCCCGGAATCGACTTCAGCTTTTCGCGAACGTCTGCGGAGAGTTCCTCCTTAGTTCTTCCGGCCAACACGAACGGGGCCTCGATTTCCGAAGTATTCACGCCCAATGCGTGCTCGTCGAGTTCCGCACGGCCGGTCTTTCTTCCGACAGTCTGTATCTCCGGAATGCTCAACAGCAACTCTTCCGCCTTCGCGCCTATCTTGTCGGACTCTTCGAGAGAAACGCCCGGCATAGTGCTTACGTTAATGGTGAAAGAGCCCTCGTTAAACGGAGGCAAGAAATTGCTACCCAGAGTAGTAAAGATGAAAATCGTCGCTACCAGCAGAGCCGCCGTCACACCCAGAACCACCTTCTTATGCATTATGGCAGAGTCCAGCGCACGTGCATACACGCCACGCAGCTTACGGGTCATCCACGGCTCCTTGTCGTGTCCTTCCTTTACCTTTCCTCCTAAAAGATAGCTACATAGAACCGGAGTTAGAGTGAGGGCCACCAAAGTGGATGCGCACAGAGAAGTTATGAACGCTATTCCGAGCGGCACGAGCATCCTTCCTTCCATTCCGGAAAGGAAAAAGAGTGGAACGAAACTTACTATAATTATAAGAGTAGAGTTGAGGATAGGCATACGAACCTCTTTCGAGGCCTCGAAAACGACATTCATCGTAGATTTTCTCTGTTCGGAAGGCAAATGTCGGTTCTCGCGTAATCGTTTGAACACGTTTTCCACATCCACTATGGCATCGTCCACGAGCGAGCCTATCGCTATGGCCATACCACCCAGACTCATAGTATTTATGGTAAGCCCCATAAACTTAAGGGTGAGTACGGATATCACTAATGATAAAGGAATGGTCACCAGCGAGATAAACGTAGTCCTAACATTCATCAGGAAGATGAAGAGAACTATCACCACGAACAATCCGCCCTCCAGGAGCGACTTCTTGACATTATCTATGGAGCTGTTTATGAACCTCTCCTGCCTGTAAATGTCCGTCGACATCTCCACATCCGCAGGAATCACCTCTCGCAGTTCGTCCAGCGCCTTGTCTATCTTAGCGGTAAGTTCTATCGTGCTCACGTTAGGCTGTTTGGTGACGGTAATCATCACCGCCTGCCGGCCGTCTTTAGAAGCCACACCCATCTTCGGAGAATGATTGCCAATCTTCACCTGCGCCACATCCTTCAACATCACCGGAGCGCCACTGAAGTCCGTCACATAGGCCTTGGCCAATTCCTCCACATCGTCCGTGGACAGCACTCCGCGAATGATGTACTCGTTACCATATTCATACAGCACGCCTCCGGACGTGTTCTGATTCATACTCTGCACTGCGTCGCACACCCCGGAGAGGGACACGCCGTAATGCTTCATCCTGGACGGGTCGAGCAAAATCTGGTATTCCCTTATCTCACCTCCTATCACGGACACCTGAGCCACACCACCCGTAGAAAGCAATCGAGGCCTGATGGTCCAATCCGCAAGCGTTCGCAGATCCTGCATAGACGTCTCCCCGTCCTTCGAAGTCAGAGCCACGAACATCAATTCGCCCAAAATGGATGATTGCGGGCCAAGCATAGGGTTACCCACACCTTCCGGAAGTTCATCCTTTACGGTGGCTATCTTCTCGGAAACTATCTGTCTCGCGAGGTAAATGTCCGTTCCCCAATTAAACTCCACCCACACTACCGAAAATCCCGTAGTGGAAGAGGAGCGCACACGTCTTACGTCCGTAGCTCCGTTCACGGCAGTCTCCACAGGGAAAGTCACAAGCCTTTCCACCTCTTCGGGAGCCATACCGGTGGCTTCCGTCATAATCACGACAGTCGGCGCATTGAGATCCGGGAACACATCCACGTCCATATTGGAAGCGGTATACACCCCGGCTATCATAAGGAGCACCGAAAGGACCAGGACCAGAGGCCTGTTATTCAAAGAGAATTTGATAATCTTATTAAGCATGGCTCCTAATGGTTATGTGTATGTCCCGGAATAGCTGCCGAAGCAGATGCAAATCTCACATTATAAGCGCCTTTAGTTACCACTTCGTCGCCCTCGTGAAGGCCTTCGAGAATCTCGACCCTGCTACCATCGCCACTGCCTACCGACACCACCTGCTTTCTGAACACTTCCTCGTCTTCCTTCACGAACACGGAGAACACTCCCTGCTCCTCTATCAGCGAAGACACCGGAACGGAAATCACGTCCTTTTTAGAATCGCACAAAAGATAGACTTCAGCATAAGTCCCCGGAAGCAGATTCGACGCATTTTCGAACTCGAAAGTCACCGGAACATAAGCCCCGTCCGCGGAGCGTCCATAGGAAATAATTTTCCCGGCCAATTTGTCCAATCTATAAAGTCCCTGCCCGTCCGCTGTCCGGAAATTCGCCGATACGATGCTGCCTAATCGATGTGCATCCCTCTGGGACACGTCTGCGCGAAGCAGAAGCCTTTCATTAGAAGCCACCACCGCAAGTGGAGCACCCGTCTCGACTCTCTGGCCGGCACCTACCGACACGGAAATCAGATAACCCTTCGAAGGGGCCTTTATGCTGAGGCCCTTATCTCCCATTTCTGCGCCTTGTCCTTCGTAAGTCGCCTTCGCCAGTTCATAACGCATCTTCACCATGTCGAACTCCTGAGCGGAAATAATCCTATCCTTTACCAATTCCTCAGCCCTACGATACCCCCTTTCAGCAGTTTCATATTCCAATTTAGCCTTCAACGCCACATCCCCATCGGTCAGATTGGCCGTAGCGAGATAAAAGAGAGTCTCACCCTTCTCGACCGGGCTACCCTCGACCAAAGCACTTCGAGCCGGTGCGATTACACCATTGCTCGGTGCAGTGAGAGTAATTTCTGCGCCCACCGGGCTAAGCAACTTTCCGCCCGTATGGATGACGGAGGCAAACGGAGCCTTCTGCAGCCTTTCCGTTTCCAGGCCAATGGCTTCGGCCTGCTCGTGCGAGAAATGCACTTCGCCGGCGTGCAATGATTCGCTATGAGACTCGCTCATAGCCGGCTCATCGTGCGAATGAGCGGAGTGGTCATGGCCGCGCGAATGGTTATGGCCATTATGACAAGAGCATAGGGTGAGGGCGCATAGGCCCATTATAATATATCTGACTTTCATCTTATTAATAAGTTATTATCCAGAAAATAGCACGACGTCACCCGGCTCATATGCCGAATGACGTCGCCAAATTTATAAAACTATTTCTGCAACCCGGTTGCAAAGAACGGGACTAATCCATCTGGGCGATGAACTCCAGATCCAAATCACCTATCAAAGCCTCTATCTCAGCAGAACTTTCGATCCAATTTCTTACTTCCATTGACATAACCATTTCGTTTTTGTTAATGCAAAGGTACTCCTCCACATTGACAACTTATGTCAATGAAATGCGTTTTTATGGGCGAACCCCTTAATAATTCTCTTTATGGATTTCGAAGTAAGACTGAGGGTGAGCGCATACAGGGCACACCTTCGGTGCTTCGGTTCCTACGACGATGTGTCCGCAATTACGACACTCCCACACCTTTACCTCGCTTCTCTTGAATACTTCTGCGGTCTCCACGTTATGGAGCAAGGCACGATAGCGCTCCTCGTGGCGTTTCTCTATAGCCGCTACGGCGCGGAACTTGGCGGCAAGTTCCGGAAAGCCTTCCTCATCGGCCGTACGGGCGAAGCCTTCGTACATATCCGTCCATTCGTAGTTCTCCCCTGCTGCCGCTGCCGCTAGATTCTCGGCAGTGTCACCTATGCCGTTCAATTCCTTGAACCAGAGTTTGGCGTGTTCCTTTTCGTTATCGGCCGTCTCCAGGAAAAGAGCAGCTATCTGTTCAAATCCCTCTTTCTTAGCCTTCGATGCGAAATAAGTGTATTTGTTACGAGCCTGCGACTCTCCCGCAAATGCAGCTTCCAGATTTTTCTCGGTCTGGGTTCCCGAATACTTTGTAGACATAATATCTGTGTTTTAATCTTAGTTAAACAATGATTACAAATATAAAAAAAGACTAACAGAAATGCAAACGAGGAGGGGCTTACCGCGAGCGGTATATGCGGAGCATAGAAAGCCTCTTGTCGACGAATACCTGATGGGACATTACTAACAGGTATGCCGGAATATATGGTCTTCGGCCTCTAAAGTTCAATCGCTGCGCCTAGCTCGATGGGGCGGCTCGCTTGCGCTTGAACTTTTGTGATTAGCTGTTTTCGTC